>Ga0105051_10005333_pt1 | contig 14412 bp, 14 predicted proteins | sample FRY02_FD_78383 | JGI IMG/M metagenome (GOLD analysis project Ga0105051, IMG submission 78383) | Freshwater microbial communities from Lake Fryxell liftoff mats and glacier meltwater in Antarctica - FRY-02 (megahit assembly) | ecosystem: Environmental > Aquatic > Freshwater > Ice > Glacier... | reverse complement strand
CCTGTACGCGCCTCGACGACTCGTAGCTGCCGACCCGCAATCTCTCTGGCCCCGATAGATTCCATGCCGGCGATGGTCCCTTCCTGGACCTTCTTGATGGACTGCCCGCCTGGGGCTCCCTCCGCGAGCATCTTCGGCCCAGGACGGATCGCAGTGATGCCCTTGCCGCTCGCGGTCGGCTGCACCGTGATGATCCCCTGCCGCTCGAGGGCAGCCAGCGCCTCCGGCGACACGGTGACGCCGCGCACGTTCCCGCCGACGCTGATGCGCCCGCCCTTCACCGACCGGACGTGGGCCCAATTCTTGTTCACGTCCACAGGCGTACCAAAGTGCCCACGGACCCACTCGACGAGCTGGCGCTGCATGAGCGGCATGGAGGCCGTGTCGATCATCGGGACGTTCTGCGCTGCCTGTGGACCTGCCTGCGGAAGCACCTCATCCGGCATCGGCGTCCCGAACATCTCATTGTCGAGCTTCGCATCGTCGAACGCAGCCCGTTGCGCAGGTGTCCTGTCCACGAAGCCCAACTCATCGACCTTGCCGAAGTCCAACTCATCGGCCTTGCTCGAAAGCTGTGTGAGCATGTCCTGCGCTGCCGGCAAGTCGTTCGCAGCAACAACCGCCTTGTCAACCATCTCCTGCGTGATGACGACGGACTTCCCACCCTTCGTAGTGGGTACGCCGTTCTTGTCTACCTTGACTATCTTGCCAACGAGCGGGCTTAGGTCAGCGCCGGCAACGATGCTCTGCAGCGAACTGCCGTAGTAGTCAAATATCGAAATCTTACCGAAGTCCTCGTCCAGCATCTCATTTACGTTTGTGTGCCTGCCGGTCCCGGCTGCTGCACGTTCCACAAACTCGTCTGCGGTCATGCCTCCTTTTCCGCCGACAGCAATCTCTCTGCGCTCTGAAAGGGTGGGAGCGTCCCGGATGTTGTGCTTCGCCATATACGCGAGGTCTTCCTCGTATACGGCGATCTTCTCCTTTATGACCCTAAGCTTCTCCTGCCCCTCCGGTCCAAAGTCCTTCTCCTTCTCCTGCCGACGCATCTCCTTGCGCAGCTTGGTCCTCTGCGTTGCGAGAAGCGTCCTGACAGAGCCTTTGCCCTTCGCCTTCTCTTTGGCAACCTTGTTAGTCGCTGCCTTGCCAGCCCTGGCTTCTCTCGCGTGCGCGTGAACGACGACTTGGGACTCGACCTCGAGCCGCTGGACCTCGACACGAGCGGCGTCGATTGCGGCGTTGCTTAGAGCAGCCGCCTCATCAGCAGCGATTTCCGGGTTGCTCTTGCGCAACTCGCGGATCGTCTCCATCGCCTTGTCCATGATGCGCGTGCTGACTGACGCCATCGCTGCGGTGGCGGCTTCCTGCGACTGTTTGAGGCTCGCCACAGCATCTTTGATCTTGATGTTACGGATGCCTTCTACAGTCTCCTGCGTCTTCCCGACCCACGGCACGCCACCCTTCGAGAGTGCCTTCTCTGCCTCGATCGCATTGTCGAGACGAAGCATGGCCTCTGCTACGAGGTCGGCATCCTCGCTCTTGCGTGCCACTGCCAGGGCCTTGTCTGCGAGCCTCACATTCTTTCTCGCGTCTGAAACAGTCATCAGCGCTTCGCCCGTTTCGGGCTTGCGAAGCAGGCCCCCGAGCGTGTCCTCCGAGCGGGTGACTACCTCTGTGGCTGCGCGGTAGGCATCTTCGAGGGCGGCAGTGTTCGGCAGCGGCCCACGGACCCCGTACATGCTGATCCACGCGGCGATCGTATTTGCCTTCACCGCCTCGTTGACGCCGGCATTCCCGCGCTTCGTGAGCAGGTTCCCAATCCCCATCTCCGGGGTGATGCCGGCTTCGAGCGCATCGAGGATCGTCTGGAACCTGCGCTCCATCGTGAACCCCTCCTGCGTCTTCCTCGCGCCAACGGCAACGGCATCGACGTCCAGGAGCGACTGCAGAATCTCACGGTCCCTCGGTGAAGCGGGTAGCTGTATGAGGTAGTTGCCCTTATGGAGCGGCATCTTCACACCAGCCGTCAACGCATAGTCCTCGAGCTCATTCGCCGCGCGTCGAACGCTCCCGAGTACGGTCCCGTCTGCGATGTTGAACGGGTCCCCGAACGCTCTCACCGCGTCTGCGTACGCCGGGAGCACTATGCGTGGCCTACCGCCGATCTTGTGAGGGCTCAACTCTGCGAACTTGTCGTTGAGGGCCTTCCACGCGACCTCCGGGTGCGAGAAGCGCTGGAAAGCCCTGCCAGCCTCATCTACAGCTTTCGTCCCGTCAGCGTTCTTGGCCGTCTTCTTCATTATTTCTTCGAGCAGGTACAGGGCGACAACAGCGTTGCTTGACTGGACAGGATTTATCCCCGCAGCCTTGCCCGCCCTCTGTGCTTCGCGCTCAACGCGGCTCGCCTCTTTGCCGAACACCGACTTGGACCCCTGCCCGGCGTTCGACGCTCCGAGATACGCCTGATACGCGGCGGGGTCCTTCCCACCATGCGGGGTGAACGCTTCCGCGAGGATCGAGCCGACCCTCCCGGTTCTGGCAGCAGGGTTGATCCCCTTCACGACCTTGCCGAGAGTCTTCGACTCGAACATCGGGATGTTCTTTGCACGGATCGGTGTGAACCAGACACCCGGACGACGGAACGAACCTACGACTGTCTTCCCGCCCTGCTCCGCCTCGTAGATTCGTTTCTGGTTCACGCGCTCTGCACTGAGGTATGGAGCCCTCTTTGTGTTCAGCGCCCTGACTTGTGCCTTGTTGATGAACCCCGACTTGAACGCAGTATTGATCTGCGCAGGGGTAGCAAGAATGGGCCTCCCCGCCGCGTTTGTGACGTTTTCGACGGCTTTGAGCGCCCTCGCGCCGATCGTCGCGCCGCCCTTTATGGCAGCGCCAGTACCGAGCGTCAGATACGTCACCGGGTCGAGCAGGACGTCTGCGGCGAATCGCCCTGCAGCGCCACCAAGACCGCCTCCGAAGTCCACGCCGCGTGACGTGAGCGCCATCGACGGCGAAGTACGGGCCCCGGCGATGGCCTCGAGCGCCTGCGTTCCGGGCACGAAGAAGTTGAGCGCGTTCTTGGGGATGGCCCCGAACTCGCCCTTGATGAGGTTGCCGACGACGTAGGACGGGCGCGAAACCCAGTCGATCAGAGATGACCCGAACGTGCCGAGGGCGTCACCGACCGGGGTGTTTCGTGGGTTAGCAGCGGCATAAGCTCCGAGAGTATTGCCGATGCCACCACCCATCGCTGCACGCTGGCTACGCTGCGATACGGCAGACGCTCGTGCTGCAGCTATGGATGCTCTCGCCTGCGGGCTGGCCGCATACGCTTTAGCCGCTGCCCTCGCTGCTGCTACCGGATCGGGTGCCACCGGCTACCTTCTCCGTGGAGGCCCGAGAGCTCCCCCCGAGACGTTGACGTACATGCCGAGGTTGTTCTGGATGGTGCCCTGGATCGTCTTTGCCGGGATACCTGCGCGGTACATCGCCTGTGCGATCTGGCTGGCTTTCGCCTTCAATGCCGACCCGTGAGTGGTGCCTGCCAGGATGTTGAGGACTTGCCCGAGAGGAATCTTCTTCTGCAGCGCCTCGTTGATGATCTGCATGGGGTCTTCGATGATCCCAGAGACAGTGACCCTTTCCTTCCCGTCTGGGTCAATAGACACGCTTGGCGTCCCGGTGACGCGCTTCAAGATGCCGTCAACGAACTTCGCGTTCGTCTTCGCTCGCGCAGCTCCCGCTGTCCTGACGGCTGCTCCTGCGGTGACGGTATCGCTGACCGAATCCCGGTAGATGTTCGCCTCGTTGGTCGCCTGATTGGTCGCCAGATCGGTCATCGAGCGCAACTGCGCCTGTGAGAGCTGGCCGCCCGCACTGATGGTGGCGGCGAGGATGCGCGCCTGCGCGTTGTACGTGTCAGCGACGGCCTGACTCTGCGCGGTCTTCGCGCCCATCACGGCAGTCTGGTAGGACGCAACGAGCTTCTGGCGGTTACCTGCTGCGTCTGACTCGTTGCGATTCTGCGCGGTGCGGAGTGCATCCTGTGCAACGGTGCCGGCGTACTGTGCCCCAGTGAGTGCGCTGGAAGCAGCGTTCGTCATCGCCAGCTTTGCAGCAGAACCAGCCTGGACCGCTGCTGCAACTGCCTCATTGTTGACCGTCTGCCCGACTACCGGGCCTCCCCCGGTCGAGACTCCGCCAAGCGCCTGCGACGGGGCGGCAGCTCCGACGAGCCCTCCGAGGTTTGCGAGCGACAAGCTCGCGGCGTTTGAGATACCGCCGACAGCGGCAGCACCCTGAATCTGCGCAGCGGTCATGGCCGCGCTCCGGGCCCTCGTCTGTGCGTCGTACGTCTCGACAGACTTCCGCATCCACGGGTCGAGCCCAGTCATCTCTGTTATCGGGCGACCAAACCACTTCTTCGCAGCGTTCTGCGCGAGCTCCGTGTTGTCGGAGTTGATGTTGTTGGGCCTCTTATCCCACGATCCGGTGATCCCTGAATCCCCGCCACGAGCTCCCCACCCCTCTGGGGTCGCAAGCGGGTCAGGCGCGTTGGCACCACCGCCACCTCCACCAGTCTTACGGGCGTACCAGCGACCGTTCGCGGCCTTCTTCTGCTCCCACCCGGAGCCGAGTGACTGCTTCGCGGCCCATCCACCCTGGCCCGTGGTCCACCCTGCGGGAAGCTTCTTAGCAGCCATTATCGAGTCACCTTCACTGTGTAGCCGGTTTTCTTACCGCCACCGCGCTTCGCAAGCGTGTATCCAGTGGCCCCGAACCTATCAGTGAGCGTCTTCTTCGATGGGGTCTTCGCATACTTGTAGATGGTCGTCTTCAACGCAGCTGGTGCATCGTCTCCGCCACCGCCGCCGCCTGCAGCAGCGTCAGCAACAGCCTTCGCTGCTGCTGCAGTGTCAACCTTCCATCCACCGTAATCTCCCGCGATCCCCTGCGCTTGATCGGTAAGACCTGTCAGCTCTGTCCCCTGATTTATAACGGTTCCTGCTTGGTCAGTCCCGAGCCCAGTGGTCAGCTTGTCGCGTTGCGCGTTGAGGTCCTGGCGTGCCTGCCACTGGCGGCTCGTGTCCTCGGAGCCGCCCCAGTTGCGGGCACCCACGTTCGCCTGCTGGCTCATGTACGCCTGCCGGTAAGCCTTGCCATCGGGCCCCATGACGATCTTGTACGACACTGAATCGCCGGTCCCGAGAGTGGCATCGCCAGCGGTTCTTGCGCTCTCGGCAACCGACGTCTCATCTGAAAGTCCGGACTCCTTCGCAAACAGAGATGCGTTGGTCGCGTTCGTCTGGCGCTTCGTATTCCAGTTACCGGAAAGCTGGCCTAGCTTCGCCATGATGCCGGCCCATCGGCCCTCGTACAGCGGGTTGGTGGAAGGGCTTGTGGCTTGCTGCGACTGGTACGCGGCTTTCAGCGCGGGGTCCTTCGTGTTCGCAATCAGCCACTCGTAGTAGTTCAGCGCCATGCTGCACCGTTCCCCTGCAGTAGAAACATGGTCCGAGGATACATCACTTCTGCTTGCGACGCTTTCGGATGTTCATCCCGAGCTCATTGAGCGCGATCTTCGTGTTCGTGCTCGCTGTCGTCGTCGTCTGCACAATGATCTGGTGCTGCCGCCCAACCGCACCAACGTCCATGCGCTTGCGCTTGATGCGCGGGTCTTGATCTGCAGTGATCGTGCCTGCGGCTGTAGTGATTGGGTCAGTGGCAGCCCTGTCCAGCGCGCCGCTCGAGACGACCGACACAGACAGAACACTCGGGGGGTCTTCCTCGATCTTCTCGTAGTTGTCAGCGATGACGCGCACCTCGACGAGCCGTGACTCATCGTTGGGATCACCTTGATTGTGCACGCCGGTTCCGGACGAGTAGTAGAGAAGCGGGGAGACTCCGTTCTCATCACGGGAGATTCCGCTCATGTTGATCGCAGGCGCAATGTCAACAGGACGTGTTGACCCCTGCAGCACTGCGAGTAGCTTCTCACCCTCCCCCCACAAACCGGGATCGTAGAATCCGACGACCTTCGTGTTCGCCAGCCGCGTCCATGACCCGGTACCGAGGTTGCAGGCGTACGTCCTCTGCTCCGTCCCGCCAGTGGTGACGTAGGCAGACACGATCATGTGGTTCATCACGAGGCCGGCAGCGACGAACGAACCTGCGCTCTTGTCGTACCGGCGCATGAGGTCACGCCATTCGGTGTTGATCTTCCCTGATGTGAGGTCGCTGACAGTCCCGGACCTGTACCCGTAGATTCCATTTTCGCCGGCCCAGAACTGACCATACGCGCCCTTTGCGATTGCGCTCCGGGAGTCGATACATCCAGCCCCGTGCGCGATCGTCTGGCGCGTGAAGTCGGGCCAGTTGCCGAAGACCCCGTACACGGCGCGGGCGGTCAGAATGAGCAGGGCCCCGTCAGACGAGAGAAGCGCCCGCACTGGGTCGCCGCTGTTCTCCCCGGTCACGTCAACGTAGCGGAGCTTCCCGGTGCCTTCCTCATAGAAGTCTGTGACCCCGTTCCAGGGTGTCGTCATCTCCGGTGGTGTCTGCATATCCCAGTTGCGCGGTGAGTAGTAGACCCGCGATGGGTACTGCTTGACGCCACATCCCCATAGGCATTCCTTGTGCACCTCGACGTCGGTGAACGGCAGCCGGCGCATTACGTCGTAGCTGGTGGCTGCACTTGCTTCTGCTGTCTGCCGGAGAGTGAGTGCGGTGTCGCTGCCGACGCTTGCCACCCCGTATTGCGACCACTTGGCTGCATACTGGATGCGGATTGAGTCGGAGAACCCGACGTTCGCCCCGGTCCCAACAGTGACATTCCCCCACACTGCGCCGGTACCGTTGAACGTGGTGCCTGTCCCGGCGAGGGCGGTAGATGCTGCAGGAGTAACCAGCCCATCGTTGTTCACTGACACTGCCGGCCACGCTGTTCCGTACATGGTTACTGCCGTCTCGTTTGCGCCAGCAGTGAACGCGGTTGCGAACTTTACGTTCTTCAACGAGAAGTCTGCGCTCCCGGCGTCTCTGCGCTCCACGCGGAAGGATGGGACCTCTTTGCTCCCGATCGGGTGGACATATGAGCCTGGTCCAGCGACCCCCGCAGAAGACACTGCTGTCGATGTGACAACGGTAGCGCCGCTGCTAAGTATCCCGATAGGCACCGTCCCTGCACCTGTTCCGAGAGTTAGGATCGGTGAGTTCGCCAGTATCGCAGCGCTGTAGCCGGACCCAGGGCTAGAGATGCGGCCCATGAACCGCAGCATCGGGTAAACCCCGTTCTGGTCGCATAGAAGAATCTCGTCCTGGTACTGCGCACGAGCGATGTAATCGGGGAGTGGCGAACCGAACGGCGTTATGACCGCTTGCCAGTCGCTCCCGTTCCACGCCCAGATAGTGCTTGCCTGTGGTGATGCGTTGTTCAAGCCGCTCACAATGTCAACCGTGGTGTTCGTGAACGGGACCAAGAAGCGAGACGCCGACGTGAGAGACGCTGCGTTGGGGACTGCCGTACGGTAATACGCCCACCCGCGCCGCTGCGTGAGGATGCCCTCGTAGTTGATAGCGTCAACGATGTGCGTCGCGTCTGCGACCCCGATTGCCCAGTCGGGCTTGTCAGTAACGATCCCGCCCGTTCCGGGGGCGATCATGTTGAACAGCTCTAGTCCCATTACTGGTACCTGATGACGTAGTTGAGGGTCATGTAGGGCTGCATGTTCTTGTCAGCGCCGGAGACGCCTTCTGTGTTGATCGTGTGAACATGGTCAGCAACGGTGTGACTGTGCGCCCCCTGCCCATCCATTCCCGCATTTATAACGCTACCCGAGTCTTTCCCCTCATACGAAATACGCTGGATGCCACCAGCGTTCCCGTGAGAAACCGCGATTGAAACGGTATGCTGGTGGGTCCCGTCTACGCTGGTGCCGATGGTCGCACCCGCAGGGACGCCGCCTGTCTGCCCACCGTGCCCGTGAGACACAACAACAGAGTCTTTGCTCCCTCCGATGGATCGCACGGCGTATGACCCGCTGACCCCAATGACGACCTTCCCCGACAGGTCAGGAGCGCTGAACGTGGCAGCGCCAGACACCCCCGACCCGTACTCGGCTCCGATGACCGCAAACAACGCCGGGTACGCGAGCCTGACGAGAGACTGCCCGTTACACAGAAGCCACCCTGCAGGAGCGGCTGCACCGGCGAAGCTGATGATGCTGCCGACCGGAACACCAGAGACGCTGGCAGCGGCGGCGCTGTTCTTCCACAGATACGAGTAGTTCTGCAGCAGCCCGATGAACTCGTCGGACTGGACGAACTTCGCAAACGGTCCTCCGGTCCCCGACCCGGACACGACCTCTCCTGGGAGGTTCCCTTCGATCACTTCGGGGCGAACGTCTGCGCGTAGCGGCCAACCCCGAGCACGATGCCAAGCGCTGCGGTCATCCAGGCGATCCCGGTCGGGAATACCCCGGTGCTAGCCCATACCTCGATCACCGGATAGAACGACGCGATAATGAGCCCGAGCAGAATGCTGGACGCCTTCCCCCATTCAACCTTCATGCTGTCTCCTTAGTTGTGCCGTCGCTACAGATTGAGCGCGGCGGTGAGTGCGTCGCCGGGGCAGCTCGTGCTGTTCCCAGGACGCTGACGGTGCCCGACGTAGCTTGTGATTCCGTCGAGCTTCACCTGATCGAGAAACGCTTGGATCATGTACCCGGTGGGCTTGTCGTTGCCATCCATCACGAAGCAATACCCGGTGGTGTCGTTCGCACCGACAGCGTGGGCACCCATCACGTTCCGTGGGCGACCCTCGTAGACGTTGCCGCTGGCGAAGATGACGCGGTGGTAGGCAATGTCAACCCAGTTGCGGCTCGGGCCCTGGTGGAACGCCTGGATGCTCCGCATGATCCCACGCTCGAGCGCGGCGACTGCAGGAGATACGCGGTTGACAGCCGGCAGACCTCGGGAAGCGACGTTGTACGCGGTGAGCATCCGTGAGATTGCCCGGCGCTGCGCCACTGGGGTCGCCTTGTTCCGCCAGAGCTTGTACCACTTCGGCCCCGGCTTCTCTGGGCGCGACACGTCCTTGCGCCCGGTGAAGGTGATTTGCGATGACGTGTAGTGCACCGTGCCCTCGCGTGGTGCCTTGATGCTGGTATAGCTGTCTGTCGGCGGCTTCGCGCCCCAGTCCTTGCGCTTGATTAGAGCTCCCATACCGTCATCCTCCTGGAGATTTACAGATCACGGTACTCGGTTGCCAGCGCGAGCGCCAATGAGATTTCTGACTCTGACTCTGCAAGCGCAGACATTCTCGCGGCAGCCTCATCGACGGCAGCATAAGTCGTCGTGTCTATGAGACTTGCCAATGCGCCGGCACTGATGAGGCTTGCCTCGACCGGGATGCGCGCCAGCACAAGAGCTCGGAGCGCCTGCGTGTACGCGCTCACCATATCCCACGCCGGGAACGGGTAGAACATCTCCGCTATCGCTGCTCCCGCCGACGTTCTGTACGATGGCCCCGCTTCTGTTGACACACCTGCTGCCGTCGCTACTGCCGCTACGACATTCATCTTCGCGGTGATTCCCGCAGTCGTCCATTCTGCTACTGCCTGCGCAGATTGCGTGCTGTACGAGGGCCCCGCTGTCGTAGAGACTCCTGATGCCGTCGCTGCAGCTGCAGACGGGTTGACGAACGCGCCAATGACCGGCGCGACTGGTGTGGCCCCTGCGCTCGCTGGCAGGTTCTCCATCGGGAATGAGACAGCGATCCCCTGCGTTGTGGTCCCGCAGTCTGCTGCACCTGACGCCGGCGAGAACACGAACCCTTCAAGTGCTTCGACAGTTGCAGACGTCGCCAGAGCATCTGCGCTCGCGGGCGACAGAACCGCGACAAGCCCTGGCCCTGCCGCTGCTGCTGATGCGTCCCCGGTAGACGAGAAGCTTATGAGCGCTGATGCTGCCCCTGCTTCTGCCTGGGCTTCGCCGGCGTTGACGTCGATGCGCAGGCCGCTGCTCGAGAGAAGTGTGAGAAGGGTCATGCTGCCAGCCTAGATGACAGCCACGATCGCGCCGACCACTGCACCAATGGAAGCAGCTACGGCTGCAGCCCCAACCGTTATGCGCCCGACGTTCCCACGCCCTACGCTGATGCCAGCGTGGTGTGCGTCTGCCACCTCGAGCACTTTGAGCCGCCCGTTTAGATCGGCTCTGTATCCCACGACCTCATTCTTCAACTCGTGGTGCGCGGCGATTACCTCATCCTTCAACTCTCGGTGCGCTTCCCTCGCCTCACCCCGAGCAGCTTCCAACAGGTCATACAGTCGGGCAACGTCTGTCGTGGTCATTCATTCGGCTCCGGGTCGCGGGTGACTACGGTGCGCTGCCCGAGGTACACCCCGAGCGGGCGCGGGCTGCCGGGTACGAGGTCGCCGTTCTCGTCCAGCGGCGGGTCGTACGGGCGCAGGTGGTAGGTGCCGAGGGGGAGGTGGTTGGTCACGCGCTCGCCCTGAAAGAGGTATTTATTGAGAACCAAGTATTGCTGCCAGCCGTGGCGATCACGTTACCGGCTGTGTCAACAATGATCTGTCCATAGGCGTTGGAATTTGTGCTTGTCGCAACTATGCGGTTTGCTATAGGGCGGTGCCCGGCAGGTAGGTTGATTACCGCTAGCCCGATTGTTCCATTTTTCACAAGCCCCTCAACGTGAACTACGCCTGATGAATCCTTCATATAGCGAGGGACTTGGTACGGAGAACCCCAGAACACCCAAGAGTTTAGAAGTGATGGTGTGGTCCACGCAGTTTGATCTGCGTTCCTGACAGTCCACGCAGCCCCGGTCCACTGGTAGTTGAGGCTGGTATCTGTCTCGTAAATCTGCTGCCCGACGAACGGTGCCGAGGGGCGGGTGGCAGAGGTGCAGATGATCGTGCCGGTGGTGACTGCGGGCCACTGTTGGGCCTGCACAATCTTGCTGACGCGCAGGAAGGCGGGGGCGACCGTTGTAGCGGCACCAGTGCCTGCTCCTACAAACGGTGTGCCGGTGGTTGAGGTGACGAACGATGTAATCCCGAATGTGTGTGATCCGGCTGTGGGTGTTAGGCGAACCTCCGCCTTTGCCGTGGCATAATGAGCGACCCCTGCTGGTGTGTTGAAAAGCGCGAAGTAACGTATCTTCTCTGACCCATCTTGGTAAAGAGAAACGTGAATCTCCGAACCTGAAACAGTCGAAGTAAGTAGCCTCGGCGTAAAGAACTCGACGAGCACCGGCCCGCCGTCGCACACAACCGTCAGCGGGGCGATGATCTGCGTTCCGCTGCCAGCAGTGGTGCTGGTTACGTTTATGTCAGCCGTGACCTGCGAGTAGCCGAGTTCGACGAGGCCCCCGCTGGCGGTGACTACTTGGGTGTCGGAGAGTTGGCTCACGCTAGGCTGCCTTTACGCGGATCGGTGTGGCGCGGATAACGCGAGAAGAAAAGTCCATGCTGACCGACTGCGGAGACTTGATGTGCGTGTTCAACGTCGCTGCGACGGTCACGGTCAACGGAAGTGTGACGTTGTGAGTGTTCCAGTAGTTGATCGCAGAAACAGGCCCCCAAATGAAGTCGGTTACCCCACCGGCACCAATCGCAACGCCCATCCCGCCGATCACCTGACTGGCTGCGGTGATATTGGCCTGTACGGTCACGTCGTATTCACCCGGCAATACAATCGCAAGCGTGGGGCCACTTAGCGTGGCGAAGGTTGCGCTTGCAGTATTCGCCGCCCCCGCAACTGACGCACGCAACTCTGCCCCCCCCACGAACTTCCACGGGTAGGTGCCCGTCGCGTCGTATTGCAGGTACCAGAACACCCCGTTGGTGGCGTCTGCGATGTAGGTCACAACGTCCCCGAATACCGGGTTCGTCGGCAGAGCGGTCACGATCTGCGGAGCACCACCTGTGATGAGTCCGGCCCGAGGAACTTCCGTGGTCGCCTTGATGATGTAGTTGGTGACGAGGAAGGGGGGCATGTTGGCGCTTAGACCGCCGCCGGGGGACGGGTTCCCCACTTTCCTTGTTTCAGCACTCCCCGCTAAGAAAGACGCAACATAAGTGGTCGGCGATGTAACCGGAACACTCAACGTCTTTATGTTGAGCAGAGTATGATCGTGATCTGGAATCCTCTCGTCACCACCGAACGCACCCCTAGAGCGAGCGGTAAGCGCCGTCCCGCCAGTGATTACCCCTGTTCCGGCTGTGCCTTGCTGCGCTCCTGTACCTGCTCCCATTGGCGTGCGCCCGCGCAGGTCTGGGACGTTAAACGTAGTGCTTCCATTACCTGCCCCGTAGGTCGTGGAAAGCACCGAGAACAGTTCGGCGTAGAGCGTGCGCGAGACGGCAGCGCCGTCGCACAGCAGCCAGCCGTTAGGGGCGCTCGCCCCCGCGTACGCCTGCAACGAACCAACGGGTGTCGGGGAAACTGCGTTGGTAAATAGTGCGCCTACTGCCATTAGTCGCTCTCCGTCAAGAACGAGCAGGTCTGGGTACCGGTCGCGGCAATCGCAAACAGCGCAACCGTGGGCGACTTGTCGAGCATCAACGACTGGCCGGGAGCGAGGCGAATCCCGTTGTTCACAGTGATTCCGGTTGCCCCGAACCAGACGTAATCGGTCCCGAGGTTCTGGACGGTCACCGAGCGACGGGTGGCTGACGTAGCGATGAACTGCGCTGCGGAGGTAGTGACTGACCCGGAGCCGTGGGCTATCGTTGCACCACGCTCAACAGTGGTCCACGGACCTGCACTCTGGGTGACTGCACCAATGACCGCTGCTCCGGCAACGAGGGCCGGAAGGGTGAGAACGTCAACGTCACCGATGTTGGCTGTACCGGCAACGAGGTTCGCCGTAACCGGCATCGGGCTTGCGCTCGAAACATCCGTAGCAGAGCCGTCTGCTCCATGCTGCACCTTGACCCGCTGGACCTTGACCCCGCCGATGTCATCGGTCGAGATCACGTCCCCGCCGGACATGGTGTTGATTGTAGTGTTGTCAGCCACCTAAGCCCCTAAGTGATCGTGATGTCGAGTTCACCGGGCTGGAACAACACGGTGTCGTAGATCGCAACAGCGGCAGGAGTAGTAAGAGATCCGTATGCGATCAGGTTCCCTGCGGAGGCTGCATCGCAGATGCCGACGTATGTGATCGTCCCCCAAGATGCTGTCGCCATAGGGAACGCGATCAAGAGGGTGTTCGCGGTTGCCCCGCCAGCGGGAGCGTCGAAGTTAGACCCGTCGTTCGTGACCGCTACGCGTGCGTAAGCCCCGCCTGACGGCTCACCGGCAGTCGATCCCGTAGATGCGTCTACGAGGGTCGCCGTCCAAAGCCCAACGTAGTACGTGGCCGGGAGGGATGCAGAGACAGACCCGAAGTAGTAACCGAGTAGTTTGTTCTCCGCGTAGTCAGAGAGGCCCGACGGCATCAGTCAGACACGCTCAGCACGCGGAGCGGCTCGGTGCTAGCGGCAACGATCCCGTACCACACTTGCTGCGCGTTGGTGTCACCACGAACCGCCTGTAAGACCGAGAAGGTTCCCGCAGCGGCGACCGGATGGCCGTTGGTAGTGGTCACGCCCGAGCCTCCGACAAAGATCGTGTTGGAACTTGCGTTGTGGAACGTGATCGTGCGGCGAAGCGGATTGACCGCAGCGACGACCGTCTCGGTAGTTGCCACCGTTACCACGGTATTCGTAACCGGCACCTAAACTTCCTCCTCATATGGAATCAAGCGGAGGTCGTCGTCCCAAGGGACGCTGATTCCGGCCTGCGCCTCCGCGTCTTCTGCGGTCGGAATGTCATCAAGAGCCTCTGTTACCTGTCGCAGTCTAGCAACCTCGGGGGCCTGAATGCGATCCAAGAGCGCTGAGCGTTCTTGGAACCCGACGTAGAACACGAAGCACGCAACGCCAGCGTTGACGATGGCGAGGATGCTCGTTGCGATTGCGAGAACGATCATGGTTAGAAATACCTCTTGTGTTCTAAGTTCTTTAGATACCTGACAGCAGTGTCAAGGTTCTTCTTCTGTGTGTCTGTCTTCGCCTTACGCGCCCACTTGTGGGACTTCTTGAACGTGCTGACCGCTGCGTCGTACTTCTCTTTGGTCGGCGCTTGGTAGGCCGAGAAGCGACCGATCTCTTGCAGTCGGTTCATGTAGTACGCGTTACGCAGGAACTTGCCGCCTCCGCCCTTGGGCGCAGCGTTGTAGTCGGACATCTTCGTCGAGGGGTATGTCTTCTGTGACGGAGCCTTTGGCGCGGCCTTAGCCTTCTTCGGTCCGGCCTTCTTCGGCGTAGCACCGTAGACAATCTTGCCGCTCATCCCACCGTACGTTGACTTGACGCGCCCCGTTGACATCCGGTAGATGTCCTTGGG
>Ga0105051_10005328_pt1 | contig 14422 bp, 13 predicted proteins | sample FRY02_FD_78383 | JGI IMG/M metagenome (GOLD analysis project Ga0105051, IMG submission 78383) | Freshwater microbial communities from Lake Fryxell liftoff mats and glacier meltwater in Antarctica - FRY-02 (megahit assembly) | ecosystem: Environmental > Aquatic > Freshwater > Ice > Glacier... | reverse complement strand
TTTTTTTGAAATTTATTATTTTAACGTATCTTTATGATATAATATCACAATGAAAATAAGTAACCCTAGCTCGAGGTTTGACCTCTCCATAAAACCTACAGACAGAGTGCTTGAAGTTGGAGGAGGACACAATCCCCATCCCCGTGCTAATGTTGTAGTTGATAAATTTGTAGATTCAAATTATCATCGCAGCGGGGATATAAAAGTGTTGACTCACCAGCAATTTTTAAGTGCTGACGGTGAAGAACTTCCATTTGAGGATAAATCTTTTGATTACGTAATTTGTGCCCAGGTTCTGGAACATGTCAATGATCCAATAAAGTTTGTAAAGGAGCAGGTAAGGGTTTCTTCAAGAGGTTATATGGAAACCCCTTCCATTATCGGTGAGTTTTTAATTCCAAAGGAATCTCACCGCTGGATCTTGCAGGAAATCGATAATAAGATCGTAATGTATGAAAAGGAGCAGATCGGATTTAAACCGGTCATGGATTTTGGTTATGTGTTTCAAGAGTTTCTGCCAAAAAATTCTTTAGGATTTAAAATCATGCAGCAAACTCATACTGATCTGACCTTGATGAAATATGAATGGCAGGATGATCTTGAAATTCTGGTCAACCCTGACAGTTCTTACTTCCGGGATTTTTTTACCAAACCTTGGGATGAAGATGCATGCAACAGATTTTTATATAAGAGAACTCTGGGTGAGGAAGGCATGTCAAGTTTTTCAGCCTTTCTTGATATTTGCCGCTCAGTGTTTAAAAGTAAGATTCTGAGGAGTTGATGCCGTTCAGTCTTGCTTATTCTTAATCGCATTAAATATCAGTTCCGCAATTTCTTCACCCCTTTTTTCCCAGGTGTTCTCTTTCGCAACTGTGATTCTGGCTTGTATTAAATGAGAATTATCTGTTTTCAGTGTCTCTTCAATGGCCTTTGTAAATGAAGGAGCATCTTTGCAAAATGAAACCATACCATGCGTAAATTCCTCAAGATCAGAGTTGAAATCAGTGGAAATTACAGGTTTCCCGGCTCCAAGGTATTCAAATAATTTAAGCGGGAAAATAGTTCTACTAACCTCATCTTTTTTGAACGGAATGATGGCAATGTCAAATCCTTTAATAAGTCCGGGCATATCATCAAAAGGCAAACGCCCAATATAATGTATGTTTTGAGTTTTCAGGAACCATTCTGGTACAAATTCAGGCATTAGCGGGCCAGCAAATACAAAACTTTTATCCGGATTGGTAATAATCACTTCCCTGATAAGTTCATAATCAAACCTTCTTTCAATGCTGCCGGCATATCCAATTATCGGGCGTTTTATTCCTTCTAAATGATGATTAATAGGAAGGTTATTCTCCAAGGCTTTTGAACTATGCTCAATATCAGCCGCATTGGGAATGAAATACGTGTTGGCATTCTGTTTCTTCTTCTCTTCGTAAAGCATTCTACTTGTACAAATGACCAGGTCACTTTTTAATACAAGTTCATCCTCCGAGATAATTCCATGTTTCATATCATATGGGATAATCATCGGATCAACACAATGATAAACACTTAATGCCGGTTTGAGTTGATCAGCGAGACAAGGATAATGGAAGTTGAACGAATTGATATAGATGAAATCCTTAATTTTATTTTTTCTGATGGCTTTTTTCATCCGATTCCGGATGACTGACTCATTAAACCGGAGGATGGAACGATACACTTTCCCTTCGGGAAGGAAATTGATGCTGATCAAAGGTGGACTGATGATGATTTTTAGGTTTTCTATGCCGGATGAAACAATGCCATCTGAAAATGGAGAAAAGTACTTTTTACGTTTCTGAATGAGTTTATTGTTTTTCTTGCTTAAATAATCTTTCCAGGTGATGGGGTAGTCAATGTAATAAACATAATTATTTTTGGAAAGTTCTCTTGCTATATTAAAACTTGTTGACTGATCAGGCCCGTCAAATTTTGTTGCACCCAGAATAAAGATATGTTTACCTTTCAGGATCATGGATTTACTTTTTCCCAAATCTGAGTTGTAGGGTTGTATTGCTTAACTATTCTTGCCGGATTCCCAACCGCAACACAATAGGCTGGAAGATCTTTGGTTACCATACTGCCCGCACCTATGATGGTGTGCCTGCCGATACTTACCCCGGCTGTGATTACAGAATTTGCTCCTACCCATACATTTTCGGCAATGTTTATTTTGGAAGTGCTTACCTTTTGCATGGTAGGAGGGGTATTAATATCTTCATAGCTATGATTCATTCCTGAGATCACTACATTCTGGGCGGTCATCACATGATCTGCGATTTCTACCGGTCCGATAATAACGTTCGCAACCCCGATAAAGGATCTGCTCCCAATCAATACATCTCCAACACCATTATTGATAGTTGTAAAATCTTCTATAACTGAAAATGCACCTAGTTCAAAATTTTTATAAGGAAACAGATCCATTTTGGTTCTCCACCTAATGATAGAGCCTTTCCCCCTTGAATGTTTAAAGGGATTAAGAAACAATCTTACCCATAAGCGCGGACGATATTGATTGGGTGAAATAAGTGCCCAACGGGCAATTTTTTTCAAAGAATCATTAGATCGGATCAAGGATGAAATAGACATTTTCCGGATTTTTATTTCTCAAAGATAAACATTGGATATTCTCCTTTTCTACCGCAAAGTTCCGGGTTCTTTTCCTCTTTATTATATACCCAGTTTAAGATTTTTTTGCCAAAAAGAGCAGGATGAATATAATAACGCATGAATGGTACGCTTAATGATCGCCAAACAGCAAGTTTGAATGGTGGCAAATTCTGTTTAAAGAAATTATAGGTATGCGCATAGAAATAGAGTCTCTTTTGTGGTTCACCTTTGCCGAGCAGTTTGCCTGCCAGACTTAAGATTCGATTCTTTAAATATACAAAACCGCGAAATGGCAACAAATAAAGGTTCATCCAGGCCGAATGTTTGTACCAGTCGTAAACCACTACGCCTTTACCATTTTTTGCTAATAATCTGTATAATTCGTGGATAGCGAGTGCCTGTTCATCTTTTGGAATATGATAAATGGTATTCAGGGATACAAAGCCATCCATAACATTATCCTTAAACGGCATATTGCACATATCAGCAAGCACATAGATTCCTTTTTTTCCTAACTTTTTTCTTGCTTCAGACAATGCCTGAAAAGAAAAATCAACACATACCCGGTAGCTGTAATTTTCAGAATACTGCAGGTAGTCGGGATACTGCAATGCCCCTGAAGCGGCATCCAACATATAGGTGCCTGTGGGGTTCAGATAGCGGGATACCCGGTCATGGCATTTTTTAAGATATTCCTTGGAAACAGCTCTGAGATCCTCGTAAATAACAGCATCTTCATAATTTCCTTCCTCATTCACAAACCAACCTTTTTGATTGTAAAAATTTTGGACGAGTTGTTTGTCCCTATCTTTTTCTTCTTTAATGAATTTGTCAGTGTCACGCGTCAAAGCAAGATCTTTTAATAAAATCACAATGCCATTTATGATAGGATAAATGTATGATTGGTCGGAAGAGATCAAGCCCTGTTCAATTGTCTGTTTAATCAAGACTCCATCGGATTGCCATAGCTTATCAGCAGCAGTATTTGCGTTGATCATCACGATCTCCTCTTCTGTCAGAATGCGAAGGTCAAGGCCGGTAAGCGGGCATTTTAAAATTCCAATCCAGTTCATACTCTTATTGATTGCTTTGCTTTTATTTATTTGGTTATGGCATTTGAAATCTTAAGCTTTTCTTTTTTCTTTTCCTTATCAAGGTTATAAGTTGCATCAATTAGGGCCGCTACAAGAAAAAAATAAACATTGAGCGGATATTGAGTAATTGCTTCCTGAGGGTAGTTGCCAATGGTAATTGCATATACAATCAATACCATGGCAAGGCAATAGCTTTTGAGTTCCGGATCCTCCATCTTAAAGAAATTTGAAATGCCCTTTTGAAGAATGATAAAAAGCAGTGAGCAGAAAATGAATAAGCCAATCCAGCCTGTTTCGACTGCTACCCTTACATAGCCACTGTCAGGAGGGAAGGAAGCCAAAAACGATCCCGGCGAAAATTTTGCTCCCCATACTCCCGTAGAACCAAGTCCGCCACCAATAGGGTGCGACCAGATATAAGGCTGAATCATCTTTTGATTTCGAGCTCTTACATTGAAAGAGGCATCATTGGATGGTTTAAACGCTGATTGAAATCGATATAAGACAGGGTTACTTGTAGGTATGAAAATGATCACAGCCATAAACAAAGCTGCCCCGGTGGTGATCAGCATAATCTTTCTGTTGAAAACCAGAATAGTCAGCATTAACATTGCTGCCGGTAACAATACATAGGCACTTCTGGTTCCCGAAAAAAGCATATTTGTTATAAAAAACATAACCAAGGCAGAAAAAAATAATTTTCTTCTTATTGATATCGGTCCGAACATCATACCAATACAAAGCAGACTACTTAAGATCATGTTATAAGAGAATACTGTTGGATCAGAGAAAATTGAGAATTTCCTCCACACCCCATTAATAAATAGGAGATCTCTTATTAAAGGATCTGAATACAGGTATGCTTCTTCAAATGCTAGAAAACCTATAAATTGCTGCCTGTAACCATTAATTCCTGCAAAGACACTCAGAACCAGCCAGAGTTTAATAATGAATCGGATAAACTTTATATCCCGGATATGATAACTAAATATGAAATACGTCAGCATGACAATCGCCATACTTCTTATGGTATAAAGCCATGCCATTTTGGATTGAGCTGCCGGATTTACAACCAGAATAAAATTATAAATGATCCAAATGGATATCATCAGGCTGATAGGATTACTCAGGAATGTCCAGTCGGGTCTATATTTAAGTTGAATAAACATGCCTACAATTAATAATCCAAGAAGACCATCCATTAAAGTACCTATGGGGAACTTGACTAGATTAAGCCTTAATATCAGCATGATAAAATAGGCAGCAATCAACAGTACCGTAATTCCAATTTTTGGTTTAGAAATTACGGCAATTGCAATAATTGGCCCTATTAATAAAATCATAATAATGGCTGCACCTTTGATCTGGGCAGCATTAATAACATAGGCAAACAAAATAGATATAACCAATAAGACGATGAAGCCCGCAGGTTTCCCCAGGGTTTTTACGAAAGTTATCATGCTATTAAATCCTGCTCTTATCAATTAAATGCGTATTAATTTTTGAATATTAAAGAAATAGTATTTTTAAAAAAAAGAAAAATACAGTTATGAAAGCCAGTATCATGGATCCATATTTACTAAAAATTAGAAATATTTCTGTACTTGTCTTTCGGTCTTTTATGTGGTTGTATCTCATGTTTAAAACATTTTCATCAATATTAACTATTTATATTTTTGCGAAGGTCATCAATTATTAATCTTCAGGGTATTTTTTGTGGAGGTGTTTTGTAGCTACCGAAATTTTATTCGCCGACTTTATTTTCAGTAATGATAACACTTGTAAGAATATGAATTCAGGAATATTTATTAAAGCTTTATATATTCTCAGATCTGTATCTTTTTGAAATAACGCTAGACCAAAACCGACAAAGAAGCAAATAAATGAACTGACCCATATTATGGTAATGAATGGATTTATAAAGACATTAACAATAAGGCAAATCAATGAAAGAATCAGGAAGATAAACAGAGGTGGCCTGAGCAAAATAAATCCAAATAGAAACTGATTCAGATTGAAATTTTTAAGACCCATTATTATGAGCTTAAATCCATTTGAAAAGTACTTAAACCATGTATTTATCCATCTCGATCGTTGTTTAATCAGTTGATCAGATGCAGAGGTCTTTTCATCATAAACGATTGCTTTTTCAGCAAATGCTATACGCTGTTTACGTTTTACAATCGCGTACTGAAGTACTTTGTCAAAACCTGCCCCTTGGATCTCCTTGTTTTCCAGACAATCTCGAAAAAGACCGATTGTAAAAGCCATCCCTGAACCGGATAGTGTGGCAGATGAGCCTAGATTAAATAATACCTTTCCATCATAAAAGTGATAGTAAAGGTCTCTTGCGGCATCAAGCGCCGCTAAATTGGTGTTTAGATTCTTTGCTTTTCGTATTCCCTGTACAGCAGAAAAACCCATATTGAAATACTTGTTGAGCTCGTCTAAATATTTATTGTCAACTAAATTATCACTATCGATTATCGTAAGATGAGTGTGTTCCCTTTTAAAATGTTTGATCGCATAGAAATGTGATCTGGTATTACTGGCCAGAGTTTCCTCCGGTCTGAGCAGAATAACCCGTTCATTATTAAAATGCAGATTGGATACATCACACTTGTCTGCCACAATATAAACCAGAAACTTCTTGTAATTTAATTTTAGGATCGAACTTACCGCCGATGGAATAAAATCGGTCTGTTCGTAAGCAGTGACTATGATTGCATAATCAATTTCCTTGTTTGACTGAATTTCTAATGACGGTTTTTTCAGGAGACCAGAAATTTTATAAAAAAAAAAGAGAATCAGGGGTAAAAGTAGATTATATCCGATTAATACTTGGATCAGTATCCATACATATAATGTGATATGATGCAACATGTCATTCTAATACATTAGCATGATCAATATGTTCTTCATGTTTTACCTGTTGCTTTACTTTGTTCAGAATCCAGCCAATAAACTGGCCATCGAGTGATGTCAGGTAGTTAATATGCTGATTCTTTATCTCATTTAATGTTTGATCGGCTTCAAATACACTTAAAGTCTTGTCGGTAAACATTATCCATTCTTTTGCTTTGTTCAGAGCATCAAGAGGAGGGGTTTCAACAAGTATGACATCGAAATGTGAACGTAATTGTTCCAGCCTTTCCATGATGGTTTCTTCGTCGCTAACTTCCAGTAATGATTTGTCGCCACCACGGTTACCCATTACCATTATCCCGGAATTGAAATTAATTCCGCCCAAATCTCCTGTGTGTAGAAAATCTTCAAGAAATAATTTGGTACTGGAGTTCTTGGTAATAGAAGCATTGTCGAAATTTCCGTCAATCAGCAAAACTTTCTTATTCACCATAACATATGTATAAGCAATGCAGGCTGCAATTAGTGTTTTACCTTCACCTTCGCTAATACTAGTTATGCTTAAAACCTGACCGCGGTCTGAAGTCCTAGCCAGTTCCCTATTTACTTCGAAGCGGGTAGACCGCAGCTGTTTTTTAAATTCGCGCATTTCTGCAGTTCCATGCAGGTTCTTCCAGATTCCTTTTAAATCAAGTGTCGACTTACCAACAAGGTTGAGATAGCCGAGTACCGGAGATTTTGTAAGCAATACGAGGTCTGCCGGGCGACGTATGCGGTTATCCAGAAAGAACATGATGAACAGGATGATCACACAAAACACACCACTTAAGATACCACTGATGATAACCAGGAGTATTTTTTTGGATGGAAGAGGTAGCCCTGGCATAGCTAACTGAGCTTGCCTGAGTTTGACTGGGTATTCGGCCTCCATAGTCACTTTGTTGTACTGTGACAGTAAATCTTGATACTCTTCACTGCCGGTTTGGATATCCCGTTCATAGCTCTGTATTACAGCTTCATGGGGAACCAGTTGTTCGAATTTTTTACCCATCACTGCCAGCTGATTTTTGAGTGAATTCAGGCCGTATACAGTTCGATCAAGTTCAATCTGAAGATCAAGTTTCCTTTGAATCAATGCGGTTTTTGAACTTAGTGGGTTATCGGTGTATTTGTCCGACATGGTATTGATTTGAGCACTGATAACCTTTTGTAGTGAATCTATCGAACTTCTATAACGCTCATCAAAATCACTCTGAATGTATTTATCCTGAAGTGCATTCATTTGAGCCTTTGAACCGATTATCTTTTGGTTAATGTCAGTAAAGGTTGATTCCAAATAACGGCGATCGACAGGATCGAATCTTTTATCAATACTGGCAATGGTTCCTTTAATGGCAATAATATCTTTTTCGGCCTGTTGCGTTCTCAATTCATAATCAGCAGTTTGGGAATAGATTTGGGATGATTGTTCGTTCAGGTTAAGTATTCTGTTTTTAATCTTATATTCACGTAAGCCGTTGATCCTTGATTGAAGTGTATCAGATTTTATTTGCAAAAGTTTCTTAAGGAAGTTTACAGACGAACGCTGATTTTCTTTTACCAGAACTGTATAATAGTCTGTAAATTCGTTAGAAAGGGTATTGACTACAAATGCTGATAACTCGGGATTTTCAGATTGGAAATCAATGAAAATAAAATCTGTGGTTCCGGCACGGTAAATCAATAAATCATTCTGAAGCCCCATTTCAGAGTATCCCATGGATCCCAGAATTCGATGCAAGCCCTCTTCATCCTGATCTCTGAGGTTCAGCCCTTCTTTTTTCCTCAACTTTTCTTTGAAAACACTTAACGCATGTTTTTTAGCTTCCAGATTCAAGGTCTTAAGCAATTCACTTGGCTCTCTGAAAGGCTTGTTGCTTAGGTCATGAATAATTAGTCTGTATGAAACCAAGTCAAGCATGCTTTTTGAATTCATCACCTGAACCATATTGATAAATTTCTGGTCGATTCTCGATTGTTGTAATACACTAGCCTCTGAGAGTGCCATTTGCTGAGTTTCATCAACAATACCTGTTGCGATTTGGGCTTGGGCAGGATAAACATCAGGAAGATTTCGTACAATATAATAAGTAACCATGACCGTAATAAGCGGCACAGTTATTAAAACTATTTTATAGCGTAATAATAATTCGATGAATTTTTTTATTTCTTCCATAACTATAGCCTACTGTACTTCTTCGATTTTTTTTGTCAATAATTCTTCAAGTGATGCTTTGGCAATCAGGAAATTTGATTCAGCGGCAATTTTAGACTGTAATGATCCTGAATAAGACATTTGATACATGGTATATTGTTCAAAGGTTATCTCACTTTTTTCAAATTTAGTTTTAAGATCATTACTCACGTTCAGTGCGTCTGAGCTTAACTTGGTTTGAAGTCTTAAATTAGAAAGCGCCTGCACATAGGAATAATAACGGCGTTTTACTTCTGTTTCAAGAGTTAGATGATATTCGTCAAGATCATATTGAGCCAGTCTTACACTTTCTTTAGCTAGTTTTACATTGCCAGGTTTCTGAAGTACCGCACTTAAATTAAAATTGAATGCAGCCTGATATCCATTAAAAAAATTTGGATTTACAAGGTCGAGCGTATTGTTTGGGTTGTAAACATATGAAAACGAAAACGCATCGAGCCAAGATAGCTGTTCCTGACCAACCGTAGTTTTAGCAGCTTTTATACGGCCTTCAAAACTATTCATTCTAGGGTAGTTTTCCTTGGCCGTGGCAATAAGCTTTTCAAGGAATACATACGAAATGTCTGTCATCATTGTTTCCTGCGATTTTGCAGAATTACTCAAAAGAAGTATAGAAAATGTTGTTAATAAAAAGTATTTCCTGAACATATATTAAAATTTTTCCTTGTGTAATATTACCGGTATAGTTTTAATTAAGATTTCAAAATCGAACCAGAATGAATAATTTGACGCGTAAAAGTTATCAAATTTTTTCCGTTCCCTCTCTGTAATATCTCTTTTTCCTCTGCTTTTTATTTGCCATAGACCGGTAACACCTGCCGGGCCCATAAATCGCTGTGACCAATCATTCGAAGTTAGCATTTCAGCTTCATAAAGTGGTAATGGCCTGTTCCCAACTAGCGACATATCACCTTTTAAAACATTAAAAAGCTGGGGCAATTCATCGATACTTGTTCTTCTGATGAAGGATCCAAATCGTGTAATTCTTGGATCGTCAGCTAATTTTACAAATGTTGTTCGATTTTTTGGATCCTCACTCTCTTTATTCGGGTCTTGATCGTTATTGTAGAGATTAAGATCAGATAATTTTTCCAATTGACTGTCGGCTCCCACCCGCATGGATCTGAATTTATAGAAATCAAATATATTGTAACCTGTACCTACTCTTTTACTCTTATAAATAATTGCTCCCTTTGAGTCTAAACGGATTAATATGGCAGTTAAAATTAAAACCGGAGCTAAAATGATAATGGATATTGTAGAAACAATTATATCAAAAATGCGCTTTATATTAGGTAATTTGTAGATTACATCGGAGTTCTCTAGTACAGAAAGCTGTGGTTTAATCAGCTTGAACTTAACGAGAAAATGGAGTCTTTCAATCAGGTGTTCCACAACTAAGGGCAAACTATAAAAGTCGTGTACTTTTAATTTTAAAGCATGTGATTTCAAAGCTTTGTCCTTTTCAGACGCTATCAAAACAATGATTAATTCACGATAAAGTGGATTCTTCTTTATTTTCTCGATGAACCTAAAGCATTCACCTTCAGGATCTGCTTCCATTAAAATTACATCAGGTAAAGTTAAAATAGATTGATTATCAAGATATTCCTGAAGATCTTCTAATGTAAGGTGTTGGTTTATGAAAAACTCGCTTGGTAATTCCCCAATAAGCCAGGCGGTGGAATCTGTGCCCATATAAGCAATGCTCAAATGATGAACAGTATTGAATTCGTCCCGCTGCTTAATTATTTGTGACATTATTTTTAAGAAGTGTTTCAGTTATAGATAACTTTAATTCAGTAGGGTTGAAAGGCTTTTTAAAATAGCAATCTGCCCGGAATGGCATTTTTTCAACAATTTTTTCTAGGTTATCAGCTCCGGAAAGCAATATTACAGGAGTATCTCTGTAAAATCCACTTATTTTCAGGTTTCTGATAAATGATCCACCATCAATATAGGGCATTTCCAAATCAGAAATAATCAGAGCAGGATCATTGCCATCTTCCAGCCAACTAATAGCATCAGCGCCATTTTGTTTAATCACAAGATCATAGTCCTTTGATAGTATGAAATTAAGAAGTTTTAGGATGCTTAGTTCATCATCTACAACCAGAATTTGTTTTTTCATATTTTAAATAGCCCTACATGCTCCTTGAATGAGATATAATTCAATAAGAACTTATCTACCAGGTAATTCAATTGAATGTACAGGTACTAAAAGTACTTAATTATTAAAAATTATATTAACTTTTAAGATAAAAATTAGTTAAATAATTAATTAATAAACTTACAATGCTAATGCCAAAGCATATAAACAGGTCGGGGGGGGTATAAAGTGGGCAAGTGTGGAAAATATTCCCGAGATAGTGTAGAAAAACCTCCACAATTACGGCAAAATATTAACCTAAATTCCCTAGTTGTTGATGAATGTTGAGTCTTGTGACTATAATTATGTTTTTCAAGTGTGTTGCAAAGGCATGAAACGGATTAAGTTATGAGGCATAATGCATAAAGGCAATTAGGGATATTTTTTATCTGTGCAGGATGCGTTTGATGCTTTCCGGGAGTCAGGCTAAGTTTAAAGGAGGATGGCAATTTGAGTTAAGTTTTGATAATAGTTGTCAATGGAGATGAGATCCCTGCAGTGAGATTCCTGCTGCGAGGTCCCTCTTTCGTCGGGACGACAGTCATGGGGGAATTGGAGTTAATAGTAAAATTGGATGGCAGGCAATAAATCACTGACAACAGATAACAATATGAATTGATAGTTGACAATTGACTGCCTCTTTTGACAACAGAAAACTGACAATCCCCGACTTAAAGTTCTCTTAAAAATTTCATTGTATCCACACCATCGGCATAATCCAATAGACCTGGGTTCTGGCTTTGACCGAATTGTATTGTGCTCAGGGGTAATTTAGAATTTGAAACGATGCACTGGATTAGGTCTTTATTTTTTAATAATTCTGAACCCACATTTTCCAGATCTTGGTATTCCTCATAATATAATACTGCCAGAGGCGAAGCGAATCGTGGATCTTCTTTTAAGAGCAGAAAGCCATTATCGAGGTGTTTGTCGAGATTGACTAAAAAGATCGACTTGTTATAGTCGTAATTATTATTGTATTTATGATGATCGGCTACTGATTTAAATTCTTCAATTGACTCAAAAAATGTGCTGAAATTATAACCTTCAGGTAGGTAGAGTTTTGAGACATTACGACAGCCAAGTCCGAAATAGTCAAAAATATCATGGCCAAGCGCTTTTAGTTCCTCACTGCTTTCTAGGCCATTTAATACAGCTACGCTGTTTCGGTTTTTACGGATGATATGCGGTACTTTACTAAAATAATAGTCGAAATATCTTGAAGTATTATTGCTTCCGGTGGCGATTACTGCATCAAAATCTTTCAGTCTATCAATATAACTAATCTGTTGCTCAAAGCCAGGCTCAATTTCAAGCAGTTTATTCAGTATATAAGGTATAAATTTCTGATCCTGGGTAGAGAGTTTGATGAGCGCTTTATGCCCTGATGCCAATACACAAAGGATATCATGAAATCCAACTATCGGAATATTACCTGCGAGAATTAAACCTACCGAATGCATGCTTTTTGCGGCATTTGGCAATCCATTTCCAATCCATATTTTCAAATCAGTGATGTTCAGCATTCCTGAAATTGCGCTCACAGCCATTAAAGCACTTTGAGTTGTGAACCAGGCATTGTATTGGTTCGCAGAGTTAATCAATGCACTTAATTGCTCATCCGGTTTTGCCATGATATGGCCTAAAGCCTCAAAAGCCGTGATTCGTTGATTGCTTGTCAAAATCTTACTCATTCAAATTTTTACTTCAAATAATGTTATATTTGTACCACACTTAAAAATGAGTTCCTGCTCAATTTTAGTGCAAAAATAACTTTACAAATAGACTTTTAGATAAAATGGCAATTAAAATCACCGATGAGTGTATTAACTGCGGGGCTTGTGAGCCTGAATGTCCTAACAATGCAATTTATGATGCCGGTGCAGCATGGAGATTTTCTGATGGCACGGGTTTAAAAGGACTTATAGATTTTGGAGATGGTACGACGCTGAATGCCGAAGAAACACAGGCTGCTATTTCTGATGAAGTATATTATATTGTTTCAGATAAGTGTACTGAATGTGTTGGTTTTCATGATGAACCTCAATGTGCAGCGGTTTGTCCGGTCGATTGCTGCGTTGATGATGAAGATGTTCGCGAAAGCCGTGAAGAATTGCTTACCAAGAAATCTTGGTTACATCTTGATTAAACAGAAATAGCTTAATAAAAGCGGACTGAAATTACAGGCCGCTTTTTTATGTCTTTTTTTTTGAATTTATTTCTTTTCGGGATTAGGAATAATTAAAACGGGGCACTTTGATTTTCTGGCAACACTTTCGGAAACGCTTCCTGAAATGAAATGATCAAATCCAGTTCTTCCATGTGTTCCCAGAATAATGAGATCAGCTTTGCATTCCTCTGCTACTGAAAGAATCTCATCCTGAGCTCTTCCAATTCTGTTATAAGTGGAAATTTCTACTTTGTCGCCATATTGCTTTATTAACCTTTTAAAAAGATTTTTACTCGCCTCTTCCTGTATATTCATCAGTTCAGGAATCATTGCCGGCGACTCATTAAGCAATGGATCTGCTGTGTATGATGAGGCGATGGGGATTTCATTAGCATGAACCAGGATGATTTTAGAACCAAGATTCCGGGCCAGTAGAACACCATAATTTACCGCCAATTCCGAATAAGGGCTATCTTCAACCGCTATAAGTATTCTGTTAATGTTTTCAGGACTTATCATGATTCTTTTCTGGTTAAATTTCAGTGATTTAGGTATTTAGCTTTCAATTTTCACTCAATGTAATGTAAAATTGGTTTATTTGCAATATGAATCAACAGTTTGGTGTTTGTAATCTCGCACTCGTGCCTCTCCGTACTGATCCATCAGATAAGAGTGAGATGTGCTCTCAGTTATTATTTGGTGACAGTTTTACCATTCTTAAAATAGGAGATAAATGGTCAAGAGTTTTAACAAGCTACGATGATTATGAAGGCTGGATTGATAATAAACAATACATAGTGATCAGTGATATAGCGCATGCAGGCTTAGCAAATCTGAATGCTATACTTGGTTTGTCAATTATTCATTCTGTGTTAAAAACTGATACTTCAGAAGGTTTGAATCTGCTTGCTGGCACCATTATTCCGCAAACTTTAGATGATTATTTTTATCTGGGAGAGACCAGGTATAAACTTGAAGGGAAAATCAGACATCCGAATTTAAATGAGTTCAGATCTTCAGTCTACGAGGCAGCCATCTTATATCTGAATGCACCATATCTATGGGGAGGGCGTTCAGTTTTTGGAATTGATTGTTCCGGGTTTACACAAATGGTGTTCAGGCAATTCGGTATCCGCTTGAAGCGGGATGCCTGGCAACAGGCCGAGCAAGGTGAATTATTAGGATTTATTCAGGAATCCAGAGCCGGGGATTTAGCTTTTTTTGATAATGATGAAGGGCGAATTACCCACGTA
>Ga0105051_10005324_pt1 | contig 14427 bp, 14 predicted proteins | sample FRY02_FD_78383 | JGI IMG/M metagenome (GOLD analysis project Ga0105051, IMG submission 78383) | Freshwater microbial communities from Lake Fryxell liftoff mats and glacier meltwater in Antarctica - FRY-02 (megahit assembly) | ecosystem: Environmental > Aquatic > Freshwater > Ice > Glacier... | reverse complement strand
GGTGGTCCTGAAAATGTTGGTGGTGATTTCGATTGTTCTCATAATAAGTTAACATCATTAGAAGGTGGTCCTAAAACGGTCGATGGTGGTTTTGATTGTTCTTATAATAGGTTAACATCATTAGAATCATCTCCTAAAACGGTCGGAGGTGATTTCGATTTTAGAAGTAATAACTTAACATCATTAGATGGTATTGGTGAAGTTATGTGTAGAATAATAGGTGATTTTTAAAATTATTATAAATTATCAAATGATTTGTACTTTTTATTGTAATCCACTTTATCATTATATTTTCTTTTATCGAATTTTGGTATCCACTTAATATCAAACTCATCTTGGCTGAAAAACTCTTCTAGATTTAATTTCTTGTATGATCCTTCTACCATTTGTGATAGTTTATTCATATCCTTAACTTTACTAATTCTATGTAATAGTTTATCAGGATCATTACTTTTCTTTTTTGAAACAATATCTTGGAATAGTTTATTCCATAGAAATACTGAAAATCCTTCCTTTAATTTTTCTTCTGATTTTTTAAAACCAGCTTCATCATTATCAAAGAAGTATTGTAAGTCTAGTCCATTATTTTCAATTAGTTTAAAGTCTGTATTTACTCCAACCAATCCAATTGAGTTTGGATAAAACAAAGAGTCTATATATCCCTCAAAAACAGTTATTTTATCAGAAATATCAACATTTAGTATGTTAAAATAATATGATAATTTATTATATATAACTAATTCACTAATATTTAAATCTATATCATCTTTTCCTATATTAACCCACTCTAATAGGTTTTCATAATTATATATCTTAAACATTCGTTTTCTGCCTTCCTTTAAATTTCTTATTTGAATTCCTAATACTTTATTATCCTTTCTATTAAGCATTATAATGATCCACTCGCTTTCATCTTCATTTTTCCAATATTTACCTTGGTAAATATTCTTATGGAATTCAGGACCTATCCCACGACCTATTAAATACTTGTATACGCCACCGTTGGTTTGAATTGGTTTGAAATCTGATATCTGAGTAAGGTCGCTATTAAAAACTCTCTCTAATTCACTTAAATCGATTAGGTTTTCAAATTTAGCATCAGATAGGTTGTTCTCATAATCAGAATAAGTCATAACACTATCTAGGTGTTGTATCATTTCTAATTTCTTTTCTGGATCAATAATCTCATTGAAGTCTTTACACATTCTATCAAATGTGGTCTTTTTATCACAATTAAAACAAATGAAAAATAATCGATTTAGATAAACATTACCTCTTTTAGAACTATTATTTTTATGAGAATCTCCACAATAAGGACAAGCTATATTTAATCTATCATTAAAATCATTTATCCTTCTCTTTTGTGGATTTGAAAATTCCTTATTAAGAATTTTCTGAACCATATTAATTATATAAATCTTATCCATATATAATATATGGTTTTAGTTTAATTAAGTTTATAGTAAAATTATTAAAGCTCCTACGATACCTCCAATTATGGTTGCGATAACGTCCATAACATCAAAAGTGTGATTTGGGTGAAAGTGATCATATACTTCTTTAAGTATTCCAAATGATACACAAGTCGCTAATCCAACTATTGGTCCAAATATTATCTTAGTTAATAAGAATATAGAAATTCCATAAATAAAGTGGTTTGCTTTATCTTCTTTTATAATTGGTAATTTTTCGATTATGTTTTTAAATTTCTTCATAAGTTTAAGTAAATTATCATTTTATTTATTTCAGGTGTGAAGTAATAAGGATTAATTGCTGAACAAAGTCTAAATATGTAATTAGAACGATGATAACTAAAATCACATGATTTTGATATTTCATTCTTTATTGATATATTATCACTATACATATCATTTATTATTATACGAACTTTATCAACCAAATCTTCTACTATAGTAGATCTAACATTATTAACCCATTCGATTGTATTATATACATTAATATATATAATATAAGGTAGAAGTTCTTCTATATCATATTCATCCATAAAAGAACAGTCATTTATTTTAGTAAAAACTTTTATAGATTTTTTTACATGTTTTGATAATCTTATAAATATTTTGTTATCTCTATAATTTGGATTATCGGTTATTTTATATTGCATTAGTAACTTTACTAAATCTTTTTTAAAATCATCTAATTGAAATCTACCATTGATATTATATTTTTCAAACTCTTTATTAAGTTTAGATTCTAAATCTTTTGAAACTTGCTTATCTTTTATCCATATATATTCACCACCTCCGTAAGGATCTTTAATATAATCAATTGAATAAAAATCATCTTTAAGTTTAAAGTATAATTTAGTAAGATCTTTTGGTACATAATCAGTTGATGTTTCTGATACTTTAATTTTAATTGCTAATTCATTATATATATCATCACCTAATATATCGGAATGTACAGTATCCTCTATTAGATATGAATTACCATCATATTCAGAGAAATTTAATTCACATTCATCGCTTACATAGATTCCTTTATAATCTAACCAGGTAGCGTTTTCATAATCTAAGTAATCACCTATATCTTCGCAATATGCACATTCATGATCTGGAATATATCTACCTAAGTATTCAGACCAAACTGAATCAATCTCCTCATAATCACCATCAGTAGAGTTTAATGTAATTACATCACTACTAGTTGAATCATAATAACTTAGTGTAGAATTACTAGCACTAAATCTTGATAGATTATCCATATAAGGAAAATATGAAAAATTTGATACATTTAATACAACTACTAAATCATCAGAATTTATATATTTATAAATTCTTTTAGTATTATTATTATCACACCATTCCTCAAATAATTGAACATCACTTGGTTCTATTGTGTATATATTGTCCATAACTCGATCACCATTCTTTAATATCCAAATCAAAGATCTTCCTTTTACTTTGCCATCAGGATTCAGTAAAACAAGTAAGTTACAAACTTCTGGATTTTCAACATAAATATCAAAATATTCTTGACAGTTACTATATCTCATACATGAGTTTCCTAATTGTCCTTTAATCTCATAGTAATTATCTTGTAAATAATATTTTCTAATATCTTCTCCTTTATATAACTTTAAATTAATATCTTTATAATTGATATCATATTGAGATTTATAAAAATTTACAAATATTTCCAAATCTTGATCATTTAAAGTCTCTTTATTTACTTTGGTGATAATATGATTAACCCATCTACCGATTGAATATTCTTTTGTTCTACCTTCACTCCAGAATTGTACACCAAATCCATTTGATATTCTATCAGAATCTATTGTAGATAAGTCTATATCAGGATACTTTCTCTCAATTCTATTTGCTTGAATAAATGATATTTTATCATTCTTATCAGTTATATCAATCATTGTATTTAAATCTTTCGATTCATCATTATTTTCTGATTTTAAAATTATTTCACTGATTAATTTCACTGATTGAATATCAGATTTATCTTTAATTAAATTAATTAAATCTCGAAACTTCTGAGAATAGAATATCTTCATTGATACATTCTCATTTATAAATTGTTTATAGTTAAAAACTTCCATAATGTATATATTAAAACTCACTATTAAGTGAGTTTTTAATTAAAATTTTTTTTTCTTATCTTTTTTCTTATTCTTATAGTGTTTTGAGAATAGTTCCTTTGATAACTTTGTTAGGAACTTACTTTGATCTACAAGTCTATCTAAGTATGGTCTAGCACCACCCATTGTATTAGAAGCCACATTTGGTTGTGTCATTGTAATAGTTGATGATTGCATTGGATTAACATTCTCAGAATATTCAGAAAATGTTCTAACTTTTTTTGTTATATTTAAAGGATCTTTTGTGCCTTTAACAACCATTCTAATTATGTTTGGAAATTGTTCATGATGTATATTATCAATCAAATCTTCAACATGTTTAACATTTTTTAAATCATCATCTGAGAAACCAACCAGTGCTTTAACTCCTAATGATCTAGCGAAATTATCAACTTTCTTATTAAATTCTAAAAGTGCTATTTCTTTTGCTTTTTCAGGATTTGATGAATCACCACTTCTAGATGGAGATGATACTCCAACAAAGTCACAATTATCTAAATATAATTTAACAAGTGGATTTGATGTAGGATTACCTTTTAAGATTCTATCATATTTTTTATCATCATTGAAGAGATATGAAAACTTTAATAGGTTGTTATACATTTCATATAACTGACTATCTGTTAAAAAATTATCTAATATATATTCAATTCCTAATTTAATACTTGGTGACTCGTGACCTCTAGCTGTTATTATCGCAAATATAGCACCACTTGTCAAACATTCAATGAAGTCATCCCAAGCTGGTCCAAATTGTTTAACCTTTATTGCGTCAATTACATCTTCTTTGAATGCAATTTCACCTCTAGGTCCATTATCTCTAAATTCTGAGAATGCTAAATCTGGATTATCATTTAATATTTTCCAATTAGCATCTGTTCTAACCTCAGCAAATTTAGAAGTAGAAATATCTTCTTTTATCCAAATACCATTTATCAAATGTTCCATGTGTATAACAGTTGTCATATTTAGAATATTATCATCCCAGTCAAAAGCGTAGAACCTTAGTTTTTGTTTATTTACTGAACCCTTATTCTCAAAAAAATTATTAAATTTTTTAATCATCATAATTTATTATTTTATAATATATATATTAAATAACCAAATCTGTTATTTTGGTAATAGTTCCAGTTATGTTGGTAGCAACTATAGTATTATTAGTAGAAGAATTTGATGTTGTATAATTTATAGAATTACAGGTGGATGAACTACATATTAGATAAAGACTAATGTGTTTCGGGTTTCGTAGAGTGCGCTTTATTACTAAAGTCTTATTTTCTATCCACCTTTGTATTGGACAGTCCCTGCTCAAATATTATATATTAAATTTTTAATATAAGATGTTCTTGTTAATAACTTTAACATTATAACAGGAACATCTAAATTTTTAATGATATTTATTTTTTCTTATTAATGAAAGAGTGGAAAGATTCTAATTTAATTTCTTCATCTTCATCTTCATCTTCATCTTGACCTTCTTCATCTTCTGAATCTAAATCTTCTTCTTCTTCATATTCATCAAATGATTGTATATCTTGACCTTCTTGACCTTCTTGACCTTCTTGACCTTCTTCAATTTCGATTGAGAATTCTTCAACTACTTCATCTTCAAAAGTCGCACTTACTGATATAACCCCATTTGATTCTTCAATAGTGATTTCATATCCATTAATTTCTACTTTAGTTTTCATATATTATTTATTTTTTATGTATATATTAAATTTTAAAACTACATTATATTAAAACTTTTAATTAGATTATTTATAAAATAAATAAATAAATAATTAAATGGTTGAAAATGAAAGAAGGTTCAAGTCTTATACATCTAGTAAAAATATTTCAAGTACATATGTTGATAGTTATTTTAAGTCTGTTCGTAACACTACACAATATCTATTAGAAAATAATGGAACTTCTGTTGATATTTTTTCAAAATTACTTAATGATCGGATCATATTCTTATCTACTGAAATTGATGATTATTCTTGTAATCTTGTAAAAGCTCAGCTACTTTATTTAGAGTCTGAGGGTGATGATGATATAAAGATGTATATTGATAGTGGTGGAGGATCAGTTTATTCTGGATTGGGATTAATTGATGTTATGGATTTCATCAAACCTGATATTGTAACAGTTAATACTGGATTGGCTGCTTCTATGGCGGCGGTTATACTTTGTTCAGGAACAATAGGTAAAAGGAGAGCTCTTAAAAGAAGTAGAACAATGATACATCAACCACTTGGTTATTCTGGATATTCACAAGCTTCTGATATAGAGATTGAGTCTAGAGAGATAAACTCTTTAAAAACTGAATTATATGAGATTATCTCTGAAAAAAGTGGACAAACTTTTGATAAAGTTTATAAAGATAGTGATCGTGATTATTGGATGACATCAATTGAGGCTAAAAAGTATGGAATTATTGATGAAATAGTTAAAAGTAGAAAATAAATTATTTATGGAGTTATTTATACCAGGAATCGGAACAATATTGCAGTTAAATCAAGACTGGCAATTTACACTATATAACGAATATAGGAATAGTAAATTATTTAATATTTTATCATTAAATTATTCAGATGGTCCAAAATTGGTAGATTTACCATCAGGATTGATTTTAAAAATTGATAGAATATATCTAAGAAAGGGATCTAGTCAATTTAGTTCTATAACATTTAGTATACCTAAAGTTAAAACAAAATCGGATAAATTAAAATATAAAAGTAATGTTATTTTAGGAGGTGGTAAGTTTTGGGTTAAATTACATGAGTGTAATGGAACTAATATGTCTCCTTTGGAATCTAATATATTAACGGTTGAATCTGTTAGAGAAATTTATAATGAGATGGAGACTGATGTTATTAATAACAAAGATTCTCCTTTTAAAAATACTACAAATTTTTTGATGTTATTTAATAGGTATTTAGGAAATGGTGTAGATTTAAATAATTTATATACAAATCTATCATTGGATATATTCTTAGATAATATGGTTTCTAGAATGGAAAAGTTAGGTGAGAAAAACTTAGAAACTTTTAAAGATAAGTTTAAGAAGTTTAATAGGGATTTAAAGTTAAAAAAATTATTAGGAGATGATTGATTTAGTAGAATATAAAAAGGGTGATAGATCTGATAAACTTTTTTCACATTATAGAAAATATTGTAATTCAGTTATTCTACTTAAACAATTGGATGATATATCATATGATAATACTTTAAAAGATTGTGATGTTATTGAATTTTTTAAAAAAGTAGAAGATTATATTCCACATATTACCGAATCACCAACTTTTATTTTTGAAAATAAAAGTTATTTAACTATTAGTATGAGATTTAATTCTCTTTATGAATGTTCTGAATATATTTTGAATAGTTTAAAATATTTTATTTTTTATAGTATAGATTCTCAATTTATAAATGGTAAAACTTATATATATCTTAGATCGGTTGGTATTGATGATGATAAACTAATGTTGAAAGTTAGAAGAGATGAAAAAATAAATGAGATTTTAAATGGAAAATAGAATATTTAATGAGAATAATATCAAAACTATGAGTAGAATAGTTGATAAATCAATTTCGGGAATAATAACAAGTCCACCATATAACATTGCTACAAAAAGAAAGGATGTTTATTACAACAATGGTTATTCAAATCTTGATGGATTGCCAGAAGATGAGTATATAAGAATTAGACTAAATGAGTTTAAGGAGTTTTCAAGAATTATGGAAGATAAGGGAGTTATTTGTTATAACTTATCATATCACAATCAAAATCCGATTCTACCAACTTTATTAATGGCTAAGATACATGAAGAAACGGATTTAACATTAGCTGATATGATAACTTGGAGGAAGTCAACTGCTTTACCATTTCAAACAAGTCCTACTAAACTTTCTAGAATATGTGAACAAGTTTATATATTGGTTAAAAAGGATCACTTACATGACTTTAAAACGAATAAGAAAATTAGTAAGATTAATGAAAAAACTAATCAGAAGTTTTATAAGAATTATACTAATTTGGTAGAAGCTAAGAATAATGATAATTTAAAGACTAAATTAAAAGCAACCTTTTCAGAAGATTTAGTAATTAAGTTAATGAATATTTATTTTGAGGAAAATAGTTTAATTTATGATCCATTTATGGGAATTGGTACAACTGCAAGAGCTTGTATTAAATCAAATAGAAGATTTATTGGATCTGAATTAGATAAGGAACATTATGAATTTTATATAAATCAAACTAAGAATAATACTATTATAGTATAATTAAGAAAATGTTAAATATTTGATTTAATTAAATTAACTATTTAACATTTTATTTTATAGATTTATTAGATCAAATCATCATTCTTAGGATTTCTAACTACCTTTTTAGTATTTTTCTTTTTAGTATTTGTCTTTTTAGCAGTTACCTTTTTATCAATTGGTTTTTCATCAACTTTTTCTAATTTTTGAAAATGTTGAATTTCGGAAGTAACTTCATCCGAACTAACGATTTGACAAACTTCATTTTTAACTTCATTTTTTTTAAAGATATTCTTAATGAATTTTAATAACTTTTTCATGTAAAATTTTTTATTTTTTATTATATATAAATTTATCAAATCCCCTTTATGTTAAAAACACAAAACAACAAATGTTTATATTTTATATATAAAATTAAGATGAAATTTAGGTATGAGAAAAAGACGGAAGAGCTAGTAGTTAGTGAATCATCAAGGGTGGAATATCACCAAATGCAAATATGGTTAACTCGTAAAGTTAAGGGTTGGAAATTTCAACCAGCTGTTAAATTAGGTGTTTGGGATGGTAATAAAACCTTTTTCAGAGATGGTAGGATAAATATCGGACTTTGGAAGGAAGCTATGAGAGGTTGTAAAGAGATTGAGATGCCTTTTATATTAGAAAATAAGGAAGATTTTCCTATAAATAGACAAATTACTTTAGAAAAAGTAGTAAACTTCTGTACTGAATTCTTTAAGTCACATAAAGTTAGAAAGTCTGATGGTACTTGGGTACCATTTATGCCTTATGATCATCAAGTTGAAGCTGCTTATAAGATATTAAAAAATAGATATTGTATGGCTGAGGTTGCTACATCAGGTGGTAAATCTTTGATTATATCAATTGTTATGTTTTATACATTGAAGATGATGGATCATACTGCTAAGTTTCTGATAATAGTACCATCTATAACTTTAGTTACTCAATTTTATGATAATATTTTAGAATATAATCATGGTCTTAATAACCTAACTGAGGAAGGTCATAGTAAAGATACTTTAAATGATAAAATATGTAATGTTAGAGTTGAAGAAGTAATGTCTGATAGACCTCGTAAATTTTCAGGTGCTGATAATCCAAATGTTTATATAGGTACCTATCAATCTCTTGAAAAATGGCCAAAAAAGTTTTTCGAACAATTTCATACAGTTGCTACTGATGAAGCACACGGAGCAAAAGCTAAAACAATCTCTACTATATTAGAATATACATTTGGACATGCTTATTGTAGGTTTGGAGTGTCCGGTACTTTCCCAGGTGATGATACTTGTGAAATTCTAAATATACAATCTGTTTTAGGACCTAAGATAACAGAAGTTAGTGCTGATGAATTAAAGAAGAAGGGTATTATAACACCAATGGAGATTAAAGTAGCTCTATTAAATCATAATGATCCAAATTATAATGAAAGATTGAAGATAGTTAGAAAAAGTGGTGATGGTAAAGCGGCATTTGATTTTGAGAAGTCTTATATACATCAATCTACTAAGCGTTTAGATTTCATTAAAAAGATTGTTAATAAATGTGATAATAACACTTTAATATTATTTCATACAATTGAGCATGGTCAAAAGATATTAGAGAAATTAAAAAGTGAAGTTAGTGATAAGGAGTTCTTTTATATAGATGGATCTATTAGTGGTAGAAATAGAGAGATTATAAAAAAACAAATGGAAGTAACTAAGAAAAATGTAGAATATACTATATTAAATTTTGGTGATTATGAAATTGAAGTTAAATCGGATTTTTTAATATTATTAAATAATGGTAAATATAAATTAGCAAATGATATAACATGTGATGATGATATTAATGATGATTTTATAAGAAAATTAAGAAAATAAATATGGCTAGAATTATAGACAAAAGAAAAATAATTAAAGAAGTAGGGGCGGTTAGAGTTTTAATCGCCTCCTACTGAGTGGTTAAGGAACTTTAAGTACGGGTGTTTCAATTAATGCTATTTTTAATATCATTTTTGTTGACTCATTTAAATCAGAACAGATTGTTATCCAAAGTATTGGTCGGGGTCTTCGTTTACACACTGATAAAGATAAGGTTAATATTTTTGATTTGGTTGATATTTTTGATCCAACCGATATGAATAATGCCTTATTTAGACATTTTCGTGAGCGTGAGGAATTCTATAAAAAACGTAAATATCCATATAAAATAATAAAAATAAATTTATAGGTTTTTATAAATTTATTTTTATTATATTAGCATAGGTTTAAAAATATATTATATGTATAACAAGATATATGACTTATGTAAAGTCCGTAATATTGGATCAGTGTATAAAAACACGGGTAATCCAACACCAAGAGTTAATTTTATATTAGATCTTTTAATTTCTGAGAATATACCATTTGTGGTTGATAAGTTTTTACATAACGATTCTGTAATATGTTATAACATAATAATGAAAGGTAGTTCCAATAGAATGGTTGTTGCTCATCATGATATAGTTAATCATAATACCGACAATGCTAATGATAACTCTTGTTCTGTTATAAATGCTATAATGACTAAGAAGTTAATGCCTGATTTGAATGTTGTTATATTAGATGGTGAGGAGTTTGGTGGAATGGGATCAAATCGAGTATCTCAACAAATTAAAGAGAACTATTATGGTGATATAGAATGGGTTTTAAATTATGAATTAACTGGTAAAGGTGGTAAATACTTTTTCATAGGGAATTATCCTGGTAAATTAAGCGATCATATAAAATCAATATTTAATTGTCCAATTGTAAATACTCCGTTTAATGATTCAGTTATTTTCAGAAGAAATGGAATTGATTCAGTTGTTATAAATCCGATACCACCTCTTCCTATAAATGAAAGTTCTATTGTAAAGTGGGATAATGATACATTCTTAGATTATAATATGTTATTTAATTGTCATACTTATAGTGATACAATTGATACAATTGATATTAATGATATGAAAGAGTTTGTTGAGGAAGTTGCTATACCAATTTTAAATAAAATTTAAAAAGTTATTAATTAATCACAATTTATATTTTTAGAACAGAGGTATTATAATATATACTATATGACAATACCAATAGTTTCCACTCCTAAGTTAATACCATCTGAGATATCAGGTAAAATTATATTAAAGAAAAAGAGTGGTCCAGGTGAGATGATTGGAAACACCGAGATTACAATATTTAATGGATCTGTTAAATTTGAGGGAATTCAATTTGATGAAGCTGGTGATTATGTTATTTCCGTAACAAGTACATCACCTGATGTAGATTCATTTGAATTTAGTTTAAAAGTTTTACCGGAAGCAGAAGTAATACCACAAGATGAAGTTGTTGAGAAAGAGAGTGTTCCGGTTACTGGATCTCGACCTATAATTGCCCAGATTGATAATACAACAATAGTTCTGCCACCTATCAAGATAGATAAGCCTGATGGTGAATCAAATACTACTTTAATTGTTGATAGTATTGGATTAATGCCATTTGTTAGTTATAATGGTGCTACCATACAAGATAGAGATATAATTTCATTTAAATTATATCATGATGGTATTATACCAAAATTAAATTTAACATTTAATGATACTTTAAATCTTATTAAAACTAATAGTCCACAAGACGACACCAAAATAGAAATTTTCTTAAATTCTAAATCTGATAATTTAAAATCAATACATTTAAAGTTTAAAATTGAAAAATTTAAAAAGAATTTAGGTGAAACTTATAACATAATAGGTACTTTGGATATATCTGATTTATACCGAATACAAACTAAAAGTTATACTGGAACCTCATTTGAGGTATTAAGAAAAATTTCAAGTGATTTGGGATTAGGGTTCAATTCAAATATACAAAATACAACAGATTCGATGTCTTGGAGAATGAATAATCAAAGACCTTATGAATTTATATCTGATGTTATAAATCATTCTTATATATCAGATACGTCTTATATGTCTGGATATATTGATTATTATTATTGTTTTAACTATGTTGATGTTGAGAAGGAAATGACAAGGGATAATACATCTGATGTTGGTGTTGAGACTGGTGATGGAATTAAAGTTGATAGTGATGAAAAACTGGTTAGATTATCTCTTACTAATGAGCCAAGTTCGAGTAAAAGTACATTTTATTATGAAGATTCTAGTAAGAAAATTACTAATAATGCTTCAAAGACTGGTTTAGAAGAAGGTTATAGTACCATAAATAAATCATATGATAGTCTATCTAAAGTCTTTCAAGTTTTTAAAATTGATGGAACGACTTCTAATGGTGATAAATCTATTATCCTTAAAGGATCTAATGGTGATAAAGAGTCATTTGATAACAATGTAACAACTAAATATACGGGTAGATTAGATGTTGATAATGTTCATAAGAATTATATGTATGCTGTTACTCAGAATGAACGAAATTTAACTGATATGGAAAAGTTAGTTATGAATATATCTTTACCTAATACAAATTTTAACTTATATAAATATCAGAAACTCTATGTTGATGTTATTAATATGGCTATCTCACCAAGTGATACAAATAGGATTATATATAGAGAAAATGGTGATTGGTTTTTAGTTAATATTTCATATATATTTAGAGAAGGTAGAATGACACAAGATCTTATGTTAGTTAGAAAAGAAGCTGATAAGACACCAGATGAGATAGCAAACACTACTAAGGAATCTATTAAAGAAACTAAGGATGAAATAAATGAGAATCCAACAGTTGATGCAAAGGCTAATGATATATATGAAATAGGTGATATTTATACTGTTAAAGATAAAAATGGAATTGAATATACATTGATTATAAAATCCTTATCAGATGATGGTAATGAGATATTTGGTAATATAAAAGAAAATTAATAATATGAGCGGATTAGGATTTTTAGATGGAGATGAAATATTAAGAATTGCTAGATTTAGATGTACACAGATACCACAACCAACTTGGAAAAATAGCGTATATGTAAATGGTGGTGAAGCTGATGCTGTTTTAATTGTAACCAAAACGAGAAAAAGAAGAGAAATAAGAATCATTGCATTAAGTGCTAGTGATTATGCTAAAGATAGTAAAAATTTAAATTTTTACTTTGCTAATAATAAATTTGGAGGTTTCTTTTTCTCACCGATTATTTCGAAAGTTAATACTAATGATGAGGTTCTTATTAATAAATATTTAAATGAATATAGTTGGAGCAATTACAAGACTCAGGTTTTAGTAAAAAAGAATAATAGAGAAGATTGGAAATATGATAAGAACAGTTGGAGTGGACTAAATGAACATCCGAATGTTGGTCCATTTGAAACAAAATTAGAAAATAATTGGAAATTAATTCAAGATCCATTTGATCCCAATAATGTGCCACCACAAGTTTTGGATATGGATCTAATAAATCATTGGGAAGAATATAAAATTTGGTTAAAAGAACAACGTGAAAAGCCACCAACTCCAAAAGAAGATCCATCTCCTATAGTGGATCCGGTTAAGGATGTTATCATTCCTATAAAACTTGAAAGAGATTTAACATTTAATGTGGAAAAGAATTTAACATTTATATCAGGTGATTTAGACATAGGAGAATTAACCATAGTTAGAAAAGAGGATCCATCTGATCCTAAGTTTATAACACCTATTAATACAAATAGTTATCCAGATGATTATGAAGACATTTATTCAGAAAACGCTTTTGAAGGTGAAGATGAAATTGGTCTTATGTTTGATGAGATTGATGGTGAGGTTTTTTCAAATTCGGAATTTATTAATGATATGAAGGGATATGATCCGGAAAACCCAGATGACAGTCTAACAACTGATTCTAATTCTAAATATCCTATATCCAAAGATACTGATAGTAATATTAAAAAGATTTTAGAAATTGCTAGATCATCAGGTGTAACTAATTCATATTCATTAGCTGCTATTTTATCTATTTGTAAGAAAGAATCTGGATTTATACCACAAAGTGAAGCTTCTTATTCTAAGACAAGTTCAACGCGAATTAAAAAAATATTTTCTAGGTTTAGAAAATATTCAGATGGGGAGGTTAATACTATTAAGAAAGACTATAATAGGTTCTTTGATATTATATACGGTGGTCGTTATGGTAATTCACCGACTGAAGGATCTAAATATAGAGGAAGAGGATTAAATCAGATTACATTTAAGGGTAATTATATATTATATAAAAAACTATCAGGTTATGATATAGTAAGTGATCCTGATCTTTTAAATAAAATTGAAGTAGCTTGTAAATGTTTAGTTGAATTCTTTAAGTCCGGAATAGGTAAAGCTAAAAGCCATATAAAGTCTAAATATAATTTCACTGATATAAACTCATTTACTAATCTAAATGATGCTATGGGAGCTTTCTATCATGCGAACGCTGGATTTGGAAAATCATATAGTACGATAGTTGCTGATGAAACAGGTGGTAGAAAGAAAGCATTCGCAAGTGTTGGTCCATTATATAACACATACTTAAAAAATAGTAAATCTTAAAGGTTTGATAATTTAATATATAGTTTATGGATG
>Ga0105051_10005320_pt1 | contig 14438 bp, 9 predicted proteins | sample FRY02_FD_78383 | JGI IMG/M metagenome (GOLD analysis project Ga0105051, IMG submission 78383) | Freshwater microbial communities from Lake Fryxell liftoff mats and glacier meltwater in Antarctica - FRY-02 (megahit assembly) | ecosystem: Environmental > Aquatic > Freshwater > Ice > Glacier... | reverse complement strand
TATTTTATTGTTTTATTAATTTAAGATAATTATATATAAAATCTAAAATTTAAATGAATATAAAATTTACTTTTATAATTAAAGTTATTGTAAAAAATTTATAACCAAAAAATGATGAATTAATTCAAAAATAATTATTCTAAAAACAATCAATAAATTTCTGATAATTAATCATTCTAATCATTAAAATCAAAATAAAGCTACAACTCAATTATTTCGAAAGTTTAAGATATAATTCCTATTGAATTCAATTAGATTCAAAAAATTAGAATATAAAGTTATTAAAAAAATGATATTTAATATATAAATGATTTTAAAAAAGTATAATAAAACTAAAACTAGAAACAATAAAATTTAAATTATGATTAAAAATAAACAAAAGTGAATAATGAAGCTAGATATGATTTAATTACCGAGTTTTAAAGTCAACCTTTTAAATATAGCTATAAATATAATAATACTGGCTAAAAAATATAACAATCCGAAATAAATTAAATCAGCAGTAATAAAGTTTAGTTATCATTCGATTTTCAGAAATTATAGTAAACTTAAAATTATTAATTTGAAAATTAAAACTCTTCAGTTTCTTAAAAGGATTATATAATTTTGTATAATTTTTGTAAAATTTTAATAAGAAATAGAACATTTTTAATAGGATATTTATAATAATTTTCTTATTCATATTTAAATACATTAAATACTCTTTAATTTTAACTACCTTAAATAAAATAAAGTAATTAGTAAAATTTCTGTTAATATTCTGAAAATGATTCATAGTTCTTAAGTTTTTTAAATTGCAAATAATCATGCTAAACTTAAATTTTACCAAATTAATCTTAAGAAAATATTGAATTACAAGGCATAAAATAATAAATCGATGCACTAATAAAAAGACTTTAAATTGAATCATAATTTTTATAACTATCCACCTTTGATTACTAGTAAATTGGTTACATATATTTAATTAAAATATTTATTGGATAATTATAAGTTGTATAAATATATAATGAAATTCAAGAATTAGAATTTCAAATTTTAAACATAAAAGATTTTTTAATCCTCAAAAATAATATTGATAAAGTAATACTTTTATTTTTTTTAGAATATTGAAAATTTGCTTAATAAAATACATACAATTTTAATAAAAAAAAAGTTTGTGTTCGATAATTCAAATCTGTTTTAATAAAATACTAGTTTTCTTGAAACAGAAATATAATAAATTAAATAATAAGCATTTAAATAAATAAGAGAAAGATTAGGAGGGTTATAAATATTAGTATTTGAATAAGACGGTGATTGTTATAGTTTTAGTACCCAACAGCATTCTAATGAAATAATTATATAATGAATATTATTAATTATCTTTTAATATAATTTAAATTAAACAAATTTGAAACTTAATAATTAAATATCTTAATGTAATCTTTCACTACGATTAGATAGAGAGGAATATTCTCTGAAGTTGTGAACCCAGAAAATGCAAGTTAATTCGGGCCTGAACTCTAAATGGGACCTTCATAGGAGTATGTTCTTCACTAGAATAAAAAACAAAAAATTCCCAAAGCTATAAGTCTAAACTAAGTAAAAATATTTTTTCAAATTTAATTTTAGGAAGTTTAAGATTAGTATCATTTTAAAATAAATACAGAGATAATAACAGTAGATCCTAAAGTAATGGAGCCAAACGATCCTATTCCAGGAAGAGTTCCGAGAAAAGTAAATATATATAATAATAAGGTGGCAATTGATAGAAAGAAAAAAGAGTATGCATCTTTCGATTTGAATGTTTTAATGAAACAAGTGGATCAGACTGAACATTGGCTTCCACTGGAATTATTTGATGACATTACATTCGATGATTTTTCAAATGAAGGTTTTTTTATTTTCTTTTTGTACAATTTCAGAATGGATGGAGAGAGTAAAAGAGGAATAAGATTTGCATCATGCTTTGACTGCTAAAGGTTTAATTATCAATTCTTAAACAAAAAAAAGAGAATGGAAGCCTATTTTAATCATTTCTTTTGACAAGAAAGTAGGAAACTTTGTTGCTGTTCCTTAAAATGCCAAAAATTCCAAGAAATGGGATTAGTTAAATACATTTCAAATCACAAGAATTAATTTTTGCCTTGATGCAGAAGATCCCAGAAAGTTTGTTCAAAGAGTTCAAAAGGCTTATTAGGTAAAATTTAAATAATTTTAAGGATAGAATGTACTATGACTCAATGATTCGTTATAACTATTATATTGATAATATGCCAATGTAAGATTTAAATGAACTTGATTCTGAACAAAAAAAAAGACTTGAAAATCTTTGTAAAACAAAGAAACTGGAACAAGAGGTTTATTAAATTAAATTTAGGACATTTAAGGACTTATTTAAGAAGTGAATAATGATTATACAAGAACTATGAACAAAATTATTTTCGACAAATTTTTAGAAGATAATGATACCTCCAGTTTGTTTCCTGAAGCATTACATTTACCTGTTTTGTAAGCAGAAGTTATAACTAATTACTATGGTATGCAACAATTGAACAAACTACAAAAAGAAAGTTACATGTCAAACTACAAAGAAATATGTTACGGGTAAAATTTATAAATTTTAGCGAATAAAAAGACTTTGCAGATATTTTCCAAGACTTTTGTTTTGCATCTTTGTACATTAAAGAAGAAGTGATAAAAGCTCTTTAGGACATTACAGTGGAATGCAACAAAATTTCTTTAATGCATATGTTTCATTTTAATGATTTACCTCAAGTCATGAGATTGGAAGAATTTAAGCACATTTAAGATTCAGCCACTTCATAAATACTATATACTTTAAAAGGAACTTGGGTTAATGAATTAATTAGAATTATAAAGTTGTAGTTCTAAAATGTGGGAAAAGGATGGTTCAATATGAAAGAAACATCTAAAGTCACTTATGATTTTGGTAAACTCAAAAGATTTTTGACGATGGTTAGATTGATCATGTAAGACACTCTTTTGTCATTAGTCTAAAAAAGCTACTATAGTTTGTATGATTTCATCACCAGCTTCATTCCTTCAAAAACTATCATTCATCACTCTAATGATGTGGAAAATAATTTTGTAGTTTTCAAAAAACCTTTGTTTACCATTGAGTTATTCAAGACTTTGAATGATGATGCTTTTGTTTACAACACAAACCCTAATTAGGTAAATATTATATTATTTAGTTCATTATTGTTCTTTTATAAATCTTCGATAAAGGACTTGAAGAAATAGCTAAAATTTCTGATTTAGAGCCTAAAATTTTATCTGACCTTTATAAATCATAAAAGAATGAAATGTTTATCAAAGCTCCAATGAAACCTAGAGAAAAGCCTATTGAACTTAAAAGTTTCAAATAGGTATATAAAAATATTAAATATAAATTAACTAGGTTCCTGATGAAAATAAATGGATCCATGATTTACACGAAAAATTAAAAGGACAATTACAGAGCGCCATTTTACCTTTAAATGAATATCTACAAAAGTTTGAAAAGTTTAAAGACATTCTACTGCTTAAACCTGATGATTATGTATAAGCCATGGAAATCTCAGAAACTCCAATTGAACCAGACCAAATTCAATAAGAGATTTTTATGTTTTTAAAATAAGAAGAAAAACTCAAATTGGATATTCCATTGGATATTCATGTTTCTTGCTTTAAAATTCAATGTATAGAGCTCTTTAACTACTTAACGGAAAAGTTTTAAACTTTACAAAAAAATTTAATATAATTAATTGCCAAAAGAGGAAGAGAGGCAACTACTTAAATTTTTAATAGTTTTGAATCTATTAAATAAAAATTAAAAGAGACTCCAGTTGATATTGAAAAGTTAACTGAGCTAAAAGAATATATGAATAATCTTCCTAATGAACTTTTGAAAGTTTAACAAGAAATAGTTAAAGCCACTAATGTTTACGGAATACTTGAATCATTTAATTATAAATTTTCAAAAGAGGAAATGAGTAAAAAATGGTTGATTGTGGGAGGACCAAAAGAAGTCACTTAATTAATGGAGTAAAGGAAAAAGACTTTGGATAAAGATTAAGTGAAATTTTTGGACTAAATGAAAATACAATAAGAGGATTTCAAAGCAACAATAGACAATTTGGAAAGGACAATTTAGAATTTCCACCAACATCAAAAGTTGGAAAATCACAACGACATAGCACAAGATGTGAAATCAGTGAATGAATAATTGGTTCGTTATCAGGATGATGCTCGTAAATTCAACATGCAAGAAAGTTTATTCGACATGAGCACAACGACTGACTATAGCAAATTGAACCAGATGATAAAAGATTTCCAACCTTACAGTAATTTGTGGTTGGCTACAAACAAGTGGTTCACTGAATACCCTAAATGGCTCAACGGCGGTTTCCATGAACTAGATGCCAATGCTGCTGAAAAATTTGTGGAAGACAGCATCAGGACGCTTACGGGAGTGCAGAGGTATTTCAAAGACAAGGAAATACTTCCAATGTGTAAAATAAACGAAACCATTAAAAAACAGTTGGAAGAGTTCAGACCGAAAGCCCCTCTTATGGTCGCTCTTAGGAAAGCAGGAATGAAGGAGAGACATTGGCAATAAATTTCAGAAAAAGTTGGGTTTACTGTTAAACCAACGGGGGATGAATTTTGTTTCTAAGATATTCTGGATATGGGATTGCTAGATCATAGTGAAGTTTGTTGTGATATCGGAGAAAGAGCTGAAAAAGAGTTCAATATTGAAAATATGCTGAATGATATGTTCGCAATTTGGGAAAAGATAAACTTCGAACTCCCAGTTTATAAAGAAACCACGCATATTATCAAAGGCTGTGACAAAATTTAAGAAACCTTGGATGAGCACATTATAAATACGCAAGCTATGTAATTTTCTCCTTTTAAAAAACCATTTGAATAAGAAATTATTACATGGAATGAATAATTGAAACTAATGAGTGACGTTTTAGAAGAATGGATAAAATGCTAAGGATAATGGATGTATTTGCAACCTATTTTCGATTCTCCTGATATTGCTAAATGTTATTTTAATATATTCATTAGAGTTGCCACAAGAAACTAAAAAATTCAAAACTGTAGATACTACTTGGCGCCACACGATGTAATAAGCCAAAAATATCTAAAATGTTCTCAAGGTGTGTATAAGTGATGGGCTCTTGGAAAGACTACAAGAAGCAAATAAAAATCTTGAATTGATTTAGAAAGAGTTAAATAATTACTTAGAGAAAAAAAGAGAAAAATTCTCAAGATTTTACTTCTTAAGTAATGACGATTTATTGGAAATTCTTTCTTAGACAAAAGAGCCTACAGCAGTTTAACCTCATTTGAAAAAAGTGTTCGAAGCGATTCATTTGATAGGTAAATGAAATATGAAAATAGAATTTGATGATAAAAAGAAGATCCACGCGATGTTTTCGGCTGAGAAAGAACGTGTGCCTTTCACGAAGCCTCTGGATCCAAACAACAAGAATGTAGAGGATTGGATGGGGGAATTGGAAGACATGATGAAAGCGTCAGTGCGCAACCAAATATTCCTCTCGATAAAAGAATATCCGAAACCGAGCAGGTGTGAGTGGGTGTTAAATCACATTGGACAGGCAGTCTTGAATGGTTCTTAAGTGCATTGGACAACCGAAGTCGAAACTGCTATCAAGTAGGGAACCTTGGCTGATTACTTCACACAGTTGAAAAATCAATTGAATGATTTAGTGGATTTAGTTAGGTCCAAAATTACAGATAACTAAATGATTACTCTCAACGGCTTAATCGTAATAGACGTTCATGCCAAAGATGTGGTAGAAGGACTGGTAAATTAAGTAATGAAAGTTTAAAGGAGAAATATCTGATATATTTTCATTCGAGTGGGTTTCGTAGCTGCGTTATTATTGGGAGTAGGACGAATTGGCGTGCAAATGCATTTAAACTAATTTTCCTTATGGTTACGAGTATTTGGGAAATACGCTTCGATTGGTGATAACACCTCTGACTGATAAATGTTACATGACTTTGATGGGAGCTTTGAAGTTGCACCTGGGAGGAGCCCCTGCTGGCCCTGCGGGAACTGGAAAAACTGAAACTACAAAGGATTTGGCCAAAGCACTCGCCAAATAGTGTGTCGTTTTCAACTGCTCGGATTCTATGGATTATCTTATGGTTGGAAAATTCTTCAAAGGACTAGCCAGCGCTGGAGCTTGGGCCTGTTTCGATGAATTCAATCGAATCAACATTGAAGTGCTCTCTGTTATCGGTATAATTTCACTATTTTACTTATTAATAGGTTAATAATTGCTTTTGCTTTTCACTGAAAAAGCCAAGGGAACTCCAAGAGTTTTGTTCGAGGATTCAGATATTAAATTGAATCCTAATTTCTGTGTTTTTATTACTATGAACCCTGGTTATGCAGGAAGAACAGAGCTACCTGATAATTTGAAAGCTTTATTCAGATCGGTGGCAATGATGGTTCCTGATTACGCTTTAATTGGGGAAATCATGCTTTACAGGTATGTTAAATAAAATATTAGTTTCGGGTTCAAAGAAGGAAGAAACTTGGCAAAGAAGATGGTTTGCACATTTAAACTGTCATCAGAACAACTGTCGTCACAGGACCATTATGATTATGGAATGAGAGCAGTCAGATCTGTTATTAACGCAGCAGGTCTTTTAAAAAAAGCCAATCCTGATACTCCAGAAGAGCAACTTATGTTGAGAGGACTAAGGGATGTCAATGTCCCCAAATTCTTGAAAGATGACTTGCCACTCTTCGAAAATATTATAGATGATTTATTCCCTGGAGTTTAAAAACCTATGCCTAACTATGGTAAACTTCTTGGTTAATTCACTATATCTTGCAATGAAATGAATTTGTAAAACGTGAAAATGTTCAATGACAAAGTAAAATAATTTAATAAAAGGTCGTTTAGCTCTATGACACAATTTAAGTGCGTCACGGATTAATGTTAGTGGGGCCAACTGGTGGAGGAAAAACATGCAACTACAATATTCTTTAACACGCGTTGTCCGCATTGTAGAACGACGGATTTTATAAAGTACACACTCACAAACTAAACCCTAAAAGTATCAAAATGGGATAGTTGTATGGAGAATTCAATGATATGACTCATGAGTGGACTGATGGAATCCTCGCCTATATTATAAGGTACTATTTTTATTTGAAAGGGAAACTGTTAAAGATTTGTCGGGAGAAAAACACTGGATCATATTTGATGGGCCAGTCGATGCTATTTGGATTGAAAATATGAATACTGTCTTGGACGATAACAAGAAATTATGTCTGAATTCAGGTCAAATTTTGACTTTAACTCCTCACATGACTATGATGGTAAATTTATTTAAAAATAAGTTCGAAGTAGAAGATTTGTCAGTCGCATCTCCTGCTACTGTTTCAAGGTGTGGAATGGTCTATATGGAACCTGTCAGTTTGGGAATGCAACCTTTAATTGATTCCTGGATGAAAATTCTTCACCCCAATCTAATAAAAAAAATTAAACCAAAATTTATTCACTTGTTCAGTACTTATGTGGCTGAAATACAAAAATTCGTTAGACTTGAAATTAATGAAATTCAATCAACTCAAGATAATAATTTAGTATCTTCTTTTATGAGATTGTTAGATTGTTTCCTAGAAAACTATAAGGAAACTGAAACTAAAAAAATATCAAATGATGATATTGAAATATTGGATAGCTCTATCGAATCAATTTTCCTATTTTGTTTAACATGGTCATTTGGTTGCACAGGAGATTACGCTAGTAGACTTAAGTTTGACAAAAAACTAAGATCTCTAAATAACAAATTCCCTGAATAAGGATTAATTTATGACTATTAGTGGGACACTAATTAATAGAAATTTGTTCCATGGACTAATTTATTTTTAGATTTTGAAATAGAATTTAGTTAATAATATCACGAGATAATGATTCCTACAAGTGACTCTTCAAGAAACACATTTTTGACCTAAATGTTGTTGAAAATGAATTTCCATGTAATGTGTCCTGGACCAACTGGTACTGGTAAATCAATGAATTTATATGCTCTGTTGAACAAAATGGGAGACCAATTTTAATACAACGCATTGACTTTCTCTGCTCAAACAAGTGCAAACTAAACTTAAGACACAATAGACTCAAAAATGGACAAGAGAAGAAGAGGGTACTATGGCCCTCCAGTGGGCAAGAAATGCATAATATTTGTGGATGACCTTAACATGCCAAAGAAGGAGTATTATGGAGCCTAACCTCCAATTGAAATTCTGAGATAGTACTTGGACCACAAGGGCTGGTACAACAGAAAAGACCTTTAATTTATGTATTTGGAGGATGTGACTTTTTTGGCTGCTATGGGACCCCCTGGTGGAGGAAGAACCAATATCACTGCGAGGTTTGTCAGACACTTTAATATTCTTGCCTACACTGAACTTGACAATAATACTATTTCAGGAATTTTCTCGAAACTAGCCAAACACTTCTTAAGGAAGTTCTAAGAAAGCATCATAAAGTATATTGACATTATGACTCAATAAGTAATGGTCATATACGATACTGTAAGATCCGAACTATTACCTACTCCTAAAAAATCACACTATACTTTCAACCTGAGAGATATTTGGAAAGTATTTTAGGGAATTTGTTCAGCCTCCCAAAAATATTGCAGTGAAACAGTCGATTTGGTTAGACTCTATTATCATGAAAACTGTCGCGTTTTTCACGACAGGCTTATTGACAATGAAGATAGACAGTATTTCGTCAATCTTATGATTAAATCATTCCCTCTTTTCAACTAGAAGTAGGAAGACGTAATTGACTAGGAAAGAATTATTTTTGCCGACTTTTTATATGGCAGAGATGTCGATCCAAGACAATACTGCTAGGTTCAAGATTTGCCTTAACTCTTATACAAGATGGAATCATTCCAAGATGATTATAACAGTGACCCTTAGTATGTGGGAGGAAATAAAAAATAAATGAAATTAGTTATGTTTTTAGATGCATGTGAACATATTTCCAGAATTGCCAGAATCATTAGATAACCTTCAGGAAATGCTTTAATTTTAGGAGTGGGAGGAAGTGGTCGTCAATCTCTATCAAAAATGGCTAGCTTCATTTCCAATTATAAAATTTTCTAAATAGAAGTTGTTAAAAACTATAATATGAGAACTTGGAGAGAAGACATCAAGAAATGTTTGATGATGGCGGGAGTGGATAATAAGCCAGTTAGCTTCTTGTTTGTAGACACCCAAATAATAAATGAATAAATGTTAGAAGACATAAATAATATTTTAAACTCAGGAGATGTGACGAATATTTACCAAGAGAAAGATTTCGAAGAAATATAATAATCATGTAAAGCTGATTGTATGAAGAAGAATTTATAACCTAATAAAATGAACATATTTTCTTGTTATGTATAACGTGTGAAGCGTAATGTGCACATGATAATCTGTATGTCTCCGTTATCTAATTTATTTTCTCCGAGACTGAGATAATTTCCGTCTTTGGTGAACTGCTGTACTTTGGACTGGTTCAGTGAGTGGCCTGAAGAGGCTCTACTGGGAGTAGGAAAAGGGGCTTTGTAAGAATCAGAACAAGAATTAGGGCTGGAAGATCATGGCTTGTAAACTAAATTGATTGAGATGTTCAAAAATATTCATAAATCTGTGGAAAAGTATTCAACCAGATTCTACAATGAGTTGAAGAGATACAACTATGTGACTCCTACTAGTTATCTGGAACTTCTATCTCTTTACAAAGTAATCTTGCAGCAGAAGAGAATTGAACTCTCGAAATAAGTAGAAAGACTAAAAGGAGGACTTGATAAGTTGAATGGAGCTAATACTGCCGTTGAAGAAATGAAAATTACTTTGACTGATATGCAACCTCAGTTAGAAAAGGCTTCTATTGAAACTTAGCAGGTTATGGAGAGACTTAGTGTTGATAAATAAGAAGCTTCTGTTCAACAGAAATAGGTAAAAACTATTTTCAACTATTTTTCATTTATTAGGTTAGTTTGGAAGAAAAAGAAGCCACAGCTCAAGCTGAAGAAGCTTCCAAAATTGCTAGAGAGGCTGAATTATCAGTTGCTGATGCCAACGAAAGTTTGTAAAAAACACTCGAAGAAGTCAAAAAATTAAAAAAAGAGCATTTGGTTGAAATTAAATCTTTCACCAACCCATCTGATGTTATTGTTATCGTTCTATAAGCGGTGATTATTTTGGTCCTAGATAAAATTAAGGAAAAAGGAGGAGATATCTAAGTAAAGATAGTGAATGGTAAAAAAGAAGAGGACTACTTCGGAACAGCGAAATCATTTTTGTTGAATGATCCTAAAGATTTACTAGAAATATTGATGAAATATGACAGAGACGCTATAACTGATAAATAGATAAAGAAACTAGACTAAGGTCCGATGTAAAATCCGAAGTGGAGTTTGGAAGCAGCTTAGAAAAGTTCGTATGCTGTACAATTCTTGTGGTCTTGGGTCAAAGCCATGACTGATTATTACAAAGTCTACACCACTACTTAACCTCTAAGAGAAAAATTGTTAGAAATGAGATAAATAGTGGCTGAAAAAACAGCAGAGTTGTTGCTTAAGAAAGAAGCTCTAGAAAAAGTGAGTTTTAGAATTTAACAATTGGAGTAATCTTTCAACGAGAAAATATAACAAAAGGAAATGCTGACTAACAAGATAAATGAGTGTCAGTTAAAATTGGATAGGGCTTAGAAACTGACGGAAGGTCTGTCAGACGAGAAGACTCGTTGGAGCTCTGACATCAAAACTCTTTCTAAAAAATTCGATTTCTTGCCTGGGGATTCCTTGATTGGAGCCGGAATGGTCGCTTATTCTGGATCTTTTACTGCTAATTACAGGGAGGAAATGGAAATTCACTGGGTTTAATTACTCTCCGATTTGAATATTCAGAAATCAGAGGAAATTAGAATGATTACCTATTTAGGAGAACCTGTAAAAATTCAATCTTGGAACATTGCAGGTTTGCCTAAAAATGATACCAGTATTGAAAACGGAATTATAATTGATAAATCAAGAAGATGGCCTCTTATGATTGATCCGTAAACGCAAGCTAACAAATACATTAAAAATATGGGTAAAGATTAACCAGAGGGAATAGATTAAATAAAAGCTTCGGACTAGAATTTAATGAGAACTTTAGAACTGGCAATTTAATTCGGTAAATGGGTTTTACTAGAAAATGTTGGATAAAACTTAGATCCATCACTGGAACCTATTTTACAGCAATAAGTTGTTAGATAAGGACAATCGTTGTCGATTGCGATTGGAGATAAGAATATTCCGTATAACGAGAAATTCAAATTTTTCATGACAACGACTTTACCTAATCCCCATTATTCACCTGAAACCTCAGTTAAAGTCACAATAATAAATTTCGCCATAACTCCTTAAGGACTTGAGGACTAAATGTTGGCAATATTGGTTGGTCTTGAGAATCCAAATTTGGAGTAGAAGAAGATAGAAATAGTGAAAAAGAATGCATCAGATAAGAAAGAATTACTGAACATTGAAGACTCAATCCTGAAATCTTTATCAGAGCAAAAAGGAGACATATCAGAGTTATTAATGGACGAGACTTTGATAAACAAGCTGTAAAGTTCAAAGAAGTTTGCTGCGGAGATTAACCAGAGATTGAAAGACAGTAAGATAACAGAAGAAATGATAAATGCGAGCAGAGAGTCTTATCGCTCAGTGGCTTTCAGAGCTAGTCTGCTGTTCTTCTGCATTACAGATTTGGCTTTGATTGACCACATGTATCAGTATAGTCTGTAATGGTTTACCCAACTGTTCGAAGCAGGCGTCGAAAATGGTCCTCCCTCCACTCAGTTGGAAACCAGATTGCAAACTCTCAATGATTTCTTCACATACAGTTTGTATCAAAATGTCTGCAGGTCCTTGTTTGAGAGTCACAAACTACTCTTCTCTACTATTCTTACTCACAAAATCTTGCAAGGATATCAAAATATTGATAATGACGAATGGAGATATTTGTTAACGGGACCAACTGGAGATATTCATATTCCAGTTAATCCTGCCAATTGGATTCCAGATAACTAATGGCCTGATTTCTATAGACAAATTTTTGGAGTCTCTTAAATTCCTATCTTAAAAGGTAGTTAAATTTAATAATAGATTTCTTGCCGACTTTTATGGCAAATGTAGATGACTACAAAGTTATATTTGATTCAGTTAGTCCTTAGACAGAGCCTATTCCTCATTTCAATGAAAAACTAAATGAATTCCAGAAAATACTGATTATAAAGATAATTCGACCAGATAAAGTAATTCCAGCAGTGTAATCTTGGATCTCAAACTCAATCGGTTAGTAATACATAATGTCTCCTTCATTCGAACTGGGAAAATGTTTCAAAGACTCAAACCAAATGACTCCTCTTCTGATTATATTGTCTTCAGGATCTGACCCAGTTTCTGATTATTTAAAATTTGCAGATGAACAATAGAAATCGACTAGTGTGTGTTCATTAGGGTAGGGTCAAGGACCCAAGGCAGAAAAAATGATTAAAGAGTAGCAAGCCAGAGGAGGATGGGTGTTACTGTAAAACTGTCATCTCTGTGTTAGTTGGCTTCCTGAACTCGAAAGAATTGTCGAAGAACTAAATGACAATATTCACAGAGATTTCAGACTTTGGCTCACTTCAATGCCTAGCTCTCAATTTCCCATTTCCATTCTACAAAACGGAGTCAAAATGACTCTTGAACCTCCCAAAGGATTAAGAAATAACCTATTAAGAACATACTCTAATCTCTCTGATAAAGTTACTATTTATTATTTTAGGAATTGAATGATTGCAAAAAGCCAGAAATATTTAAAAAACTTTTATTCTCATTGTGTCTTTTCCATGCTATTATTTTGGATCGAAGGAAATTCGGACCTATTGGATGGAACATAAATTATGACTTTACAAATGAAGATTTGACAGTATCGAAGAGACAATTAAAAATGTTGTTGGATGAATACAATTTGATTCCATATAAGGTGATAAACTTTTTGGGAAGTGAAATAAACTACGGTGGAAGAGTGACAGACGATAAGGATGTGAAGTTAATAAAGACAATTTTGAGTGGTTACATCCGGCCCGAAGCTTTGAATGATAATTTTAAATTCAGCTAATCCGGCATCTACTACCAACCAGTAGCTTTCAGCCAGGCTGAGTATCTCAAGTATATCAGCGATTTACCTTTGAATCCTCTGCCGGAGGCTTTTGGAATGCATGAAAATGCTGATATCACAAATGCTTAGAATGAAACCATAGCTCTTCTATCGACTATTCTGAGTTTACAACCAAAATCCAGTTAAGGAGCTGGAAAGAGCAGGGAAGAAGTAATTGAAGATTTAGCTATTTTCGTGCAAAAAAATACTCCTCCTCCATATATTGAGGCTGAAATTTAAGAAAATTTCCCTACATCTTACGAAGAATCTATGAATACAGTCCTCTTTTAAGAAGTTGTCAGATATAATAAACTATTAAGAATTATGGAAACTACAATTATAGATGTTTAAAAAGCACTGAAAGGTAAAATTGTCATGTCTGAAGTAAAAATATTTTATTTTTAGGATTTGGAAAATATTGCAAATTCCTTATTTGACAATTAAGTTCCTTCTATTTGGGGTGAAAAAGGATTTTTGTCTCTAAAGCCTTTGGCATCATGGACCACTGAGTTAAACAATAGAATAGATTTTATAAATAATTGGATTAAAAATGGAACACCTAATTTATATTGGGTTCCTGGTTTTTTCTTCCCCTAGGCATTTTACACCGGAATAATGTAAAACTTCTCTCGAAAATACACAATAGCAATAGACAAAATCCAATTTGATTTTAACGTGCGAGACGAATTAACAGTAAAAATAAAAATAACTAGGCACAAGGAATAACAGAGAAGCCTGAAGACGGTTGTTACATATATGGTATGTTTTTGGAAGGAGCGCGTTGGTGCAACCAAAAACACTGGATAACGCACTCGAAGCCAAAAGAGCTGTTCAGCGATTTCCCTTTCATGCATCTGATGCCAGTTCAGGACCGCATGGCGCCTACTGAGAATATTTACGACCTGCCGATATACAAAGTAGTATTTGGTAATCAAAGGTGGTGAGCCGAAAGGGGACTTTGATGACTACGGGACACAGCACCAATTTTGTTATGTACATCGAACTCAATACTAAGGAGCCTAAGGAAACTTGGGTTAGGGCCGGAGTTGCTGGGTTCATTTCACTTAGATACTGAAAATATTATTATTGGATTTATTATTTATTTCATAATTTCATGTTGTTTCGGTTAAATTATTTGCCTTGAAGCTAATTCATTTCTTCTAAATAATTTTTTAGTTTTTGTATTCTTTTTATTTTTATTCTT
>Ga0105051_10005316_pt1 | contig 14451 bp, 20 predicted proteins | sample FRY02_FD_78383 | JGI IMG/M metagenome (GOLD analysis project Ga0105051, IMG submission 78383) | Freshwater microbial communities from Lake Fryxell liftoff mats and glacier meltwater in Antarctica - FRY-02 (megahit assembly) | ecosystem: Environmental > Aquatic > Freshwater > Ice > Glacier... | reverse complement strand
CGTTGCGTTTCTTCAAGAAGTTGATGACGACGTTCCGCGATCTGGTCACGATCGGCAAGTCGAATTGATTGCCGAAGAATTGGACTACCCGCACGCCGTTTTCCAGAAGAATGTTCAGTTAAAACAGGGTCATTACGGAAACGCGATTTTAAGCCGGTTTCGGCTCGACCCACAAGTCAATCTGGACCTCACGTTCTGGATGAAGAAGCGTCGACAAGCTTTGATAACCCGGGCGCACGTCGGAATCGGAGAACGTACTCGATCATTGGTTCTGTGCAACACGCACCTTGGACTTGCAGGATTTGAACGAACGACTCAGATTAAGAAAATTCTGGCATGTCAGGAGATAGCGCACCTTCACCATGACACGCCAATCATTATCGGTGGTGACTTCAATGACGTTTGGTCATCGCACGGACGAAAACAGATGTTTCCCTGCGGCTTTCAATGCGCGGTCAAGAGAACCAAAACGTTTCCGGCATTTCTACCTGTACGCAGTCTTGACTCCATTTACTATCGCGGCGATTTAGAATTGCAAGACAGTTTTTCCGGTCGCACGGTTCTCGCTCGCCAAGCGTCTGACCATCTTCCTGTTGTCGCTGATTTTGAGATTAGCTGACCAAGCAGCGCGTGCCCTTCATAGCGCGTCCCCTTCATCCTGACCAACGGCACATGTTGGCAACTGTCCAAGAGCCACTTCCAAGAGCCACTTCCTTGAGGCAGCGTTTGATCAAAAAAAAAATCTAGTATTTGCCCTGCGAGTCTACTGAGGATGATGAATTTGAACAATTTCGCGAGCTTCCTTGGCATCTGTCTCGCGAACGACTACATCGATCCCAAGGGTACCTGTAAATCCCGCCTGAAGTTCTCCGTTGATCTCACATTCGATCTCGTGGTCCAGCAGAGTGTTTTTAATCAACTCCGCAATGACCGGGTTGAAGACCGTGCATACGGTCACAAGGCGAATATCTAAGCTTTCGCTTTTAATATTTTTCATAGCATTTACCTTCATTAGTTTTTCCGAGCGAAACCGCACATCCCGCGAAAGCTGTGCACTGAAGTGATCCGTTTTTGGCAGCATCGCGAAGACTAGACCAAGTGCTCTTGGCCCAGAAAATCCTTGGCCAGACGTTTGACGGCCGAAAATTTTCTCGTGATGACGCTTGCTGACGCTTGCTGATGCGAGTACGCGGTTCTCACACGGTTGACGGGCTTTGGTTGGATGATTTGTGCGTGCCTGTCCAAGACAGACGGTTCCTTGAGTTTTCCGGACTGTGCGTTGACGGAGCTTGCCTGCTCATGTTGAGCCGTATAGACCGTTGATTCAAACAAATCCATCTCGTTTTAGAAGTCAGGGTTAGCGACCAAGTTGATATGGCGTCCGGCATGTTCAAGCTGGGCCTCAATGTTCAGCGAATTAACCTTCAGACCAGATTCTTGCTGGGCACGCGTTGGATCGGTTGCCATGTATTTTACACCATCACGATTGCATTGGATCAGCCATTGCATAAACTCGATTGGTTCAAGGGTTGCAACAGTGTACTTACCCGCCCAGCCGGCATCGTCGATATACTGCTGAGCATTCTTTGGATCTGTGAAAACGGCGACCGCTTCGCCACCGTCACCGGAAAAGATAACGGTTTCCAGCTGCTTGGTTTCTTTCTGGGCTATTAAATAGGTGGCCATTTGACTTCCTTTTTTCGGTATTAGTTTCGGTACGTAGGGAAAATCTTGAACGATTCTTGCGTTGATTCGAAGGTAAGAACGATGTTCTCAAACTACCTTCAGGCTCGCAAGCCAACTTATGACTCATTGGTCCGACGGATGTGACCGTAGTTGAGGATGGCGACGAAACACGAACCCCCAATCAAGTTCCCAAAGAGCGCCGTGGCAATGAATCGAGCTGCCATTCCTATTGAAAATTCATCGCTGAACAACATGGCTACAAACATTTCCACCGACCCTGTGATCGAGTGATGCAATCCACCGATTCCGATCAAAAACGTCACGATATAAATGACGGTAATTTGGGCGATCATTCGAGGGCTTGCCATGACCAGCCACGCGCCTAGAGCCATTAGCCAGCCGGCAAGCACCGAACTGGCGATCAAGCTGGCCGTCGAATATTTGACCAGATGGTGCCCGAGCTCGATGTAACCAACTTCCGCATGAACGACTTCGTCTGCCGCCACCAACAAGCCCGCGCAAATGGCGGCTCCAATCAAATTGCCACAAATGACCACTAGCCAGAGTCGAATCAATTGCGGCAAACTCGCCTTTCGATCCAAGACAGGATACAACGCAGTCGCTGTGTGCTCGGTAAAAAGCTGAGCGCCACTCAAGATACAAACGATGAAACCCAGCGGATAAACAAACGCCGTCGCAATTCGACTTGCGAATTCGGAAATCTGAGCATCCTTTGTACAGCTCAAGACGACGGCAACGGCCATGGCTGAAAATCCGACAATCGATCCCGCTGCAATCGCTGAAAGCCACAACGAAAGTGACGGGCGATGAAGCTGTTCCAGACCTCCGTCAATCGCGTCGTCCAGTGCGTCATCGGGATGTCTCCGCTTTTCGTCCGTGCGTTTGATGATAACGGGGACATAGTCCTCGTCTTCTGAATCACGTTGCTTCTTGCGTTGTGTATCGACCGTTTCGCCGGCGAACGAACCATCGGGCAAGACAATTTTATCGGAGTCGTTCGCTTCGGTGCACGTGGTCTCATTCGAAATAGGATTTAGGGTTTCCAACGAAGCCTGCCTTGAGGTTAGATTGTTAATATCGCATTAACTGACCAGGTCGGTCAGCTCGCGATGCAACGTCTCGTACTTGTCACGAAAGTCATCGTAATATCGTCGAGCGGAAACCATGTCGTCTTCCTTGGCGGCCAACTCAATCTTTCTTACAAGTTCAACCGCTTCGGATTCACCAAAGTTCGACACTAGTCCTCTCAACGCATGTGCAGACTGCCTGGCACCTCTTGCATCGAATGCCTTCACAGCGACTGCAAGTTCCCGCATCATTTCCGGAGAATCTTCGAAAAAGATTTGAACAATCTCATTCAGTAATCTACTGTCACCCCCCAGTCTACGGAGCGAGAAATCTACATCAACCAATTCGTATTTTCCACTTTGGTCAGTGGATTCGCTTTCGTTGGTGTCAAAATTATTTTTCACGATTTCCGGTCCACATAATCAATAGCTGGCAGTTTTGCATCGGCGCTCGAAAGTCACGGACAGTATCAAGAATCTGAGTTGTCGAACTTTGACGCTTCTCCGAATTATAGCAAGAAGCATGGCCGCGTTCGCATGATGAAGTTCAAACGCGGGCCATTGTCTTGTTAAGTTTACACAGTCGACGATCGACGACTGAGAGTACTTACAACTGCGGAGATGAGAAACAGAACGATAAATACGTAGAACAAGATTTTCGCGACACCGGCGAAACTGGCGGCAATTCCAGTGAAGCCAAAAACAGCCATTACCAGTGAAAGCAGTAGTAATATGATAGCCAGACGTAACATGATCGGTTCCTTTTCTCGGATTATTTGCAGTCAAAAAATTTCTGAAGGATCTAACCACGCATTTCGCATGCCAAACATGTAGTCGTCAAACTCGTCGCTGAAATTGAAACAGATCCATACAGTTTTCTGCTTCCGCAGGAGTCCGATTTCGTCTTCGTTTCGGCCGTTGACAGCCAAGCCTCCACGTTGAAGTATTAGCGACCACTGAGCGTCTTGAGGTAGTCTAATTCGCCACCTATACAGTGCGTCTTGATTGCGTCCGGTTCGTTCGCAGGGCAGGGCGACCCTTGGCATGCAATCTGCATTGTTGTGATCAATCCTATCCATTCGTTGGTCGGACCCATAAATGCACAAACTAGAAACACAGACGGTGATTGGAGCTAAAATGAATTTGCCAACGAAATCAAACCCAAATCAAACCAACGGTTGCCAGCAATTAGCCAGCTCGCAGAATGGAGAAGAAATGCTGCGACGATTTACTGAATTCAAATCGCTTCATCTACATTGCCCGCTGCGTCAGATTGGTAAAGTGTCTGACCTGTTAGTCGAAGAGGACTCATGGGCAGTGCGTTACCTCGTTATCTCCGTGGATAATACCTTCCCAAAACGACGCGTGCTCATTTCACCGGCAGCAATCGCAGGGTTCGATTTTGATCGGAATATTTTGGCAACGATGTTAACTTCACGACAAGTCATCGAAAGTCCAGCAGTCGACTTAAATCAACCCATCTGCCGGCAATACGAAGAATCGTTGGTGGACTATTATGGCTGGCCCGTTTATTGGCCGGGTCGATTCGTCCAGGGATCGCCTGACGCAATCCAACGCATGGCTGACGACACGGCGACGATGTTTGTGGACGATGAGAAACCAAGCAATCTCAGGAGTGTTCGCAAGCTTTGTGGCTACCAAATCAACAGTTGCGATGGAATCGTGGGCTTCTTAAAAGACTTGGTCATTAACACGGAAACTTGGAAAGTTATTTACGTGATAGCTGACGAAAGTTCATGGCTCATCAAAGAAAGCTCGACGGTCCCCTGTGAGTGGATTGAGAATGTCGATTGGGGCAAAAAAAGGATTGATTTCACGGGTCGCAGGCGGATTTTAAAACAAAAGGCCTAGAGCTGAACACGGAATCCGTGGAAACGGGAACGGAATCCGGGGAAACGAAGTCCACACAGTCTTTGGCAATTGTATCGAGGTCTTGTTAAAGATTTGAAACGCTTTGAACCAGACCTATCTACTTCCATGTAAAAGACATGGGTTGCCACTGATTTGGATCAAGCAAACGTGCCCCTGCGACAAGTTAGACTGCTCACCAAAGTCCGATTTTCAATTGCTTGGTCGGCTAAATTCATCCAACCCAGCATGGGAAACCAAGGGTTAAGGGTACCAAGCAAAAGCGAGGCGAATTTTTAATCTACGCATCGCCTCGCAGGTAAGAGCAAACCAATTTCTATGCCTACGCCTGAGTTTGACGATCGTGGAAAGACGCTTCCAATACGGGAGGATGCTGGTTAACCTCAATTGCGCCAAGTATTTTCAGTTGTTTGGCATACTCCATGCGATCAGACTCGTTTGCGAAAATAACGACAAGCGATTTGCCTTCAGCAAGCCGTTGCTGGTAAGTTTGCTGATCCGGCAATTCAATGCCACGGATCGCTTCATCAATCGCTGCCACTCCGCCGATCCAGCCGCCCGCAATCGCTCCCGTAATAGGAGCGGCGATGTTCAATACAGGCACCCCGATGAACAACAGTCCAGAACCGGCACCAATCGCTCCACCTTTTAAGATGCCACCCATCACATCATTGGTTTTGACATTTTCGACCGGGTCATACACGATTTCAGGCATTTGGTTTGCTGCATTCAGGGCGTTTTCAGACACATGCTGAAATTCGACATTTTGTAGCCGCATTTCTGTTGTTGCCCTGTTTGCTGATTCAGCGTCCTGAAATAAGCCAACAACAGCTTCGATCCGATTTTCACTCATCATGTTCTCCATTTTTGATGTTATTTAACAGAAGTAGATAGAAGCAGGTTCAGTGCCAAACCGCATTGCTATGGCTGCTTGGGTGCGTATGAACGTCTGTTGCACTCATTGAACGACATGTTGGTTTCGAAAAGACCAACTTGGTGGCGGACGCCTCAGTGGTCGTGGGGAATCCAGCTAATCTTGGGCGAATGCAGTTTCTGAACCGTTTGGCACGTCAGCTGCACCTTGATGGTAACAGCGAGTAACGTCGCAAATCGAATTGGGGCAACCCACTTTATCGAGAGGAACGAAAATGGCTACTCGAGTACCAGACTCAGCTCAAGACATGAAGCCTGAAACCGTCGAATTGCTACGAGATTTGGTTCAAGGGCTGAAGGATAGCGTGCAGTATCACGCCGAAGCCGTCGACAAGATCAATGACAAACGCATCTCCGAAGTGTTTCGAAATATTGCCCAGGAGCGGAAAGATATCTGCGAAGACATTTGTGGATTTATCACCATGGCAGACGAACAGCCGAAGGGCGAGGGTACGTTTGGCGGCACAATACGCCGGATCTGGACGGCATTCCGAGCGGGACTTAATTCTGGAAATCCAACGGTCGTCTTGATCGAAGCGGAACGCGCCGAGGACGTCATCGTCCATAAATTCAAGGAGATCTTGCCGCAGATCGACGACAATCCTGTGAACGACTTGTTGCACAAATATTTGGAGACAATCAAAAGTGGACATGACCGGGTCTTGGAATTACGCAACGCCCATCAAGCGATGTAGTTTAAGTTCGAATGATCGCAAGTCAAACCTCAAACCGCCCGTGAACCTCAAACCGCCCGTGAGTTTTGAAACTTGCGGCGGTTTTTTCAATCATCACGCGCAGTGGATCTTGGTAGATCTTGTAAAAAATCAGCTGTTTCAACCAGCTTTGAAAAGATCCACTACTTAGCAAGGGATCGCCAGTGCAATCGCAAAACGAACCTCTTGAAAATCAAGTCAATCAGGAATTGATAAAATCAGAGGACCTATCGACCACACCTATCGACGTAACGGCCGACCGGGGGAACGTGGCCCTCCCAGGAACCGTTCAGGCGTTTCGGCGCAAGTTGAGAGCGCAAGAAATCGCTGCGGCTTGCCCAGAGTCAATTTGGTGATAAACAATTTAACCGTCAACCATGTGGCTAAACTGCCAGATGCAACCGTGGCTGTTGATTTCAATAAAATCTTACTCGGCGACCATCGGCTGAACCACCGAACGATCCGAATCGACGTGCGAAGTGGAACGGTTTCATGACGGGCTGCGTGGGCAACACAGCGGAAAAGCAGATTGCCGCAGACATTGCTGCCGCATCTGAGGGAGTTCGGGAAATCAACAACCGGTTGATCGTCAATGCGGATCAAGTTCAGCCCAATGTCGAACACTGCATTACGATATTGTCCGCCATTAGCCAGATTATTGGGGTGGAAACGAAATACTAATGGTTTCGGTAGTCGACGAAACCGCTCGAATCAGCGGCATCGTCGATGAGATCTGGAAAAAAGAAGCTGCCGAATCAACGATCTAAGGATTTGGAATCCGTAATGTCTGCAATGAGATCGTAGTCCGTTGAACGGGTCTTCAGTAAGATCCAATGCGCGATGTTTCATTCAAGACGGCAACCCGTAAATTTGCTAGAATGATGTATTCCAAACACACGCAAGGAATTCAATGTGCCGACAGTTCTAGCAATTGACGACGACCGTACCGTTCTACGCCTGATCGAGAAAGCGCTAGAAGACGCTGATGTGGAAGTGGTGACTTTCACCAATGCCGAACAAGGATTGAAGTTGTTGACCGAAACGGATGTCGCCGTTTGCCTGCTGGACATTATGTTGCCGGAAATGAACGGCTTGGAGTTGGCTAAAAAAATTCGAGCACTCAATGCTCGTTTGCCAATCATTTTTATCACCTCACTGGACGACAGTGGAACTGCAATTGAAGCCATGAAGTTGGGCGCCTACGAATACTGCTCCAAGCCTCTTGATCTACTGCAAGTCCAAGAACTGGTTGAAAAAGCGTTTGAGTCGCGGCGCTTGATGCAATCGCCAGTGATCTTTCAGCAGAGCGAAGAGAAGCCTTCGACCGAAGGGGAACAACTTGTTGGAACCAGCCCTTCGATATTTGAAGTATACAAACAAGTCGGACGCGTCGCTGCTCAACAAGTCCCTGTTTTGATTCGCGGGGAGAGTGGCACGGGTAAAGAATTGATCGCCAGAGCGATCTACCAACACAGCCATCGCAAGGATCAAATTTACATTGCGGTCAACTGCGCGGCATTGTCCGAAACCCTCTTGGATAGTGAATTGTTTGGCCATGAAAAAGGCGCTTTCACTGGCGCAGACCGACGCCATGTTGGTAAGTTTGAACAGTGCAATGGCGGTACGATTTTTCTCGATGAAATTGGGGACATGTCGCAGTTGCTGCAAAGCAAGATGTTAAGGCTGCTGCAAGAGCAAAAGTTCGAAAGAGTCGGTGGCAACCAAACAATTACTACGGACGTCCGAATCATTTCAGCAACCAATCGTGATCTTGAAACCATGATCGGCGAGAATGACTTTCGGCTGGATTTGTATCACCGCATCAATGCCTTTGAAATCCGACTCCCACCGCTGCGGGAACGCGGCGACGACATAAACCTGTTAATCAATCACTTTATCGGTCGCTTTTCTAAAGATCTAAAGAAGCCAATCGAAGGTATCTCACCTGAAGCCATGGGGATCCTTCGTTCGTTCTCCTGGCCCGGGAATATTCGCGAATTGCAAAGTGTGATTCGTCGTGCAATCTTGATGTCGACCGGGCCGGTGCTTGTCCCTGAAAATTTGACGAATGACATCTTGGATTCGAGCAAGCCGACCGCGGCAACTGGCAAAAATTCAAGCAGTGATTCAACAAGCATTGATGATTTCATCAATCGCCAGATCGAAACTGGATCACAAGACTTATACGCTGAAACTCTGGCGATAATGGAACTGAAGTTAATTACCAAAGTATTAATTTCAACGGAAGGGAACCAATCGAAAGCCGCAGACATTCTGGGCATCACTCGAGGAAGTCTTCGCAATAAAATTCGCACGCTAGGCATCTTGATCGAACAAATCGTTACCGGCTAGATTTTCGGAACTCTCCGTGCAACGGTTGACGATCTTTTCACACTGGTCAACGATTAATATCTCTGGACCTAGATCCGGATTCCATGACTTGTCAGCCTGTCGTTTTAGTTCTTCAGTGTCGACTTTTATATTACCTTCAGCTTTGCTGAAATCGAATTCCTCAGCTTGCGTTTTGGATTTTCTGTTGCGATGGGCTACAAGATCGATCGATTCTCGAAATTCGGCTGGATCATGCAACCTAGTGCCCAAGCCTGTGGTTGGAATGCTTGCTAAGATGTTTTTTGCGATGGCCTGAAAAGCAAGACCAAGGAGAAGGCCAAGTAATCCACTATCACCCAAAACGGTGAGTGCTAACTGAGTCAAACCCGAAACTCGCAGTACAAGATAAATACCAAAAATCAGAATGGGTAATATCAAAACTCGGGCAGTGACCCACCGCAACAATCTGTTCGGTATTCGTTTGGTTAACACACGATTGGAAACACGACTGGCCAGTTTGGCCAATAACCATGTTACGGCGGAACCACCATTCCAAGCAGATAAAAAGCAGAATGCGAATTGAAAAAGCGACGATATGTCAGAATTCGTCGGCTGATATTGCCGCTGCGTCAGCATCAGCCCCAAAGACCTTGTGATGAGGATCATTGATCGCCACGGCGTTATCCAAACCGGTTGCCATCAACCCGGCCGACTCATCTGATGTTGGTCAAGCATTCGTCAGGGGCCTGGATTCGCCGTCGTGCAAAGTTAACTTGGGATAAAATGTCATGCTTATATTGGCAAGTATTGGCAAGTATTGGCAAGTATTGGCAAGTATTGGCAAGTATTGGCAAGGTGACAATCGTCCCTTATTTTTCAGAGAACCTCCCAAACCGCACCCAACCCAATCGGCGTGGTTTTTTTATGCTGTCATGACCGTCAAGTCTTCTACCGAGAACGTTGACCGGCCAACCTGAACGAATTCTGACCAGCTCCATCACGCGGACCTCAATTTTTACGTCAAATGCTCAGTGAATTGCTGTGGGAACCATTGTTGGCATGGTACGTGCAACCCTTCTGTTTCAAGCTATAGCAACTTATTTCAGAAAGAAAGCCAATAATGACAACCCAACCGCAGTCCACAGCCCCAAATGCAACTGAGACTTCACAAGTTATTGATCGCCAGCAAGCGATCTCGCAGATCGCAGACTTCATCATGGACAACAGCACATGGATGCTTACCACATCCGGCAGCGATCACGTGATCCGTAGTCGTCCCATGCTAAACGTCAATGAGAAGTTTGATGGCGAGCTATATCTGTTCACGAAAACGAATGACAACATGGTTTGCAGCATTAATGAAAACCCTCAAAGCAATATCGTTATTTCAGAACCGAACAACCATCGATACGTTTCGGTGACTGGAAAAGCAAAGCATATCAACGACGCAAAAAAGCTTGAATTGTTATGGAATGATCGTTGCCGGAAATGGTTTGGTTTGGAACAGCCTGATGAATCGATCGCGGTCATTCGATTCGACGTCGACGCCGCCGAATACTGGGATACATCGCAAAACCTCTTCGGACGAATTGGCAACTTCTTCAGCGGGTCAGTTCCGTCGATGGACAATGTTAAACACAGTGTCGTCGAGTGGAATCCCAACGGCTCGATTAGTGAGACTTCGTTAAGTCAGAAACGAAGTTAAAACAGCCAATAAGTCTAAATGCAAAGTTTCTTACGGCGATTGGTGTCGGAGATCCCCGGTTATTCAAAACTGCCAAATCAAATTCAGTTCCAAGCGAAAGAGATTTCATGCCCATTGACAATATGTTGTTTCCTGCGCCCGGCATTAATTCAACGGCATCGCAGGTAAACGCACAACCTGCCACTGATATTTCCAGAAATCGTTCACGAACGTTGCCCCAAACGATGACGGCTGCAACCATTCATGAATATGGCCAGCCAAAAGTATTTCAAACCGAACAGATTAATCTCCCAAAACTTCAACCCGATCAGGTCTTGATTAAAATTCATGCCGCCTCGGTTAATCCAATTGACTACCGTATCCGCCAAGGTCAACTCAAAACGATTCTACCCGCCAAGTTTCCATTGACTCTCGGTTACGACGTGTCCGGAGAAATTGCCGCAATCGGTGACAATGTAGGCACTGGGCGACTCGCAATCGGTGACGAAGTGTTTAGCTTTTCTGATAACCAGCACGGTGGCGGATATGCTGAATACATTGCGGTGAGAGCGGATGTAGTTGTTCACAAACCCAAGAACCTTTCGCACACCGAAGCCGCAGCGATTCCATTGGCGGCAACCACGGCATTGCAGTCGCTACGTGACTTGGGCGGTATTAGGTCGGGGGATCAGGTGCTAATCAACGGAGCTTCTGGAGGTGTCGGGCACTTCGCCGTTCAGTTAGCAGTCGGATTCAGAGCTAACGTTACGGGGGTTTGTAGCGATTCGAATATCGATTTCGTAAGGGGATTGGGAGCCGAAACCGTCATTGACTATGCCGTTGCAGACTTCACAAAACAGAATATCAAGTACGACATCATTCTAGACGCAGTTGCCAAAAGCTCGTACTGGAAATGTCGTAGAATTATGAAGCCCGGAGGAGTTTACATCACGACGGTGCCTTCTGTGGCAAGCTTTATTTTTCGTGCAACTTCCTGGTTCGGTCGGAAATGCCGAATCGTTTGGGCCCGACCTAAGCAGGTCGATTTGAATACGCTCCGCTATGCAGCGGAAGACGAATTGATGTTGCCGACAATCTTCCAGACGTATCCACTTGCTGAAGTTGCTCGCGCTCACGAAATTAGCGAAGATCACCATGTCCGAGGGAAACTTGTGTTGAGTTAGGGGACGTCCTTAAATAAGGTATGGGTTTAGCGGAACATCGCAAGTCGTCTGGTGCTTCAAAACTGGAGGGCTTGTGGCTTGTGCTGCTTGTCAATTCGGGAAGTTGTTTCGGGACAATTTCCAAGTCGCTGGCTTAGCTTGGGAATGGCCCATATTTAGTCAACAGAACCTATTTCAACAGCAGCTTTTCTAAAGGTAGAGAACAATGGAAGATCAAACGAAAACTGAACAGCAACTCAGTAAGCTTTTTCAGATCATCAAGAATATCGACTTCGGAATGTTCGTAACGCAAACGGCCGACGGATCTTTGCGTAGTCGGCCAATGTCAACTCAAATTATCGAGAGTGACCAATGTCTTTGGTTTCTTACGGACAAAGGTTCTACCAAACTGTTGGAAATTGCAGACGAGTCGAAAGTCAATGTTAGCTTTGCCAATCCCAGCCAGCAAACCTATGTATCGGTTTCAGGAATTGCAACGATTACGAACGATAGTGCCAAGTTAGATGAAGTATGGACTCTGGCAGCCAAGCTTTGGTTCCCCGAAGGTAAATCAGACCCGAAGCTGACAATGATCAGGGTTCAACCTACCGATGCCGAGTATTGGGATGCTCCGCAGGGCGCATTTGTGAACTTGTACAATTTGACGAAGGCTCTGGTTTTGGAAGCTCGCCCTGAAAATGAGTCTGGCGAGAACGAAAAAGTGGATATTCCTTAATCGTCTTCGAGAGCATAAAAGCGGTAGCCAAATTGCCCGGTATTTTGCGCAGCCACTTGTAAAATGCGTGAACCGAAACACTCATCGAGGCATAGAAGCGTCTAGCGGAAGCTTTGCTACCCAAATGCTTCTGCAAACGCTGGACAGTGCTGCCAATCCAGCGAGTCTGAGTCCTAGTGCAGCTCAGTTTCATGACTAGAAGACTATCTTGGACGCCTTGCCGTTTCGTCGTGTTCAGTTTTGAATCTTCAAGAATGCTTGCAGCGATGTTCCCATGATGTCTTTCAGCTTCTTTGATTAAGACGCCGAATTCTAAAGACGCCGAGTCCAAAGATGCCAATTTGAATGGATTCTTTGTCGTCTACAAGTCGAGTCTCATGCTTATCAGCCCTCAGTGCGAACTCAATTCGCCAGTGTCGTTCGTCCCTCAGCGGGTACGATTTTTCCAAGGCTTCGGTTGAAATCGGGTGAATCGGATCGGCCGAGGCGGCAGTCCGTTCGATCTTGCAAAGCTGAATGTTCAATCCATGGAATAATTCCCGGTAGGGATTCTCGCAAATGCCTGCTGTGCCATCGCGCTCGCTCGCTTTGGTGGTTTGCGATGTCCATCGGAACTGACGAACTTGAAATGGACGGATATCAATTGGGACTTGAAAACGATCGGCGTGGAATCCCCCAAAACGAAGCGACACGGGAAAGTCGAACGTACGCTTCCAATGTTTGAAAAGTTAGACCAAGAGTTGGCGCAACACCGGCAACTGACTGCCGACGAATCCGAGTACGTCATCGATATCCCCGTTCTTCGCAAAACCGGCGCATCCTTGTCAACTCGCTTCAAGGAGATCGTCAAGACGGCGGGCATCAGCCCAATCGAACACCCTTTTCCAAACCTGCGGATGAGCTGTGCGAACGACTTTGCGAGGATTGTCGGTGTGACCACCAAAAACTTAACCGACTGGATGGGGCACGATATGAAGACGGCCCTGACGCACTATCAAAAAACGACGAGCGATGACTTCCGAAAAGCGTTGGCCGCCGACCCATTTCCCAACTGTGGCTACATTCTGCCGGAGAATGGGGAAGTACCGAGAAGTAGAGACTCAAAAAACCCGGAAAAAGCGAGTACAGAAAAGCACCAAAGAGAAAAAAGTACCCCCTCAAGGACTCGAACAAGATCGAAAAACACGTGTAAAAACGGCGGGTTGTGGTTTGGTACCCCCACTGGTTCCCCCATCGCTGACAATCAAGAAGGAAGGGGCCGAGGAATTGTTGAGAATCTGGACGGCGTTAGGGTCTGTTGATCAAGCTGAATTGTTAGCCGTGGCCCGTAGTTTGTTGCTTGTGAAGTCGTGCACATAATCTATAAAGACCATCAGGAACCATCAGGAACCTATTCAGATGTCAAGCCCATAGACCCGTCCCCTGTCTCGGTAATAATTCAAACGTTGGCTAATCGATGTGATCAGCCTGTCTAACATACGATTCGCGGGTAGGTGGGTAGCTCCCACCGTCGCTGGATAGCTTGCGGACGTGTCCTAGCGCCCAAGCTACCCAGCGGCCCACTTCACCTAGGACCTTCTCTATGATCGATGGCATTACGGGGCCAAGCATTGGCGCGTTGTTGGAAGATATGCGGGCCTTGGCTAGTGACTTTGCGCGGCTGTTTGGCACTGAGTGCGAGTGTCTGTTGAGGACCGATCGTACTTATTACCCGAGCCGGTTCGCCGAGCCGTATATCTACCCCATTACCCGGCGGGCGGATGGCGGTTGGGAGGAGATTCACGCATCCCTTAGTTTTAAAGTTTCACCCGCCTATCTGGGGTGGGCCGAGCACATCGATCAAACTGTAAAGTTTTACGATCGTGGCGGGCGGGCGTATGTCAACGCGCTGGGCCATCCTGCGCTAGTGCGCCAAGGATTCGCGGACGTGCACACGATCAAGATACGAGGCCCCGGGAAAATTCGAGCCCGAGAGACGCTAACCCGTGCTGACGCTGTGGCGAGGGCGGCCGAAAGTTTCTGGCGGTCGATCCTGTGGCCAGGCCAAGAGGTTGGGGTTTCGTGTTTGACTTGGCCCGATCTGGTGGCAAGGGTTGCCGAGTTGGCCGGTCGATCGACACTGAATGTCAACGCATGGCATGTTCGTGTTGGGCAAGAAAATATTAGTTTGGGCGTTTGGCAGCGTCGTGAAAATGGCCTTTGGCCCATAAATGTTCCCGAGGCGATT
>Ga0105051_10005313_pt1 | contig 14451 bp, 6 predicted proteins | sample FRY02_FD_78383 | JGI IMG/M metagenome (GOLD analysis project Ga0105051, IMG submission 78383) | Freshwater microbial communities from Lake Fryxell liftoff mats and glacier meltwater in Antarctica - FRY-02 (megahit assembly) | ecosystem: Environmental > Aquatic > Freshwater > Ice > Glacier... | reverse complement strand
TGGGTTTAGCTAAGTCTACTATTTTTTGGAATTCATCTTTTCTGACCTTGTGAACCACGACAGATCTATTCTCAGGATCTCCTGACTCCAATGCTTTCAGAACAACTGTTTTAGCATCTATCTCTAATTCAATATTATTGAGAATATTTGTATTCCTTGTAATAGAGCTGTTGGCACCACGAATCTGTTGATCCAACACTCCTTCATTCTCAAGAGATTCTTTAGCTCTATCAATTTTTTCCTGTGTGTGTTGTCTTGATTTAAAAAGTCTGAACAACTCACCCTTGACTTTCTGATACTGTCGAGTCTGCTCAGTGTCTGCGATGAACGGTGTTGACACAGAAGCTTCTGTATCAACGGTCAAAGTTGTTAGACTTTTAATTTTACCCTGAAGGCTTGCTTGGTCGCTTCTTATGTTCTTAAGAAATGGGTCAAGATCCAAAATAATATTTTCAATATCAACATTTGATATGTTTTCTTCTAGGAGAATATTAACTTGAATCAAATAATCAAGAACAACCTCTTTAAAGATTCTTTTACCATCTTCACCTTGGTCTACTTGATTATTTGTGATACGTGTTTTACCAAAGAACTCAGCAAAAGCTTCTTCGAGTTTACTTTCATAGTAATCTTTATTCGCTTCCATCACTTTTACATCTTTGACTAACGCCTTGAATTTACTTGATGAAGTGTCAGGCACTGCCCCAATATCAAAACTGAACGTAGTATTATTGATGTTGTTAATTCCAACAAAACTCTCCAGAGTTTCTTCCTCTTCTGATTCAATCAGATTTTTTATTTTACTAATTGTAAAATATTTATTAATAGTAGAATCAAAAGATTCTTTGTTATTAATTCTTACTCTTCTATAGTGATTTCTATCTAATCTATCTATTTCATCTTCTTTCAATTCATTTTCTGGTGCATGTTCATCTTCATCCTCAGATGTAAAAATTGCACTATTAACTATTTTGAGATGCTTTATAAACTCTTGTAAATCTTTATCGAATTTATCCATATCTCTTCTGTTTTCTCTACCTTTACCAAATACAGATTTATTTGTATTCGTTGCTATTATGGTTTTGATGAGATAATTATATAATTTCTTGATTGCTCCAAGATTAGAGTTTATGTCTCTTTCCTTCAAGGTACTACTGTTTGCTTGAGAGATAAACATCATTACACAATTTTTAAAACCTTCGAAAATATCAATATCAATATCTCTGTCTCTCAATTTATTTCTAAGATATGAACCCCTTCTAAGGTATTCATCGATAATTTTCTTTAATGCCATGAAGATGTTTTTACTAGCCAGGTTTTCAAAGTTTCTAAATGAATTTTTTGAATCAATATCTCGGCCAACTTTATTAAGTTGGGCTTTTAATAAAGTTTCTTTTTCTTGATACTCTTCTAAAACTTTTGGATCAAGTGGTTCCTCCCGATCTTTTGCTTCGGCTTTTTTCTTTCCAAATTCTTCTCCTAATTCTCTATATTCTTTACCCAAAATCTCTTTTTCATCTATTAAATCAGAATATTCTTCTGTTTCTTTTTTAAAAGAAACATGGTCTCTACCTTCATAGTCAGCAATTATTCTATTTCTAACAACATTACCTAATCCACTTTGAGATATAATATTTTGTTTTTCTTCAGTATATTTTTGTGAAATAGAAGAAGCCTCTTTCATTAATTCATTATTTTCTTCTAATTTCTTTTCTAAATCTTTTCTAAATTTATTTAGCTCTAAATTGTAAGAAAATGGAGTTTTCTTTGAAACTAAAAATTCTGTAATTTTTAAAATTTCGTCAAGAGATTTACTATTATTTTCAATCACGTCTGAATAATCTTTTTTATTTCTTTTATTGCCTAATTTATCAGATTTTAATTGAAATTTGGCTTTAAAATTACTATCAATTGTATAATCTTTTTCTGTTTCAAAATTTTTGCTAGTCTGGCTTGATGTACTTAAATGGAAGTCAACCAGATCTTGCCCTGCGCTTTCAATTGTATCAGATTTAATTTCTGTGGTTTTCTGTTTGACATCCTCTACGGTGATTCTATTACGTAATTCCATAGTGATTCTTTGTAGAATTGCCACATTAATGCCGTTGTTCTTAAAAAAGATATTAATAAATTCTCTAAAAAGAGTTACAACATTTACAGTAATTTTATCGCCCATTATCGTTTTTTCAGCTCTAATATCGGCAATATTTCTATTAACCACTTCAGAAGCATTTGAATATTCTTCTACAAGCTCTTTCGATTTCGTGTATAAATCAGATGACTCTTTATTATCAAGAAAACCATTTTTTGCATGTTGTTTATATCTTTCACTCAATTCTTTTGAATTATCTCTGTACTCATTGAATCTCTCAAGAGGATAATCACCTTGATTGTTTAATGATAAATCAATTTGTTCTGATTCAATTGATGTTAATTTCATTTTTAATCTAATTTGATCAATGGTAACAAATGATTTTAGATAGTCAACTAAAGTTTTTCCCGCTTTAATATTTTTTGCAATACTATCTATTTTTGGTAATAAACCTTTAGTAATCTTATCCGCATCATCAGGATTTGCATCGCTATTACCCTCTAAGAAATAAAGCATATTTTCAACACTATTATTCATACTGGCTCGTATTGCAACAATTTCCTCTAGATAAACAGATGGGAGAACATTGGCATTGCCAGAGGTTTCTCTTGAAAGCTTTTTCATTCTATTGGTGATTTCCAATATTTCTTTTTTAATGTCTTCTATTTGTACAATTATTATTCTGCCATCAGCATCTAGATCTTCATATGAATCGACATTTAACTCTTCTAAAATATCATAATAATGCTTTAATTCTTCTTGTTTATCATCAAGCAAAGTTCTTAAAAGATCCATCTGATTACTGTCTTCTAATAATCTTTCTTTGATATATAATCTATCTGCATTTTTTTCAAATTCTTCTTTATAATCTTGAATAAAATTATTATCTTCAGCATTTTGGCTTATTTTGCTTTCGCTCATTTCTTTTCTTGATAACTTACGACCCTTTAGGATTTTTTCTAATATTTCTTCTGGAATATCGATATAGTTTTCAATTTTGACTTCAGGTGTGCCCTCATCGTTAAACTTTACTATATTTATATGATTTTTTATAAACTCATAAGCTTCTTGTACCAATTCTTCTCCGACTGGTATGAAAGTTTTTCTGTATTCTCTTTCTTCTTCTTGTGTTTCAAAAACTGGTTTAGCTTTATAGTTTTCTTTATATTCATCATCTTCTCTGATATAAGCTATATCAATACCAATATTTTTTAAAAATGAATCATCTGTAAATTTATAATTTTTCTTTTGTGCAATCTTTCTGCCTTCTTTAGTTAATCCAATTGCAGAAAATAAAAGTGAATTATTTAAACCTAAATCGCTAACGTGAAGTGATTTAGTTTCATCTCCAAAATCTTCAAAGATATCTTTGATATAATATGCACAAATAGATTTAAACCTACTTGACTCTTTAAATTGTTTAAATAACATAGTAAATTCAGGAACCAATTTATCATTTTTATTTTTATTATTTAAGATAATAATTTCTTTATTATCTTCTGTTAATTTTGCTTTGTCTTCATCAGATAAATCTTTATTGATTTTTTTCAATGGAAGAATGTTGTCTTCTGAATTCCATCTATCAATTGCTTCTTTATTTACTTTACAAAAATCTTTAACAATCATTCTTTCAAGATCAGAAGAAGACACCCCTGAACTTGATGAAGTTTGTCCATTGAATCTTCTCTCAATCATATTCATCGTCAAGCGTCTACGTGCAGCCGTTTGACGATGCTTGGCGACTACCTGCTCTGACATGGCCGTGAGGACCGCCAATTCCTTGTCTACGACCTCTTCTCCACCCTCGATGCGGTGCGAGATAAGCCGCGACAGCTTCATACAATCAGCAATCAACGCTTGTGTTTGTTCTACATAAATATCATATGATTCTTTTATCTCTCTATCTATTTCACCATAATTTTCATGTATGATTTTTAACTTAGCTGAAGAACTTTCCGTTCTACCACTATTACCATTTGTGAAAATAGATGTTAAGTATTCAGAAGTTTCATCAATATTCGTTTGAATACTATAAATACTTGTAGTAATGTTCTGTATATTTTCATATTTTTCGATGATTAATCTAAGAAAATCTGATTTATTATACTGATGAATTCTTTTCATTTCTATAGGAGAAGGTACATATTCCATTAATAAATTAACCAAAACCTCTAGTTCATTTTTATCTAATGCCACTTCTCTATTCATATTAAACATTGTATTAATCAATGAAATTACGAAAGGGAAACCATTTTCACTTTGAGAAATGAGACCCCCTGCATAAGCTAATGTTTTATTCCCATTTTGTTTTACAAAATCTTTAATTGAAGAAAAATCTACAATATTAGGAACATCATTCATATTAAGTTCTTCAAGGACTTTATTATATTTTGTTCTATTGTTTGGGTTTGTATCCTTAACTCTGGCAGAATATAGTTTCATAAATTGATTAATATTTAAACCAAAATTACTCCCTATTTCTTCTAATAGATTTTTATATACGTTTTCTGCTTCCGGGAGTGTTTCCGTAAAATGAACTTGGTGAAGGTTGGATATTTTACCACCTATCTTATCAAAATTGATAGATAATAACTGCTGGACTTTCCAAAACCCACAAATAGATTTTAATTGTTTAATAATTGAAACATCTCTAATTGTATCGAATTCTTTTTCTTTTCTATCCCATTCTTTTAGAAGCTCATTAAACTCGTTTCTTTTTTCAAAAAGAAAGTTTTGGTCAATAAAGTCTTCAGTAAATTTTTTGCCGAGTGCTGAGGATTTGTTAGATAGTCTTTTAGTGTTTACTTTTTTATACCCTTCTAAGTTTCCATCTTTGTAGATAGCCACATCAGCCATGTCCAAGTTTGAATTTCGGGCATTTTTTTGTTGTTCTAGAATTTCATCTAATTTATCTTGAGTATCCTTCTCAAAAGCAAGTGACTGAATTTCATAAAGATATTCGTCTTTTATTTTTGATTTCAAATCACTTTCCGTATATAAGGAATTATCATAACTAGACGGATTAATGTCTAATCTTAGTTTTTCATCAATTTCCTCTTCTAGTTTAGCAGTAAATTCATTAAGTGCTGCTTCTTGCTCTATTCCAAAATTGTCTTTCTCAAATTTCTTTTTCTCTGCAATTTCAGAAATTGCATTTTCGTCGTTTTTGCTTTCGTAAACTATATCACTTTTTAAAGTTTCCCACTCTTCTTTAATTTCATTAATTTTATATAATTTTTTGATCTTATCAAGTGTTTCATCTTGTTCGATATCAACAACAAGTTTTTCAATATATGGATCTAAAAGTGTTTCTTTTAATTCTTTTAATTTGTAAGATGAATTATCTAGATTTTCATCATTTACAAATCCTGTATGTAATTTTGCTAATGTATCTGCATTTGGATTATAGTTAAAGTAAAAATCTAATGCAGATACAGCGTGATTTTTTCTCATTAATAAAACATGCATATGAAGTAGAATTGGAATTTGGTATTTCTTTTCGTCTGTTTTATCTTGATATTCAACTGTTTCATCGCTATTTAGAATCTCGTTTAAACTGATACTTACATCTTTTCCGTCAACTTTTTTCTCCATAATATCTTTATACGATCTATTATCAGTTGTATAAATTGAAGTATTTCCTGACAAAATTTCATTATAGAAATCTAAATGTTGTTCTTTAAGTTTTTCTAATTGGGCATATCTCTCTTTTTTAACGCCTTTTAATTCATTATTCTTATATCTGGTATATTCTGTATTCATAATTATATAGAATATAAATGTAGTAATATTGTTCTTTAAATTTAACAACGTTCTTGCTAAATTATCAACATCATTTATTTGGGTAGACGTGCCTGTTGGCAACATATTCGTTAAGTCAGTGTACATATTCTGACTATTGATCATAACTTTTTCGAGAATTGATAATTCGGCTTTCATTTGAACAAATTTTTCAGCCGTCCCTGAATCAATTTGCTTAACTACTTGCGGTACATTTCCAACTGCTGTAAGACCATTTTTTTTGATATCTTCCTCTTTCTTCTCGGATGCACTTCCAATAAAACTATTTACGAATTTGGCCAGATTCTCTCTTACTTCAGGAGACATTTGTGTTCTAGCAATTTTTTTGTTAAATTTATCAAAGTGTTCTATTCCTGAATTATTTAGCATTTCAACAACTAAATCTTGAGGAATATCAAACAACTCATCAAAAACAGGAAGTAATACTTTCATAATACTGTTGATAGCTTTACCGTCTTGCTTCATTCGTGGTAAACTAATCATCATTAGTTTATTATATTCATCATGAAAATCACTCAATACTCTGTCTTTAGACTCTCCAGTAAAAGAAAACTCAATAAAGTGATTGAATTTATTAAGAATTTCGTCTTTCTCTATTGTTTTTCTGTTTAAAATTTCTTCTAGTTTTATTATTTGATCATCAAATAATTTTAATTTTGTTTTTTCATCATCACTTAGAGATAAACTATAACCCCCTAAAGATTGTGCTAATTCTTCACGAGCTTCAGTTGTTAAAAATATTTCAATATTAATATTTGATTGAAATTTTTTAAATGTTTCTTTTACGGAATCAATATAAGATTCTGTTTTAAGTTTACCAACTGATTTTAGATGAAACAACTCTGTAATTAAATTTTCTTTATCCTTCTCAGTTGGACTACCTGTCTCTTTTTGAATGTCTTGAGCTTTTGATAGATTATCAAAAAATACCACAGAAGTTTCTCTTACAAAATCTTCAATAGCTTGCAAATCGTTATTAGATTTAATAAATTGATTAAGCGTAACATTAATAACATCATTTAATTTCGTGAAAAGATTTTGTAGTACTTCTGTTTTGTTTGATAATTCTCTTAATGTTTCAAAGGATTTCCCCAATAAAACAAATTCTGTTTTAATATTTTCTGAATTTGTTTCCACACCAATATCAATTTTCAATACATTTGCAAGTTGTTTAAATCCACTTTCTTCGTTGGAGTTTAACAATTTCACGAAGTTTTTAATAAAACCAGAGCTTTCTGTTGGCGTATTTGTTTTTGTATTTTCAATTTTCTTAGCAACAGTGGCTAAAGTAATCCACTCATTAATTTTAGCTAATTCAATAATTTTATCTGTATTATCTTTAATTTTTTGATTTAGTTCATCAATTTTCGTAACATCAACTTCTTCAATATTCGCAACATCTACTTCTTTATCATAGGGTGTTATAAACATTGAACCATCAGCGGTTAAAATAGTTTTTTCAAAGTCAATCATTGACTCTCTTATTGCACTATTAAATTTCTTAAAATATGCAACATACTCAGAAAGCTTGGTAAATTCTTTTACTTCTACAGTTCCATCTTCGTTTACTGTTGCTCTATTTGTGCCTAATGATAAAATAATTTTTTTCACTAATAGATCGTTTTCTGATCTGTTAACTTTTAAGTGGTTGACAAGCTTGATTAAAAATTCATCATTATCCACATCTAAGGGGGCGGCTCCATCGTGATATTTGATTGCACGTTCTTTCTGTGTATCAATCAGTTTCGGCAAGATTCTTAAAACCTCTTGATTTGAAGCAAAAGAGTTTTCTGGCGTCTTTGATGGGTAAATTCTATCAATTAATTCAACAAATTTAGCTAAATCATAATTGTCTTTACTTAGATTTTTTAATACTGTAACAAGAAAATTAGCTGATATATTATTTAGTGGCCTATCAGTTGGGTTCTCATCCATTCTATAAGAAAAAATTCTGTTCACAAATGAATCGTTAAGATTAGATTCAACTGTTAGTTTACCCAATCTATCGCGGAGAACATTTCTTTTTTCAATTTCATTCTCTGCAATAGCTTTTCTTAATATCTCTGTTTTTTTATACAGTGAAGATCTGAATTCATTGTATTCTCGAATTTGTTCATTTTTATCTTCTTCTGAAATGGTTCCTCGTGATAGTTCATTGCTTAGATTTACAACAAATTTATTATATTGTTGATTTTTTTCATCTAACCAATCTTGAAAAAATTTCAAATTTAATATCGCATTGATTGGAATATTTAAAGACATATATTCTTTAACATATTTCAATTTACGATTAATTGGTGAAGAATCTAATACTTCACCAATTTTATCAAAAATAGCATTTTTTTCTTTTCTATCACTAGATAAAAATTCTTCTCTTTTCAGATTAATAACTAATTTTTCGTTTTCTTTCTGTCTTCTTTTTTCGCTATCTGATAATAAATTGGTATATACATCAATTAATGTACTGTAATCACAGTAATCTAGTCTCTCCAATTGATCTAATTCTTCTTTTAATGCTGTTCTTTTCTTTCTCTTTTTATTGGTTGCCCCAACAATATAGTTCAATGATCTTGTTACATCTTCTTCGTCAAGATCAAGTAACCAATATTCTGTCTTTTGAGTATCTATTAACGCTTCAATTTCCAAAGAAATAATATTATAATCTATGGTTTTTAAATTCTGGTGAACTCCTTGCATTTTTTTGTTAACAACTTGAAACGCTTTTAGGATATCTTCTTTTTCTGGGTCTTGTGATAGTCTGCCCACAATGTCATTGAGTTTTAATACAAATCCTGACAATATATTATTTGAGAACGCATTAATTTCTTTTGCAAATTGAGACTCTCCATAATCAACTTTAGTAATTCCAAAATCATTATTGTTAATATGAAAATGAATTTCAGCCATAGCTGAAGTCAACACCTTGAGATAAAACGTCATTTCATCTTCGTTCACTTTAGACAACAAAGGATTATTTGTTTTTAGTGTAGAAAATTGATTAAGAATTCCGAGATTGTAAATCATTCTTTGATTTATAACTCTTGGAATGTCTTGAAATTGTAAATTCTCTTTACTGACAGGTGTTACTGTTCTTTTTAGTAAATCATAATCCCCAAACATAAAATTATATATAATAGAATTGTGTTCTACATTTGCTTTTGGAAGCACCGTAATTGGAAATACGTTACTAGAAACGCTCTGAATCTTTTTAGATAATAATGAAATTGGCTCCAATTTCACTTTAGAGATATTTCCAATTACTTCCAAAAGTTTAGGGATTTCTATACCCAATTCTTTATAGTTTTTTGCAAGATCATATGGCGTGAAGAAAACCTGCAAAGATGGATTTCCTGTTTTAATAATATCTAAATTGTCAATATCAATAATTTTACTATTTGTTGCGGTATTTGTTCTTTTTGCAAATTCAGATAGTTGGTTTAGATATTCATACATTTTAAGCTTCATTCTTAATTCCAATTCTTCTAACTTGGAATTGAAATTGGCGGTATTTTCAATTGATTCTCTAATATTATCACTTTCTTCATTGTATGAATTTTCATACAAGTGATTAATTTCTCTAGATACGACGAGAATTTCTTGACGTAAAGAGTTTTTACTTGGTGCTCTTGTCGCCGTTATTTGAGAAATTCTCCACTCTTCTTCTTTCGCTATTAATTCTTTTTCTAATTTGTTTTTATGGTAATTAAGAGATTTAATTTCTTGCTTATCAGAAGTTGTAATAAGTTTTTCTTTGATTTTTTCTAAAGATTTTTCTAGTTTTTCAGCTTCTTTTTCTGCTTTATCTGCTTTATCTGTGGATACATTAGTATAAAACTGGGGAATGGCTGGGTTCTTATCGTCAAATCCTGTATTCTGTAGTAAGTCTAACAGCATTTTAGAAATACCAGAAGCGGCATCTTGTTTTTTAAATAAATTAATAAACTTAGAAAATCCTTGCATCATTGCATTTATTTCGCTGGAGAAGAATTCCACATCGTTAAATTCATAAATTGATTCCAATTCATTTAATAACAGTTCTACTTCAAGTCGTTTGCTTACATCTACTACATATTTATTATCTTCAGGGTTCAATGATTTAAAGAGCCTATCTCTAACTGCATTCACATAATATACAATATACAATAATGAAAAACTAATATATTCATTTTCATTTTCTAAATCACCAATTATATATTGGTTATTATTTAAGTTAGAGTAATCCTGTTTTCTTGTGATCGTTGTGAAGACGTCTAGGACTGCATTGAGGGCGTCTTGGTGCTCTTCGGGTATGACTAGTTGATCAGGGGCACCCATAGTGCTCTTGATTGTTTCTAGGCGTCTTCTCTTCTCTTTTTCTACATAGGCTCCTGTTTTCTCAAACTGTCTAGCGGCCTCATCAACAAACTTGAATTCTTTTTGAGTTTTGTCAAATGCATCAAATGTTGATCTTAGAAATAAATCCCCATTTTTAATAGGTCCTGAAACTTGTTCGAAATAATCCTTCCATTCATTCTTAATTGAATCTAATTGTTGGAAATCTTCTTCGGTCAAGAATTTTTTAATATAGAAGTTTGGAGCAATATTAAACTTTTCACTACTTGTTTTTGCATTCTTAAGTGTAAATGGAAGCAAATCTAATCTTGAAATTTTTTCATCTGTTAATTTTGAAGTTAATATATTAGAAATTCTATCAACAGTATCTTTCCCAATTTTGGAATTAATAATATTTAAACTTCTTAGAATATTTAAATCAGTTCTGTTCAAATCTAAGACAGTTAAAATATTAGCAATTTTAACAATTTCAACATTTAGTTCATCTGAAACCTCTGGAGTTTCTTTGATTTCTTCATGAATACTCTTGATTTTATCAGTAATACCATCTTTTACTGTATTCGTAATTCTCAAATTATGAATAATAAAACAAAGAGTTTTATGATCATTTTTCAGGATATCGATTAGATTGTTTTTAACATCTAGTGTTCTTGTATTCATCCCTTCTAAGGCTCTAGTAGTTTGGTTATTAAAAGCTTTCGCATCTTTAATAAGAAGATAGATTCTATTTAACCTTTCGTTCATTTTTTTAACATCATAAACTTTAAATTTATTTAATATGTTATTTTGATCTTGAAAGATTTTATTAATTTTATTAATATCGAAATAAAATTCACCTTGTTTATAATATTTACTAATATATTCGAATTTTGTTTCTGGTTTATTAATTTCCGAACCCGCAAGTTCACAAAGAATGTTGATTAATTTTCTGAATATTTTATCTTCATTTGAATCAAATTTTTCAATAAAATCTTCTTTATTGTTAATAAATCTAAAATTCATTAATAATGATTCTTTATTAACTAAGAAATCAATTGAAATAAAATCTTCATAATACTTAATTTTCTGATTAACATTATCTAATTTGTCGATTTCTTTATCTATTTCTTCTTGAATTAAAGCAATTGTGTTGGGGTTATTGTTCTCCACAATATATCTATTAAGGTCTTTAATTTCTTCTTTGTCAAAAATAAATTTTGACAATTGAATATAATATTTTTTGTCACTACCTTCGCTTGGAAAATTCTCTTCAAATGATTCAATTGAATCTGAGTTTTTTAATCTTCTTATGAGATCGGTACTTCCATCAATTTTATAAGATAGTTTTTGGCGTTCATGTAATAGATAGATATAGTAATCTTTACCATATCCTTCATCTACCTTTCTGTCTGCATCTTTTTTTGCGTCGATTCCTTCACTGGTATCGCTATCGCCAACAGATAAAGCAGAATTTAAACCAGAATTTTTAAAGTAAAAATTAACATCACAAGGCATAAAAGAATTTATTTTTGGAAGATCATATAATCTAACTTTTTCAACCCTAAAACCTGACTTGCTTTTTATATGTAAATCTTGGTATTTGGCTCTAATTTCAAGAGCCCTTTCAATTAGACCTCTTTTATTTTCTTCTAATACTTTATTTAAAGCCTTGTTTTCTTTTCTTCCGGTGTTGCTTACAGACATTACTTTATATTCCTTTGAGCGCAAGTGTACTCATGATAAATAGTCTAAGAAGGTGCTAAATTAAGCTTTTCTTGGACTATTGATGTAAAAATGGTGCATGGAATACCATGTCATTGCACCTTGCGCAGCTATTATGATTCTCACAGTGAAACTTACATTTCAATGATTATGGTACCACTATCTTCTTCTTCTTCTTCTTCCTTTTCTTTTTCTAATTGTCTTATATATTCTTCTGGTAAGATGTGATAAGTTGGTATTTCTAAATATAAATATTCGTAATTATTCAAAATATATTTCTCCATATTCGTACGGAATTTTCGTTTTAATTGACCATCCATTTTTAATAGTCAATTTTTCTTCATCTGATAGAATTTTCATAAATTCTTCTATATCATTTTGGCATCTATCTTTATATAATCTTGCCGACCTCCTATCAAATAAATAGTTTCCACTATAGATTATAAGATCACCTATTGAATTGAGGTAAATTGTAACGTCAATTAATTTGGGACTTTTTTCGTTTAATTCATTCATTCATTCATTCCTGTTCGTGGCAAATAAAAAAAATGGAAAAAGCCGAAACTTTTTCCATTTTAAATTAATCTATCTCGATTTCAGACACCCAAAAGAACTTTTCTTCCTTTTGGGAAGTTTTAATATCTTCTAAGTCTCTTAAATCTAAATATGATTGTTCTTTAATGAACAATTTTTCTTCTTCTATCATATTTTCTTCTGCTACATGAAGAAATCTTGAGAAAAGCTTTATCGAAACATCAGAAGCTTCATAGAGTTTCATGATATAATCATTAAGAAAGAGTTTCTTGCTGATTATATCATTATCAACCAGGTTGTTAGCCTGTAATACTTCAACAAAATTTCCTTTTGGCGAAATTCGCTTGATTTCAGTTTTGACAATGTTTAGTGCGTCAATCAAGGTTTTAAGAGCCTCAATTTTTTCAATCTTCATATTTTTCTGACCTTTTGTTCCTACTTGAACAGATTTGATTGTTATAATACCATACAACAAACTCTAATTCATGGTTCATCATTTCTTCGCTGAAACTTAGCGTCGAATGAAGTCTTTTTCCTTCGAAAATGTATGCTCCGTTTTTATTTGGGGTGACGAAATAGTTATATTTTCCATCGAAATAATATATTTCAGTTTTTTCCTTTGTATTAATTCGTGCTTTTATGGTAATACTCAAAAAAATATACCAAACCCTGCTACAGATAGATATATTACCAATATAACAAATCCCGTAAATAAGGATTTTGCCCACAGTAAATTATTTTCTCTGTGCCATTTTTTTCCCTCTGGGGATTCTCTGAATTCTTTTCTGATTTGTTCAAGTGACTTCATAAATACTCCTTCGCTATCATTGTGATAGGTGCCTCAAGTGAGGCATTCATATTATTCTGTCCAATTTTCGAGAGGAAACCAAGTGCTTCCTCTCATGTTTACATACCATTTATTTTCTATTGGTTTAAAAAGATACAGATATTCTGCACCCATGTAAGGCCAAGACCTTACATTTTTGTGATGTACTGTAGGTACAATCAGTGCAGGGTCTTCACCTCTTCGGTCTTTATAAAAAGAGCATTCCTTCAAAGTTTCACCCAATACTGATAAATCTCCGCCTTCAATTAGTTCTACTACGGATTCCATTGTTTTATAGAATTCCAACAACAGACGCCCAGCAGATTCAACACCTCCTGCATTATGCAGGTATACTGACTTAACGTCGTAGTTTCCGTTGTTCAACTCAATACCAATAAGTGCTCTTGTACTCATTTTTCTCCTTTAAACCATTAGCGATGTTGCAAACACTATATACACAAACACAAGAATCTTCATAAGAAAATTTTCTTTGTGTATATAAGAATTTATTTTATCTTCAATTAACATTCTTTTCAGAATGTTTCTATTTTTGTACCACAATTGGTACTCTAGTTTTCTAATTGCCTTGTTTACAAATAAGATGCAAACAATATTTACTAGAATAAACACTATCAAAATTATTGACTTCAACGAACTCCTACTTGATATCGGCTTCCCGAATCTGAAGTTTCACAACAGTCGCATGGATGTCTAGAAAAAGTTAATTCATCTTCTAGATTAATCCACTCTTTGTTTCCTAACCCTGCTTTGATATCTCCTTCTCTTTCTTGTTTTTCTTCTCTTTCATAATGTTCTTCTAAAAACTCCCAATTTCCGGAAATTGCCATAAAACAATCAACACAAACCCAAACATCTGTATCATAATCGGAATCAACCATTATGTACTCCTATTAAACTACAACATTGCAGTTTATGAATCCCTTTTACAGGATTCATTCGTTAATCTGGTTCGCTATATCTAATCACCGTCGTGGGTTGATATCCTGTTTCTGGATGATTATCCCAGGTGTTAGTTTTTCTGATACATCCACATTCTTTGCACTGATCTATATACTTTATCCCTCCACCAGAACTAGTCACATTGTTGTCTGAAGACCACTTGTGTCTTCCACTATTTGTTATACATTTCATATAATTAATTCTC
>Ga0105051_10005299_pt1 | contig 14474 bp, 17 predicted proteins | sample FRY02_FD_78383 | JGI IMG/M metagenome (GOLD analysis project Ga0105051, IMG submission 78383) | Freshwater microbial communities from Lake Fryxell liftoff mats and glacier meltwater in Antarctica - FRY-02 (megahit assembly) | ecosystem: Environmental > Aquatic > Freshwater > Ice > Glacier... | reverse complement strand
TCTTCATCATTAAGTGTTTCGGGTGTTGTGTAATAAACTACTAATAATGCTATATATACTATCATAATAGAAATAGAAACATATGGGATAGTTAAAGTTAAAGGTGGTTTTATTTGATAAATAAATGAATTCGTAAACTCTTTATAAAAAGTCGTCATTATTTAGTATTACAATATATTAATTATTTATATATTAGTGGCTGACTTTGATTTATTTTTGTAAATATTAATATTCCCGTTATTACTATTCCTATTATACAGCTTGGTATAGTTACCAAATCAATATTAAAATCTTCATCTACTGATTTATATATAGCCATAATAGTTCCCAAATAATACACAAATACTAAGAATACTATTATTTGTAAAACGGTGGTAGGTTTTTTAAGAGGATTTACGAGTATTAATAATACACCCAAAAACACAAATCCTTGTAAAATCCACGAAGAGTGCCAATCTAATTGGAAACAAGAATCCATTTCATTACCAGCATTTGTTCCATCTTCATATACAGTATATACCCATACCACTAAGATTGTAAAAATAGCACAAAATTCAGTTATTTTGTTATTCGCAATATAAAATAATAATACAGCAGCAAGTCCATAAGCTTTGTAATAATAATGGGACCCACAACAATTTATTTTTTGTGTAATTTTTGAACCTCTTTTACAATTATTAATCCCTTTAGTAAGTATAGTACCGTCTGAACTACTAACATTACCTGAAAAAAAGAATACGGTGTAAATAAATATTAACGCTAAATGTCCTACATATAATTCAAGAATAGGATGTAATATTAAGTATATTAATATTGTAGGGGTGCGTTGACTGTTACCATAACCCTTTTTAAATATACCCATATTATTCATTAACGGTATTATCCATCCATTGTTGTTCATTAATAGTCTTATGTATAAGACCGTATCTCTATAATATATGTCTGGTGGTATACTGTCAAATTCAGAAATATAAAAAGATTTTTCTTCATCATTAAGTGTTTCGGGTGTTGTGTAATAAACTACTAATAATGCTATATATACTATCATAATAGAAATAGAAACATACGGAATAGTTAAGGTTGGTTTTATTATTTGTAATGGATATGCATCCTTCAACTCTTCATAAAAAGTCTTCGTCATCATTATTTAATATACAATATTATTATTTTTTGTCATAAAATCTAACACGTGCAATACGAGCCCTTTCATTTTTAATTTCAACAGAAAGTTCAGATTCTTCTTCAGACTCTTGTTGTTGTTCTTGTCCAATATCTTGTTCAGAGTCTACATCCATATCTACTTCAATAATTTCTTCAATAATTTCTTCAATTGTATTTTCTTCAATTGTATTTTCTTCAATTGTATTTTGAAAAACTTTATCTTTTGCTAGGCCTAGAATATATTCAACGCTTGGGTAAGTTCCTCCAGATTCTTGATAATATCTGTTTTCTTTATTCATAGTAATAATAAACTCTCTAATAACTTTGTCATCTTTTTCATTTTCTAAAATTTCCCAAACATAGTTACAAAATATAATTTGATTAAAGTCTTCACCCATTTTATTGTATTACTGTATTACTGTATTACTGCAAATGTTTAAATTAAATTAACAATTTTAAAATTTTACATAATAGCAGCACCAGTAGTATTTCCGTTTTTAGTTTCTGGAAAATTTGTGTATTTAGAAACTAGGAATAAAAGAACAATTACACACCCCCATTTAATAAATTCACGAAACCAATCCCCGAAACGCAAAACTAATTTAGGATTTCTGGGCATCATATCTTCTCCATCTCTTACAACTATATCCATAAAACTGAATTTATCTGCAGGTAAAGCAAAATCCAACAAGGGATCTATTATATCTCCTTTAAAAGATGAAATAAATTGAAAAGTTATTACTGAACCAATTACTGTAATAGTTAACCATTTTTCTGAAAGTATAAGCCTAATAACATTAGCGTGCTTATCGGTATCCATTGTATTATACCATAGATAATTAAATTTAAAAATTAATAATTACGAGGAAATAAAAGAATTTTGTTTGAAGATTTGTTTGAAGATTTGTTTGAAGATTGGTTTGGTCAATAACTAGTTCAGATTGAGAATAAATATCATCTTTGGAAAATTCTATAATTGTGTTTTTTTCTGGTGTTAAATAGGTATCATCGTTTATAAGATTAAATATCCATTTGTTTTTGAATTCCCATTTATTTGGATAAATATACCATATATTCTTAGCTTCCTTAAGTTTTCCGTTAAATTCATTCATCATCTGTACTTTGCCAGGAATAATGTGATGTTTATTTTGTACCTTTACTGAATAGATTAATGAATCATTTTTTTTATTTAAAAGTGTGTATATATCCCCAGATTCCTTTGTTATTTCACTTATTTTAGAATCAGTACCAAACTCCTTTAATTCAGTATCTTTATATTCCAACTTTTCTAATTCTAATAAATAGAAATCGACATCATTAAAAACATCATAAAATTTACGATTTTTTTTAATTTTATTTACGAAATCTATACAATTAACAGGAGTTGTTTCAATTAAGGGTATTTTTTTTAAACCCCATAAAGTAGTTCCACTTTTATAAATTTCATTTGCTAGAATAGGGATAGAATGTACCATAATAATAGCTGTAATTAGAAATGCTATAACTAAAATTTCATAAGTTAACTTTTTAGCCATTTATAAATTAAAAAAGATTATTTAAGATAACATTAAACGTTAATTGCGTTTAATATATTATGTAAAATCCTTTTTGATCTATAAGTAATTAATAATGGAAAATTCTGATTCTATAAAAGAATCACCTAAATTAGTAAAAGATATGTTTAATACAGTTCACAAAGATTATTGTGAATTTTATAAAAATTTTCAAAAAAGGTTAGCAAAAGTATTTCAAGACGACCTAAAAGAAGAAGACCTATATAAAATTTCCGAATGGGCTATTGAATATAAACAAAGCATGGAAAATGCCAAATGGGCCTTAGAAGATTTTGAAGAACAGATTAAAAACGAAAAGCTAGAACTATCAGACGAAAGAGTAAGAGAGAATGAAATTTTTAATAAAGTAAAAAATACATTTATTCCTTACCAGTTAATATATACACAATTTCTATTAAATAATAATTAATATCCAATTTTTCTAGTAATTTCAAACATCCATTCATCCTCTTTCACAAGAGATGGACCTTTAATAAAAAATCCCGCTGGATTGTAGTAATCAATCAAACCCCTCTTAAACTTTGCATTATCCAAAAATTTACTCTTTAAAAATTTAACGTGATAATTAGACCCCTTAACAATAGAGTCATTGTCCTTATCAGTACGAATAGTGTGAACGTACACCGCTTCGCGGCGGAAGCTTTGCTTCACCGCTTCGCGGCGGAAGATTTGCTTCACCGCTGCTTCTCTGAAGCCGCCCGCTTCGCGGCGGAAGCTTTGCGGTGCTTCCCCACAGTAATCTTTTTTCATATATTGCTCTAATTTACTAATCGGAATCTTACAATCTTCCGAAAAAATATCAAATGCTTTATTAAACTCAGTTTTATATTCGGTATTACCATCTTCCCCATCAGTTCTTTTACGAAGAGGACGAACATCCGTGAAATAAACCCAATCTGATCCCATTTTAAATTATACAATATTATTATTAATATTATTATATAAATTAAATACTTAAGTTGTTTTAATAATTTAAATCCACAGTATTATTAAATATGAAGAAGGTGAAGAATGTGATATTGATTTATTTAAAAAATTTATCCAAAAATGATAAAATCTTATTATCGGCCCTATTTATAATAGGAATAGGAGTATTTTATATTTTAGTTACCTATTTGAAAAACAAAGATATATGGACTACTGAACCAGTGTCCGATACAGAAATTAATAAAAGACAAAAAGAAAGAGGTGTAGTTACATCTTTAATAACTTCATTTTTAGGAATTATTGTTTCTACTATAATGATCGTCTTTGTAAAAAGTGATTCAGCATCTTATCAAGCATTAGTTTCTATAATTTGTTTAGGCATATTTGGGTTCTTACTAGATAATGCGTTCGCTACAGAAAATGGCGTAGACATTCTTTTTAATGGAATAGATAACGAAGTTTCTAATAAACTTTTAAAAGTAGGAGAAAAATTCACAGAAGGTAAAGTTAGTATTAAAAAAGTCAGTAGTGCTTTAAAATACTCTTTCGGAACTTTATTAAGCCCTAAAATATTAAGATATATAATAGTTTCATTTTTAGATATTTTTATTTCCCTCATGCTAACAGACGGGATTGTATGGGGACTTGTAAACAAATTTGATATTAACACCTCTTTAAGTTATATTTTTGCTATGGTTGTAGTAGCAATAACTACATTTTTAGCTTACTCTAATGCAACAAGATTAGAATGGGCATATCCGGCAGTTGAAGAATTAAATCAAAGATCTGACCTAATTTCTACACCAGTTATTCTAATAAATACTATATTGGCAGGAATGGTATTCTTAATATGGAAACCTTTAATGAAAAGTAAATCAGGTATTTCGTCAACAAGTGGTAAATTAATGATGATATTAATTCTTTTTTTGGTAATAGTTGTGTGTTATTATATGGGATATTTAGATCCTGTATTAAAATATGAAATAATTAATACAGTAATCCCTTGCCCTAACCCCGAAGGGGTGGGTGCTTGTGTAAACACTGTAGTTGTAGAAAATGATATTTTATCAGTTAAAGAAATTTATAATAATCATGAATTAGGTGTATTATTATTTTTTATCTTGTGTGTTGTTTTAACTACTGTTGTTGCATTTACACCTCGAAGGGGTACAGCAAAAAGATTTACAACTACTAATATTTCGTTATCTATTATAGTTATTACTTTATTGTCTATTCCTGGAATTTTAGCTTATACAATTTAATTAAAATGTAAAAGATTAAAATGTAAAGGATTAAAATGTAAAAAATTAAAATGTAAAAGATTAAAATGTAAAAGATTAAAATGTAAAAGATTAAAATGTAAAGGATTATTATATTATGTTGACTAATTGTGAAAGGAATAAAATTTTAACAATAATTATTATAATTATTATTGTATTATTTTCAATAATAAGTATAGTAAAAGAAAACTTACCTTATGTTTTAGATTGGAAAGCTATTATTCCATCTATAGTACTAATTCATATTATACTACTATTATCAATTTTATATTTGTTGAAAAACAAAAAATTAAATAAAAAAGTAGGACTAAGTTTAGTTGTTTATTGTTGTGTGTTATTACTCGCAATAGTTATTATAAAATTAACAACTTTACAGAATATTAAATTAATAAAATCGGATAAACCTAATAAAAAGTTTGACGATCCTTTAATAGTTACATACAATATAGCTAATATACCACTTTACAACGTTAAATCAGAAGAACAATTTAAAGCGTTAATAAAATATTTAAATCAATTTGATATTGTAATTTTACAAGAATCATTCTACAACCCCTTTAATAAACATGATAAAAATTATTTAGCTAAAGAATTAAGCAAAGAGTTTAATGTTTTAGTGTCAGGTGGTCCAAATTTCTTTAGTTTTAAATGGTTCGATTCTGGATTAATAATAGCATCTAAATTCGATATATCAGATTATTCATTTACTGCATATAAAGACAGTATTAGTATTGATGAATTATCTCAAAAAGGATATTTACAATGTAAATTAAAAGACGAAAATGGACTTGAATTAGTTGTGTTTAACACACATGCTCAAGCCGGTTATTATAACTTATACCCGAATGACGGATTTCATGAAAGTACCAGAATAAATCAATACAGACAATTAATTTTGGATGTTGAAACAAATACAGGTCCATTAGTTATGGCCGGTGATTTTAACTTTAGATCTGAAACAGAAAGAATAATATTAAGGAATGCGCAGAGCGGTCGTTTGTTTAAATATTATATTGAATATGGAGTAGATGGTATATATACCACACAAAACATACTTTCTTTCAACATAGAAGACCCAGAATATAACGGAGAAAATCCAATTGGGTCAGATCACTATCCATTAGTATTCTCAATTGGCATAAAATGAATAAACATATTAACGTAAAAATCACCATTTAACGGCTGTTCTCTACTATGAGGCAAACTCGCAGATTCATAAAGTAATAACTCTCCAGGCTTCATAAAAATAGATTCTCTTTCTCCCTTTCTATTAATAACTACTACAGGCCAATCAGAATTTAAATTTTCACTATCTATATGAAGAATACCAGATATAATATGAGTAGTTTGCGTATCTACATGCATTCGAAGACTAGAACCCCTTCTATACTCTCTAGGTCCGTAGGCAGAAGTTGGTTTTAATTTTAAACCAGACCACTCTTCCATAATGGGAAGTAACTGATTTTGTATTTTACTTTTTTCAGTTTCGGGAATAGGTAATATATATGGAGGTAATCCCGAACTAGTCCTTCTGAATATATTATTACTCTTTTCGGGAATTCTGTCTACAGTTTTAGAAACATTTAACAAATAATCTTGAATATCTTTAGGCGTTTTAATCAACTTGAATCCATTAGGAGTATACGTAGGAACTATTTTAGATTGACGACTAGTTGCTTGTATAAGATCTAAAACTTCGGGGTGAGTGTCTGGTATATCTTTGTACCATTTCGGATGGTTGGGCCTAATAATTTTTTCAGAATTGAAATATTCTTGACAACAAGAATAACAAGAATAAATAAATACAATTATTAAAAATATTATAAATAAAATATAATAAGGGTTTTCAATCTCCATTTATTAATTGGGAAATATATTAAAAATTTTAAATAATCTTTATGGATTTTTAAAACAATTTTAAACAGTTTCAAACCAAAATAATACATTTACTTCAGCAACACTAGCACCAACAGTACCAGATTCAACAGATCTTGCCGCTAATTGAGTAGTTGCCGTTATTGGTATTGACACAGTAACAGAAGTTGAAGGCCATGTACCATCTTGAGTATTATCCCACACAACCACATTACTACCACCAGTTAAAGTACTCCACGCAGCATTAGGGTCAGAACTACTACCACCTGATAATGTACCTATAGAAAATGTTGCACTATTGGAACCAACAGCAGCACTAAATGCAGTCTCATGCACATAAGTAAAGGTTATTTGTGTTATTGTCCCCGCTTTACCTATTCTCATTGATTCAACAACAGTTGATGTACTCGTAGTTGCATTCCAAGACATGTATCTTGTAGTAATACTAAACGTACTTTCAAAACCCCCTAGTATAGGCATTAAACTTACACCACTACTAGCAGCCGTTAATCTACCTTTAGCATCTACGGTTAAATTGGTTTTAGTATAACTTCCAGCAACAACAGCCGTATTTTTAAGCTGTACAGTGTCAGTATCTACCTCAATACTTGAATTATCAGCATTTACATCAAAAGAAACCGAAGATGCACCCAAAACAAGAACACCACCACCCGTTAAACCAGCTCCAGCAGTTACTGTTAAACTTGGATTAGCCAATTTTGCATTAGTTATACCCAAATCCTTTACTAATAGTGTATCCGCAGACACACCTAACGTAGAATCATCTACATTTAAATTTACGGTAGAAGTACCACCTAAACTCACAACACCTCCACCAGTTAATCCATCACCTGCAGTTATGGTTAAACTTGAATTAGTAAGTTTTGCATTTGTTATTCCAGCATCCTTAATTCTTAAAGTATCTGTGTTTATTTCTATACCAACATTATCTACATTAACACTTAACGTATTTGCAGTTAATGTTAAACCATCACCAGCTATCACAGTACCCGAACCAGACTGAACAAATGTTAAATTATCAGTACCAACAATGTCTGACCCATTATTGTTTGTACATATAAATGATTTATCGGAATTTACAGTACCCTCATTAACCCACACACTTACACCCGCAGCTGCAGAACCAACAGCCATATCTACAGACCTAACCCAAGCTGCAGCTGAAGCTACATATATACCATTCTCTACACCGTCAGTTTGTGATTTAACAAGTATTCTATCACCTGCAACAATACTAATTCCGTCTATTGTTTGAGCCCCCGATAGTGTTATATCTACAGTAGTTGCAGCCTTTACTGAATCTTTCCATTTTTCATTATTTATTATATTATCAACGTAATTCTTTGTCGCTGGTTCAGTAGGTGTTGTTGGATCCGATAAACCAGTAATAATCCCTCCGTCTACATTTAAGGGACCCTTTAATACAAAAATATCTTGGATTAGAATATCTGTAGAAACACCTGAACTTATAGTAGGGGGCGGTGCTATTATATTTGACATTATTAACTAAACAATATATATATATTTTATAATAATTAAATTTCTATTTCAAATATTAAATTAAATATAGAATCAGCCGTTGGAGTAGGAGTTCCAACAATCAAACCCCTAACTGCAAGTCGTGTAGTTGATAATATCGGAACACTAACCGTATTTGATTTTGAAGGCCACGTACCTGTATCGCTATTATCAAATACCAAAGCTGCAGTTCCACCAGTCAATACTGAAAAATTACCATTAGGATCATTTGACGTAAGTTCTCCTATTTCAAACGTTAAACTATCACCAGTTCCTATAGTAGCTGCAAGTGCTTCTACATATGTTGCACTTATTTTTGTTATAGTACCAGCCTTACCAAATAATAATGAATTTGTTATTGAACTACTTCCTAGCAATCTACCCCAAGTTACAAATTTATCACCAGAAAACGTATTATCTACATATCCCTTTAATAATATTGTTTGAGTACTAGAAGATGCAGCTGTTAGTCGACCTTTAGTATCTACGGTTATATTTGTGTTTATATAACTTGCTGGTGTTACAGCAGTTGACGGAACATGTAATGCACCATTTTCTATTTCTATAGATGTGTTGTCAACGTTTACATTTAAAGGTCCTGTAGCACCTAATGCTATTTCTTCAAAATCTAAACCAAATCCAGTAAAAGTAATAATAGTGTTTGCTAACTTTGGATTTGATATTCCAGAATTTTTAATTTGGACTATATCTGAAACAATTTCAACAGTTGAATTATCTACGTTTACAGAAACACCACCAGTACTACCCAAACTAATAGTAGAACCTGTTAATCCGTCACCACCTACAATTAAACTTGAATTAGCAAGTTTTGCATTTGTTATACCAACATCCTTTACTTGCAAATCATTAGCAACAATTTCTATTGTTGAATCATCCACATTAACATTAATTGTATTCCCAGAAAATGATAAACCAGCACCAGCTATTACACCAGTACTATCATAATGAATAAATGTTAAAATATTAGTACCAACAATATCAGAACCTGTATCATCCGTACACACATATGCTTGATCACCATTAACCGTACCTTGATTAATCCACATACCAGCACCCGCTGCTTCAGAACCAACAGCCATATCTACAGACCTAGTCCAAGCTGTATCTGAAGCTACATATATACCATTATCTACACCGTCAGTTTGTGATTTAACTAGTACTCTATCATCTGCAACAATACTAATTCCGTCTATTGTTTGAGCCCCTGTTAGTGTTATATCTACTGTAGTTGCTGCCTTTACTGGGTTTTTCCATTTTTTATTATTGGTTATTGTATCAACATAATTCTTTGTCGCTGGTTCAGTAGGTGTTGTTGGATCCTGTAAACCAAAAATAGTTCCTCCGTTATTTATTAATACCCCCTTTAATACTATATTTTCTGCAACTAGGAAATTATTAGAGATAATAGAAGGTGTCAATCCTGGTGGGGTAGCTATAGGTATAGGCATTTATTAAACAAAATATTTTAAAAAAGTTTTTGTTTAATAAAAAAAGTAAATAAAGAATTTTAATTTCTTACGAAATTAACTAAGTTCCAACCATATAGAACCATTTACTTCAGCATTATTCTGAGTAACAGTTCCAGTTTGTATACATCTTACAGCTAATAGTGTTGTTGTAGTAATAGCAATACTAACACTTGCAGACTCTGAAGGCCAAGTACCATCATAACTATTATCCCAAGTTACAACAGATGACCCACCAGCTAACGCAACAAATGTACCAACAGGGTCAGTTCCAGTACCACCACTTATAGTACCTATATCAAATACAGCAGATTCGCCAATACCAATAGATATAGCCGGTCCATCTATATAATTAAAACTTACAGATGTTATTGTTCCTGCTTTTCCTACCAGTAATGTATTTGCAAGGGTATCAAAATTTGTTGGTTTAAGAGCCCAACAAGCAAACCTAGGATTAGTTGAAAAAATATCTCGAAAACCAAAAACAAGTGGAACTGATATAACAGTAGGAGAACTAGCAGCTGTTAACCTTCCTTGTGCATCTACAGTTAAATTAGTGTTTGTGTAACTTCCTGGTGTTACAGCAGTATCAATTAACTGTAAAACATCTGCAGCAATTTCTATAGTCGTACCATCTACGTCCAAATCCAAATTTCCAGTACCACCTAGACTAATAGTACCACCACCACTTAGTCCATCACCAGCCGTTACAGTTATACTTGAATTTGTAAGTTTTGCATTAGTTATACCCAAATCCTTTACCCTTAGTGTATCTGCAACTATTTCTATACCCACATTATCTACGTTTACGTCTAAACTAACAGTACCTCCTAAACTAACAGCACCACCTCCACTCAGTCCTACACCAGCAGTTATAGTTAAACTTGGGTTGGCAAGTTTTGCATTTGTTATTCCAACATCCTTAACTCTTAAAGTATCTGCGTTTATTTCAATACCAACATCATCTACGTTAACACTTAACGTATTTACAGTTAATGTTAAACCATCACCAGCTGTTACAGTACCAGTATTAATAAACTGAATAAATGTTAAAATATCTGTACCAACAATGTCAGTCCCTTTATCATTAGTACATACATAAGATACATCAGCATTTATAGTACCCTCACTAACCCACATACTTACTCCAGCTGCTTCTGTACCAGCAGCCATATCTACAGACCTAGTCCAAGCTGAAGCTGAAGCTACATATATACCATTCTCTACTCCGTCAGTTTGTGATTTAACAAGTACTCTATCATCAGCAACAATATTAACTCCGTCTATTGTTTGAGCCCCCGATAGTGTTATGTTTACGGTAGTTGCTGCTCTAACTGAACCTTTCCATTTTTCATTATTAATTAGATTATCAACATAATTCTTTGTCGCTGGTTCAGTAGGTGTTATTGGATCCTGTAAACCTGTAATAGTTCCTCCGTCAACGATCATATTTTGTTTTAGTAGCATTGATAATGAAATTAATATGTCTTGTGTTTTCACTGCGCTTATTGTTAAAGGTGGTTTTGGTACTGGTATATCCAAATTCATATTGTTAATAACAATTAATATTTTAATTTTATTCGTAAGAAACTAAAGAATTTAACAGTTCTTTATTTCTCTTATTTTCTAAAGTTTCAACCTCTTTTTCATATTTCTTAAGTTTCTTTTTCTCTCTGTTTCTTCTATTTTGTTCTATTACAACAGATTCTTCCCAAGATATATAAATAGTCATCTGATCTATTCTTATAACAACAAACCCTTCTTCTTTTAATTTACTTTCTAAATAATCAGCTATCTCTCCAAGATTAACATGTGGTAAACCGTAAATAATATAAGGAACTTTATATTCACAACAAGTTTGATTAAATTTAGTATAATGATTAATCCTAATCTTTACCTTTTCAAAAATCTCTTTGAAAACTTGATTTCGTCTCATTTTACGTTGTTTCTGAACATTCATTATATGATTTAACGACATTTGTAATTTACAATATTTAAAATATTTTAAAATAGGAAAATTTAACGTCATTTAAAATTTTAACGTAAAAATTAACGTAAATTTTTAACGTCATTTATTTCTTACCACACTTTGCACAATGCTTAGTCTTTACAGTCTTAGCCTTATGTTTCCCGAAAGCTGCAGCTGTTACTGGTGCTTTAATAATAACAGCTGGTGGTTTAACAGTAAGTTTTTTTTCAGGAAGATTAGAGAAATCATAAGTATCAAATAAATTATTAATTACCCCAAAGAAATTATAAATTACCCCAAAGTAAATTAATACTAATAAGGTTGTAATTCCAAGTATAGATAAAATCATAACATCCATAGTAGTTAAATCTTCATCATTAGTTATTAGCAAAACAATACTTGTTATTAACGCAACAACTACAACAAGAAGTACAATATAGGTAATTTTTTTTGTGTTGTTCAACGTATCGGTAATTTTTGTGACGACGTCCATTTATTATTATACAATATATTTATTTTCACATTTAATACACAAAAATATTAAAATAAAATCATTATAAAAATAAAATGATGATAATAGTAATGATTATAAAATGGAAATAATTAATAGATTACCTAGTCATTTTCATAAACTTTTTGAAGAATTGTTGTTTGGGTACGAATATGATAATATATCTACTTTAGGTATTCGTACAAAAGGTTTTAAAAACCATAATGGTAATAATCACGGAATTTGTAGAGGATGGGGGAAAAACAATGATTTACGACCTTCTGCTGCTTATAATGACCAAGGGATTTGTAGAGGATGGGGAGAAAACTATAATATACGATTTTCTACTACTTATAATGACGGACAACTATCTGGAAATTATGAATTTTGGTATACAAATGGTCAATTGTTAGAAAAATCTTTTTATAAAAATGGTAAACTAGAGGGAAATAGTAAAATATGGTATGAAAACGGTAAACTACAATCTGAAATTAATTATAAGGATGATAAACCACACGGATATTATAAAAAATGGTTTAAAAATGGTAAAATTATGTTTTATGAAACTTATAATGAAAATATACGACATGGAAAATCCAAAAAATGGTATATAACTGGTCTATTACGCTCTGAAGGTAATTACAAAGATGGTGACCTAAGTGGTAATTACAAACAATGGTATAGTAACGGTCAATTACAATCTGAAGCTAATTACAAAGATAGTACCTTAAATGGAAATAGCAAATTGTGGTACCCCTTCATTGGGGATTCCCGAAACGGGTATAGTAACGGTCAATTACAATCTGATTCTAATTATAAAGATGGTAAGCTACATGGTAATAGAAAAGAGTGGTATACAAATGGTAATTTATTTTGCAACATTAATTACAAAGACGGACAACTACATGGTAATAGAAAAGAATGGTATACAAATGGTAAATTGTATATAAATATTAATTATAAGGAAGACCAAAGATGTTTTTATTTCCATAAAACTACAACCTTTATTAAAAAATTAATCGGAATGAAAACAAATTTAAAGAATAACGAAAGTATAGTGTAAACACAAATTGTAAACACCGCTCCGCGACGGAAGCAAAGCTTCACAATGAATAAAATTTTTATCAAACTTGTCGAAAGTGGCGAAAGTTACAAAGAAAAGTATCAAATTAATAAACCTAATAATGAAGATAGTGGGTTTGATCTATTTTGTCCAGATGAGTTAAAGGTACCTCCTAAAGCTATAAGTTTTAAAGTTGATATAAAAATTCAAACTAGATTTGAAGATTCGGATAATAAGAATGTTGGATATATGCTAGTACCCAGAAGTAGCATGGGTGCCAAAACACCGCTGCGTCTTTGTAATTCTATTGGTATTATAGACAGTTCATACAGGGGAAACCTAATGATGTTTGTTGATAATGTAAGTGACAAAGAGTATATTATTGAAAAGGGAGATCGTCTAGGTCAAGTAGTATCTTTTAATGGTAATCCTATTTTGTCACAAGTTGTTGATGTACTTGACGATACTATTCGAGGGGATAAAGGTTTTGGAAGTTCTGGACGTTAAATTAACTTAAAAATTTAAAATAGTTAAATATTATTGAAAGATTGTTGAAGATGGAATATTACAAAATTATAGCCTATTTGATAGGAGAACATAAATATAAAAGATTGTCGATAAGCCAATATGTAAATAAACGTTCAGTAATTAGGGAATATAGATCTTTGCTGAATAAATATGCTATAAAGAGTAATAAGGAATTTGTTATTGTTATGCTGGATAACGAAAACAGAATACTTACAGCTTGGGCTATAGAGACACCAACTAAATTGTTAGAGGCTGCTGAATTAGCTTTATCTACTTTTGAAAAAGATGGTGAAAAGTTGTTTATAGATAAAAATTTAAAATTGATTAATTTATTTGGATCACAAGTATATGACGAAATTATAGCAGAAGGAAAAAGATTAGAAATTATACCAGAAAATTATTTAGAAGGTATTGAAGATGACGCTATCGAAGATGCTACTGAAGAAGCTATTGAAGGTGTAGAAAGCGGTGGTGGTACAGAATTTAATAATGAACTTGATTGACCTAAATTACTTAAAATTGGTTTAATTTTTTCAACAGTGTCGTAGAAAGGAACCTTATTTACATTATTTAAAGGAAAT
>Ga0105051_10005290_pt1 | contig 14491 bp, 17 predicted proteins | sample FRY02_FD_78383 | JGI IMG/M metagenome (GOLD analysis project Ga0105051, IMG submission 78383) | Freshwater microbial communities from Lake Fryxell liftoff mats and glacier meltwater in Antarctica - FRY-02 (megahit assembly) | ecosystem: Environmental > Aquatic > Freshwater > Ice > Glacier... | reverse complement strand
TCATGCACGCCTTAAATAAATTTAGGAGACGTGGTGGCCCTAAAAAATCTACTAATAAGAAAACAACTATCAAACCGTTTTCTAAAACTAAATTTCTAAAGAAAATCAAAGCTAAAAAATCTAATTAGGTTGACATAGTAATCTATTAATGCTATACTTACGGTATGGATTTAATGATAGATTTGGAAACACTAGCAACCGGACCGGACGCAATGGTTATGACTATCGCGGCTCAGGTATTCGACCCCTTATCTACAGGCTGGCCAGAACGACACTTCTATGCTCGTGTAAGTCCTGATAGCCAACCAGATCGCCATGTAGACGATGCTACCATTGAATGGTGGGCAAAGCAAGGTCCTAACGCACAACGAGAAGTGTTTGAAGAAGTTGGTCGTAGAGAATTACACGATTGTCTAGATGAATTAGGCAAACTGATATGGCAAAGTGATAAAATATGGGCAAACGGTATCTGCTTTGATATGAACATATTAGAACACTGTTACAAACAACACGGCGTTACATTACCCTGGAAATTTTATAAAGTCAGAGATGCCCGAACTGTGTATAGTCTTTGGCCAGACTTACCACAGGAAAAATCAGCAAGCCACCACGCATTAGACGACTGTCAACGACAAATTAAGATGTTGCAGGACTGTATCAAACACTTAGGAATACACAAACTTAAATGATTATAGCTATCAGTGGCCTTATTGGTAGTGGTAAAGACACAGCGGCAGATTATCTAGTTAATTTACATGAGTTTAGAAGGGAGAGCTTTGCTGGCAATCTTAAAGATAGCATGTGTGCTATATTTGGCTGGAATCGTGAAATGCTCGAAGGGCGTAGTAAATCAAGTAGAGAATGGAGAGAGCAAGTAGATCTGTGGTGGTCTGAACGTTTAGGAATTCCTCATTTAACCCCTCGATGGATATTACAACACGTAGGCACAGATATTATTAGAGGACAGTTTCACGATGATATGTGGTTAGCAAGTTTAGAGAATAAACTTAGAAAAACAGATGATGATATTGTTATTAGCGATGTTCGTTTTAAAAACGAAGTTGCTATGCTTAGAAAACTAGGTGCTATTTGCATAGAAGTCACCAGAGGCGACCGACCTGATTGGTATAATACAGCATTAGACGGAAATGTAAGTATGCTTGAGAAACTTAAAGTACACCGTTCAGAGTACGATTGGGTTGGCACCAATTTTGATCATGTTTTAGATAATAATGGATCACTTGATGAATTGTATGCTCAAGTTGAATTATTGATTCCAGCTCTTTAATCTGGAGTTAAATCTCCTAACTTCCATCCGCCACCCTGTGTTTGTATAAGAGCACTGCAATTTAAACAAACAGATCGTAAGTTTAACAACTCAGCATTATTTAGATTAGCATCCATATGATGTACTCTAATTTGACTACCATGTTTACTCTGATACCCACAAACATCACAGATTCTCTTCTTAGTGTATCCACTTAGTAACCAGCGAGGAGTAGGAACTTTTTTCTTTCGCCCCCTGTTGATACAAGCCAAGCAACGACTACGAAAATAGGTCTTTCCTAGGCGTTTATAGTTGATTGCACATGGGGTATAGCTACATGCACTGCAAATGGGTCTGTTCATATATGTATTTATAGATATTAGACCTTTATAAAGGCGTCTGTAAACCACTGAATAATCAATATTGTAATAAATATTCGTAACGCAAGAAAGAGTGACGTTAAGTTACTATTAATAAAGAGGATAATAAAATGGCATTAGTTTCCCCCGGAGTAGAGGTTAGTATAGTTGATCAAAGTCAATATCTACCTGCACCAACAAATTCAGTTCCGTATATCTTAATTGCAACAGCACAAGATAAAACAAGTGGAACAGCAACAACGACAGCAACAGGGTCGACATTAGCAAACGCTAATAAAATTAATTTAATTACTAGCCAAAGAGAACTAGTATCAACATATGGTAACCCGACTTTTTATAATACATCAGCTGGTACACCAATTAACGCTTACGAACTAAATGAATATGGTTTATTAGCCGCTTACTCAGTTTTAGGAATTAGTAATAGAGCATATGTGCAACGTGTTAACGTTGACACAGCACAACTAACAGCTACATTGTCTAGACCATTAGGTGCTAGCAATAATAATTCGTATTGGTTAGATACAGCAGAAGCAACATGGGGAATACATGAATGGTCTGCAACAACTGGAACATTTACTAATAAAGTTCCAACAGTTATTACAGCAACAACTGATTTAACAGATGGAATTCCATCTACATCAATTGGCGCAATTGGAGGCTATGCAATTGTAGCAACTAACGCCGCTAATCCACTGTATTACAAAAATAGATCAAATGCTTGGGTATTAGTTGGGTCAGATGATTGGCACAACAGTAATCCAACTATTCAAGGGGCAGTAACAAGTCCAGCATTAACAATTGGACATACTATTGTTCTTGGTGAATCAACAGTTACTATAGGCGGAACAACAGTTACAGATTTAGCAAATGCAATTAATAGTGCATCTATTGCAGGTGTAACAGCCGCAGTAGTAAGTAACAAAATTGAAATTTATGCAGATAGTGCTGTGTCAGTAGATGGCTCTTCATTAGAAGGTGCTGTAAATTTAGTTAATGGTTCAGGAACCATTCTAACAGATGCTGGTTTAACAGCAGGCAATTATTACTATCCAAGATTACAACAATCACAACATTATTCAAACCCACGTTGGGCATCAACTGATACTGCTTCTAGACCTACAGGGTCTGTCTGGATTAAAACAACAGCAGTAAACAATGGTGCTGATATAACAGTTAAAAATTATAGTTCAACTACAGAGTTATGGACAACTATAAGTGCACCGATATATGAAAATGATCAGACTGCACTTAAAAATATTGATCCAACAGGTGGAGGATCAAATGTTGCGTCTAATACACTGTATGTTCAATACGATTCAACAGAATTAGATAATGCAACATATAAAATATTTAGAAGATATGCAACAGGCGCAACAACAGTAACATCAGCTAATACTTCTCCTACAGTTGTAACTTCAGAAACATTTACAATTCAGGCAAGTGCTAAGAACTTAACTACATTAACTTCAGCAGTTACAGCAACACTAGGTGGTACAACAGCCGCTGACTTTGTAGCGGCATTTAATGCGGCAAATGTAGCAAACACCCTAGCTTCTCTTGTTGATGGTGCTGTTAGAATTAAACATTCACTAGGTGGTGTTATTATTCTTAAAGACACATCAGGAACTCCAGTAGCAGATGTAGGTATTGCATCATCACTAGATAATGTCAGAGCAGGTAACAGCAGTGATGTTGTTCTTTCTAACTATGTTCCACTAACATATACAGCTTTAACAACTGCTCCTACACAGGATCCAGCAGAAGGTACATACTGGTATCATTCAGCAACTGATCAAGTTGATGTTATGATCCAGGACAACGGTGTATGGAAAGGATATCAAGGTGTAAATAACGATGCTAGAGGATATGATTTATCACAATGTTCACCAGCTGGTCCAATTGTAGCGACAACTGCTCCTACAACACAAAGTGATGAGTCAGCACTAGTATATGGTGACTTATGGATTTCAACAGCAGACTTAGATAACTATCCGTTAGTATATAGATGGCAAGCAGTTAGTAGTGTTGATCAATGGGTAGCTATTAGCTCAGCTGATCAAACAACATTAAATGGTATATTATATGCAGATGCACGTTGGGGGTCAGCAGGAACAGTAGATCCAGTAACTGATACTATTCCAACTATTTTGTCACTATTAACTAGTGATTACACTGACTTAGATGTACCATCAGCAACATTGTATCCAGAAGGTACACTATTATGGAACACAAGACGTTCAGGTAATAATGTTAAAACATTCCAAGTAGACTACTTTAATGCTACAGACTTTGACGGTTCACTACCTACACAGAAAGATGCGTGGGTTAATGCAAGCGGAAACAAAGCAGACGGTTCACCTTACATGGGTCGTAAAGCAGTACGTAAAATTGTAGTTGCGGCATTAGAAGCAGGTATTGATGCTAACACAGCAATACGTGAAGAACAAAAACAATTTAATTTATTAGCGGCACCTGGTTATCCAGAACTAATTGATAATCTAGTAGCTCTAAACAATGATAGAAACAATACAGGTTTTGTAGTTGGAGACACACCATTTAGATTAACAGACAATTCAACTGACGTAGTTGATTGGGCAACTGATGCAAACGGAGCTGGTACAGACAGTGAAGACGGTCTTTCAACAGCAGATCCATATGCGGCAGTATTTTATCCAAGTGCTAAAACAAACGACTTAGCAGGTAACAAAGTTGTTGTTCCAGCATCGCATGTTATGTTAAGAACACTAGTACGTTCAGATGAAATTGGCTATCCATGGTTAGCACCAGCAGGCGGACTACGTGGTACAATTGACAATGCAGAATCTATAGGGTATGTTAATGCAACAACAGGTGAGTATGAACAGATTTCTGTAAGACAATCACTACGTGACACACTTTATGCAAACAAAGTTAATCCATTAACATTTATTCCTGGCGCTGGCTTACAGAATTATGGTAACAAGACTATCGCGGCAACACCGTCAGCACTTGACAGAATTAACGTAGCTAGACTAGTTGCTTATATACGTGAAAGACTAGAAGTATTAGGTAGAACTTATATATTTGAACCTAATGACACTGTTACTAGGAACGAAATTAAAAACGCATGTGAACAGTTATTAAATGATATAACTGCTAAACGTGGCATTTATGATTACCTAGTTGTATGTGACGACACAAACAACACAGCAACACGTATTGATCGTAATGAACTATACGTTGATATAGCAATTGAACCTACTAAATCTGTAGAATTTATATACATTCCACTAAGAATTAAGAACACAGGTGATATTGAAGCAGGTAATTTATAGTAAGAATTAAGTACGCACTTAATGGGACTTCGGTCCCATTTTTTGTGATTGCAGATCGATAAATAGTTGTACAAAAAGAAATAAGGAGAAATACACATGGCCGTTTCATCATTAACTAGGATGTCAGTACCGTTAGCGTCAGACCAAAGTGCGTCTAACCAGGGACTGTTAATGCCTAAACTAAAGTATCGTTTCAGAACGGTATTTGAAAACTTTGGTGTGTCAACACCAAGAACAGAATTAACTAAACAAGTTATCGACTTTGCTAGACCTTCAGTATCATTTGAAGAAATGCCTATCGAATTATATAACTCACGTATGTATCTAGCAGGTAAACACACTTGGGAAACTACATCAGTTAACCTACGTGATGATGCTAGTGGTTCAGTATCTAAATTAGTCGGGGAACAATTGCAGAAACAATTAGACTTTATGGAACAATCATCAGCTAGTTCCGGTATTGACTATAAGTTTATCACACGTTGCGAAGTACTTGACGGTGGTAACGGTACTAATACACCAAATGTTTTAGAAACTTGGGAATTATATGGTTGTTATTTAACAGCAGTTAACTATAATGATTTGTCATATGGTGAAAGTGCGCCAGTAACAATCTCAATGACTATTAGATTTGATAATGCAATACAATCACCGTTAGGACAAGGTGTTGGTACAGCAGTAGGTAGAACATTAGGCACAGTAGTAACAGGATAAATTAGATGGCCGGATTCTTTGGGGATGTCTTAAAAGGCTTTCTCGGTAGCGATTATCTTAAAGATTATAGACATGCCAGCAAGACATTTAGATCTGCTGGCTTTGACCTTGCGCCACGATTTAAGTTTCTTTTCCATGTGCATTTTAACTTAAATGTTACGGAGCTCCCAGGACTGAGAACAGCATTCGGTGCTCAAGATCAAAGTAATCTAAGTGTACTAGTTAAAAACATAACGTTACCAAACTACTCATTGGATGTAGACGAATTTAATCAATATAACAGAAAACGTTTAGTCCATTCAAAAATCAATTACGAACCTGTAACTGTAGAATTCCATGACGACGGTGCAGATCTTGTTCGTAATCTATGGTTTAAATATTTCAGCTACTACTATAAAGATCCAAGTCAACCATATGGTACTGTTGAAGGTAATGCGGCTGGTGTTAATAATGCTCCGGTAGGACGAAGCGATTATAATACTAGAGACATCTATAGTCAAACCAGAGCAGGAAATGATTGGGGTTATTCAGCAGAAGATAATACAGGTAGCGGAACTAAACCATCATTTTTTAAAGATATTACAGTCTATGGCTTTAATCAACACAACTTTGTGTCGTACACATTAATTAATCCTCAAATTACAGAAATGCGCCACGATCAATATGATTATAGTCAAGGTGGCGAGCCAATGGCTAACACTATGACTATTAAGTATGAAACTGTAAAATACGGTGCTGGAGCTCTTAACGGACAAACAGGTGCACCGATACCAGGATTTGCTAACCCTGCACACTATGATAAAGAACCAAGTTCTTTAAGTCAACCAGGTTCTAACTCATCAATACTCGGCCAAGGCGGATTATTAGATGCAGGTGTAGGTGTGTTTGAGGATTTATCAAGCGGTGACATATTAGGTGCCGCCAAAAAAGTTGGTAGAGTATATAATATCTTTGACAAAGGAGATATAAGTACAGAAGGTGCAAAAGAAGAAATACTTAGCGTTATATTACGAGAAGGATTACCCACAGTAGCATCAGGTGACTTTAGTTTTGCAACACCACCATTTGAAAACACAACCACCAGCAAGCTAACATCTACATCTACTCCTGATCCGTTAGTAACATCATCTAGTCTTATTTCCAGTAACGGCAAAGCAATTGGTTCTACTACTATAGTACGATGATTTTCGGCCTAGGCCTTAATAAGGTTAAATACTAGTATGGCAACAGTAAACATTACAAAAGACAATTTAGATTCTACAGTCAAAATATTTGACACTTTCTATAATACAGAAATGGTCATAAATGTCAACGACTTTGATAGAGTCCGAGCATATTTTATACTACATTCAGACGATACTAGTATAGCAGATGACTTTACGGCGGCATTTTTTAAGATACAACAGAACTATAATACAACTGTAGATGCTCTATTAGAAAAATTCGAAGGACTAGGGGATCCATTAGCAATAGATGAAACTATTGCATATTATCTTAACGGTCTAAGATCAAAATCAACATTACTCGGTGTTAGCGTATTACAGCAACCTAACTTATATGCGGCACGTAATGTTAGCAACTAATGGCTAGCAGATTCGCAAACGGCCTTTTTACTATAATGAACCCTGCTAAGTATGTAGGGAAAAAAGCACCTAGGTATAGATCTAGTTGGGAACACGCATTTATGACGTTCTGTGACAATCATTCTAGTGTAATTAAATGGGCTAGTGAAAGTATGCGAATCCCTTACAAACATCCATTTACCGGAAAACAAACACATTACGTTCCTGACTTTTTAGTCCAGTACGAAGACAAACGGGGTAAATTAGTAACAGAGCTAGTGGAAATTAAACCGAAGAAACAAAGTATAATTGAAAGCAAAAATGCTAATAGAGCAACCAGAGAAACAGTAGCAATTAATCATGCTAAATGGGATCAAGCAATGAGATGGTGTAAAGCAAATGGTATTACATTTAGAGTAGTAACAGAAGAAGACATATTTAGAAACGGAAGTAGATAATGACTTACTTGTATAAAAAGACACATAATAAAACTGGCTTACAGTATCTTGGAAAGTAATTGACGGTAAACGAACTTGGATGGATAAAGTATGACTAAACGTTTAGAAGAACTTTTTGACTTAGCACCTAGTGCACCTGACGATGCAGACACTGTAGATGTTAATGAGCCTATAGCACAGGCCCGTGCTGAACTACCTGCTGAAACATTAAAAAATATTGACAAGATAGAAACAGCACTTACAGCAGTTAAGGGATTAGAAGCCAGTGACGAAGAAATGGATGAATTAGGACAACTAGCAAAAGACTCCTATAAAGATCTTATGGATCTGGGCATGAATGTAGATAGTCGATTTGCTAGTGAGATATTTAGTGTAGCAAGTAACATGTTGAGTCATGCTATATCAGCAAAAACAGCTAAAATTAATAAAAAATTAAAAATGATTGACTTGCAATTAAAAAAAGCACAGTTAGATCAAAAGAAATTAGTAGACAATGCCGGAAACGAAACAATAGAAACAGGACAGGGGTATGTACTGGATCGTAACGAAATGCTTAAAGAACTATTAAAAAATAAAGACACTAAACAATAAACTAGCATAAATATTGCATAGTTAGGGGAAACAACAATGAAAACATTTACAGAATATTTAACAGAGTCAAAGCAAACTTACTCATATCGAGTTAAAGTAGCAGGTGGCTGTGACAAAGATTGCATTAAAGCACTTGAAGACAAATTAACAAAATACGATTTAATTAAAATGTCAGATCCAAAAATAACACCAGTTACAGAAGATCCGATGGATTTTCCTGGTGTTAAGAATATGGATGTTTGTATTTTTGAGATTGAATTAGATTATCCTGCAAGTCAAGAAGAACTATATGAGTTGCTTGAGCGTTGCACAGAAAAACCTAAATCACAGATTAAAGTAACATCAAAATATTTTGCTGATTCATGGGAAGAAAATGAAGGTAGCGAAGCTGAAGAATCTCCAATTTTAGAAAAAGAAGAAATGGATGAGTCTCCAGGTGCAAAAGAAGCTAGTAAAACATATGCTGATCCTAGCAAAGCAGTTCCTGAAGAAACAACACAATATGAGATAGCAGGTGGCAACACCCCTAAGGCCCCTACTACAAACGATCTACCAATGCAAACTCAAAGTGCTATAGGTAGTACGAAAAATAAATTACCAGACGTTAAATCGTTTGCAAGATAAGAGGATAATATCATGGATATGTATAACGTAATAGACACATTAAAAAAGATCGAAAACCCAACAGAAGACCAGAAGGCGGCAATTACGTCTGCTGAAACAACTCGACCAATTATTCCACAAGGTGTTACAGAAGTTAGTACGACTGGAGACAATCTTTATGCTCAGTATGGTAAAGATGCCCACGCTGATCTAATAAGATTAGCTGAAGTTCCTGTGATAACTGTACAAAGTGACATCCCTAGCGACCCAGTTGCTGAATCAGTAGAAGTTAAAGAAGCACAAAGCCCAGCACAAAAAGCGGCATTTCAAAAAATGCTAGACGCTAAAAAAGGCAAAGATGACACTAAAGAATCTGACGAAAAAGATGAAGAAGAAATAGTTGAGGAGTCAGTAGAAACAATTGACCTTAAAGAAGCATATGATGCTGAACATGTTACTAGTATTATTGCTGGTCACGAGAAACAAGGAAACAAAGTTGTTTTAGATCGACCAGAAACAGACGGCGCAGGTTTTACAGTTACATTTAAAGATGGCTCACGTAGACATTACAAATATTCTCATGCAAGCACAAAAGTTGATTCTTTAGAGCCAACAGATCCATTAATAGATCCAAATGCTCCTAAGCGTGAACGTGGCCGTCCTAAGAAAGAAGGGCTTGGCGAAGGTGATAACATTTATCATCCTTGTACTCAATCTTTTACGCACGATAAATTTGGTGAAGGCACAGTAATACATGGTGAACATACACTAGCAGAAGACGGCACAGTTACACACTACGATGCAGAATTTGTTAAAGAAGACGGTACTAGGTATGTTGTTAAAAACATTCCAGTTGCTAATATGAAAGGTTCTGTACAAGTTGAACACAGCCATCCAGCTAAGAAAAAGAAAATGGAAGGCACTGAAGAACAACCTGCAGTATTAGATACAGCATTTATTAAAATGGAATCAGCAGAAACAGATCCGTTAACAGCAATGTTTGAAGCAAAACTAAATGAGTCAGTGGAAACAGAAGAAGTTGCTGAAAGTTTACAAGTTGTACAAAATATTGATGATGAGAATCAAGAAACAGTAAGTGTAAATGCACACGGTAAACATACTGATATGCTTAAACAGTTATTAAACTTGTCTGGACAACGTTCTGATGGTTATGATGAGTATCAAGGTCAAGAACAAGAAGTACCTGTTGAAGAAGAAAGAGACATTCAGCATGCTAATACACCGCATGAACAAGTAACTGATGTTGATACACAGTTAAATAAAATGGCAGGTGGATTAAACGGCCCTAAACCAAAGTCAGCGGCTAAGTCAAACAGTAATGCGTTGTACAACGAATCAATTACTGATGAAAAAATGATGGAATTATACAAGGCCTATAAAGGTAGTGAATAATGAAATCATTAGACGAGTATCTTAAGGAAACTGCTAGACGGCAAGTAAATCCAGTAACAGGCGATCAGGTTGATTTTATTATCAACCAAGATACTGTCATTGAGTCATTGGTTCTCGAACACGACGATGAAAGCATCACTCTCCACTTAGACGAAGAATGTCAAACAATGTTAGAACATTGTGGCTGTGAATTTACAGGCGTAAAATTCTTTGATGTGTTTGATGAAGCAGAATACAAAGGGAAAAAAGTAAAACTAAACGACCCGATACGTACTTCTGAAAACCCTAAGAAAAAATTCAAAGTATATGTTAAAGATCCTAAAACAAGTAATGTAAAAATTATTCGTTTTGGTGATCCTAACTTATCAATCAAAAGAGACGACCCTAAAAGACGTAAGAGCTTTCGTGCTAGACACGGATGTGATAAAGCTAAAGGTAAAGATAAATCTACAGCTAGGTACTGGTCATGCTACCAATGGCGTTCAGGTGCTAAGGTAAACAACTAATGAGAGCTAACGATTTTTTAACAGAAAAAAAACAAGGTAAAGTGAGTCAAGAACTCAAAGCGGCTAGTCCAGGTAGTTACAGTAATCCTCTAGATAGGTATTACGGACTATATCGTGCATCAATGATAATGGCAAGAAGCCCAGGTAATACTGATGACATTGACACAGAGTCACATATGGGAGTAAGACCATATATGGGTGCATATACAGAAGTAGATAAACAAAAAATTGAAGCGGCTAATAAAGCACTAGGTGTTAAAACAACTGTTACTGCTCGTGGTCCTAGTGAAGAATTAGAAGGTGGCAACACAGTTTCTCCAATGACAGGCGCCAAATGGCAAAGAAAAAAATAATAAACAGATGCTCACATTGTGGGTGTAACGCACATTGCGGACAAAGCTGTACAGACTGTTGGGAGTGTCCTGACTGTGCGTGTGTAGAATGCTCTCCAATAAAAACACAAATAGATAATGAAGGGTTTCCATACCCAACCGGAGATGATTAATATGTTTGAATACGCAGTAAAAATTGTAAGAGTAGTTGACGGCGACACCGTTGATGTAGATATAGATTTAGGATTCGGAGTAGTACTTAAAAAAGAACGTGTCCGTATAATGGGCATTGATACTCCAGAATCAAGAACAAGAGACAAAGTTGAAGACTTATTTGGCGAAAAAGCTAAGTCAAGAATGAAAGAACTCTTAGGAGAGTCAGCAGTATTAGTTTGTAAAAAATATGATTCTAAAGGTAAGTTTGGTCGTGTACTAGGCGACCTTAGTACTGAAGATGGTCGTATGGTAACTGACATTCTAATAGAAGAAGGACATGCTGTTGCTTACTTCGGTGGTAGCAAAGAAGAAGTCGCGGCAAAACATTTAGTTAACAGAGAAAAACTATTGCGTGAAGGTGTTATAACACAAGAAGACTACGCGGCCGCAGTTAAGTTAATGGAAGACTAGACCTCCTTAGGAGATAAATATTATTATGGCACTTAATTCAATATCTACATTATCAACAAAAGAAGCGAAGCAAGTCGCTAAACTTGACATAGCTCAGGCTAAACGTCAAGGTAGAACCGTGGCCGGCGATGGCACCATTTCAGGACCTGAGGATAGCACCCAACCATATTATAGAACATTAAATGAGTATGATCTCACTGAGTTACCTATTAGATACAGTGGTAATGATATTGTTTCTAACCAAAATTCCGAAGGACTATTACAAAGCCGTCCGTGGTCAGCTGAAGGAATAACACTGCCAGGTGTCACAATGTGGTTAGATCCTGCTTATGCAATATCAGGTGTAACAGTTCCTGATCAATCTGGTAATAATAACACCGGAACATTAGTTAACGGTACAGCTCATGATGCTGACAACCACTACTTTACATTTGACGGCACAGATGATTATATACGCTCTACTAACTTAATAAGTGATATAGGAACACCAGATTCATTCTCAGCAGGTGCCTGGGTACGACCATCAGCTGGTGGAGTTGTAGTCACAATGACAAATTCCACAACACCAGATGTGGCTTATCACTTCTCAGTGATGGAATTCGTCGAGGCAGGTGGCAATCCTGTACCACACTTTGGTATATGGAATTCGAGCATAGTAAGTGATTCAGGAACAGCATTAAGTTATAATACTTGGTATCATATGGTGATTACATATGATGGAACAACGATGAAAGGATACATAAATGGTAGTGAAGTTGCCACTGCCACAACAGCGTTTGCTAGTCCAGTTGATGACGCAGAAACAAATCAATACCTATTATGGGGAGCAACTGAAACTACCAACATGGGTGATGGCACATATTACAATGGTCGTATGGGAGAAATCAGAGTATATAGCGGAGCATTGACTGCGGCTAACGTTCTAGCAAATTACAATGCAACAAAATCAAGATACGTATAGTAGATAACTACTACCTAGTTTAATGTTCTCTTAATTTAACCACCTCAATGTACCATTCCAGTAGCTAATTTATCCCAACAACTTCCTATAATACAACAAAGACAGCTCTTTGAGCTTACCTGAGCAGAACAACGCTACTACGAAGCGGAAAACCACCCTCTAGCCTGCAATATACTTAATCAATGACAATAGAAAGAGAGTGTGTGTACACCTATAATAGTAGGAAGTCTGACTAACTTAAGGTTAAAAAAATCAGAGTACACAGAAAAAGCTCTATAAGTAAGTAGAACAACTAATTACTAGGAAGTACCCGATGTTTGATGCAATAAAATTAAAATTATATTATGACCATGCTCTAAATACTATTAAAGATGAGGGAGAGGATCCGGTTCATAATGAAATTACAGGGCAAGTAGTTGATCAATTTATAGTTCCTTTAAAGTTAAAAAAAGATGCAAAAATATTAGATATCGGATCTGGTGTTGGCTACTTTACTGATCACATGAAGGCCTTAGGATATACAGACATCACAAGTACTACCTGGACAATCGGTGACGAAACTGCATTAAAAAATAAAGGCTACAAACATATCAGAACTGATATTAACTTTATCAAAGAGCCTGACAATATATATGATTTTATTTTTTGTCGACATGCACTTGAACATAGTCCCTTCCCTTACTTTGCTCTATTAGAATATAACAGACTACTTAAAAAAGGTGGTCAGATGTATGTAGAAATGCCAGCACCTGTCGGCCCACGTGGATATGAAACATGGCCACAACACTATACATTATTAGGTGAGGTGGCATTGCAAAGTCTAATAGCTAGAGCCGGGTTTACAATAGAATGGTACCGCAATGCACAGATTCCTGTTACTAATAATGAAACAAAGAAAAAAGAACAAGAAACATATAACTGTGTATTAGCTAAGAAAATAGGCAATATTGAAGTTAAATAAACGTATGGATATCAACGATTTAAAAAAACTAGCAGGTGTTACTGATAATCACGGTAATTCAATGGGCGAAAACATAAGCCACACTGCGTCAGAGAAATCAGCTTATCAAAGAAAACACAACATACACCCTGGAACTGAGGAATGGTTTAGACTTTGGTTTGCACAACCTTATTTAACAGGCGAAAACCCAATGCCTAAGGACAAATAAATGGCGGCATCTAAATCATTAGACGGTGTCTTAATCAAAAAGGCCCATAAAAAAACTACATATACACAAGAACAAATAAATGAATTCGCAATGTGTGCAGACCCCACATCTGGTGCTATGCACTTTATGGAGAACTTCTTTCATATCCAACATCCAACTCGAGGCGGTATACAGTACAAACCGTTTGAGTATCAAGAACGATTAATAGACATATATCACAACTATAGGTATTCAATATCAATGATGCCAAGGCAGACAGGCAAATCAACATCAGCCGCAGGCTATTTGTTATGGTACGCTATGTTTGTTCCTGATAGTACTATTCTAGTTGCCGCCCACAAATATGCTGGTGCTCAGGAGATTATGCAACGAGTACGTTATGCGTACGAAGCATGTCCCGATCATATCAGAGCTGGAGCAGTTAGTTATAACAAAGGTAGTATAGAGTTTGATAACGGTAGCCGTATAGTAGCACAAACAACAACTGAAAATACAGGTCGTGGTATGAGTATATCAATGCTGTATTGTGATGAGTTTGCTTTTGTACGCCAACTATTGCACGTGAATTTTGGACTTCAATATCACCTACAC
>Ga0105051_10005280_pt1 | contig 14520 bp, 20 predicted proteins | sample FRY02_FD_78383 | JGI IMG/M metagenome (GOLD analysis project Ga0105051, IMG submission 78383) | Freshwater microbial communities from Lake Fryxell liftoff mats and glacier meltwater in Antarctica - FRY-02 (megahit assembly) | ecosystem: Environmental > Aquatic > Freshwater > Ice > Glacier... | reverse complement strand
TATTCAGACTGCGCAGTTGCCTAATACGAAGAAGAAAAAGGCGGAGGAGTAAGGGGAGGTGATAGATAATATATTACATAAAAGATAAAATATGTTGTATTACTTTTATCGTCCATCCGTTTCCGAGCATTCTGTATGCTTGGGTGTCGCTACAATTCCATTTGTACCAGGAGGGGATTGTTTGTAGTCTAGCGCACTCGGTTGGGGTGAGTCTGCGAAGTTTGTAATTATCAATAATTTTAGGCTCATGTGTTGTTGTAATGGCAACGGCTTTTGATCCTGCGTGTCCAATTGTACCTATTTCTGAAACGCCTGACTTTTTATAATCTTTTCTATGTGGTCTTATAGTTCCGTCTTCCCTAAAAGAAATATCAATATCCCTATTTGTGGCTGCTTTTATTTGCATTACTAGGTTATCCTTTGCAACGCTTGTTAAGCAATTCGTTTTGCCGTCTGTTTTTGGTTCAAGTCTTTGTTGAGTTGGCGCGCCTAGTGTTCTATCGTTTGAGTTTTCGGGATTTCTTCCACGCATGGCAACGCAAATAATATCCATATCGCTATGGTTTCCTCCTGAGTTTCCTCCTGCCGTGAAGCAAGTGGCTTTGTCTTGGTCAGCCTTTACGTTTCCTTTTTTGTCAAGTTTAATTATGTCGTAATTATGTTTTTTGGTTTGGGTTGCGTGACCGCCTATTCTTAGGTTGTTTCCTTTGCCATTAATATCCATACCTTCAAATCCAAACTTAGGATTTTTAATGTAATACTTCTCATCAACTTCACTTTCATCCTGGAGAATATCTTTGAGCAATATCCCTTCGTCCTTTGGTTGTGGAATGTCCGTCCATAGCTCGTCAAATAATCCCATTTCTTTGGTTCTTATGTTTGTCCAATAGAACCTATCTCGATTTTGTGCGCTGACAAGGTTTGAGTTTATGCGAACAGGAAACAGTCCAACGTATTCGGAGATTACTCTTAGGTGTTCTTTTTTCATGTTGACGTTTTCCAAAAGGAATTTAACGTCAGGATTTATCTTCTTGCATTCTTGAAGGATTCGTACGAACTCAAAGAATAGAGCTGATCTGGGATCGTTGAAGTTTAATCCTTTCCCGGCAAAGCTAAATCCCTGACATGGCGAACCGGCAAGTACAATGTCAATCTTAGGTAGGTCTTTAGCTTTTACGTCTAAGACACTACCAAGTTGAATTGCATTTGGGAAGTTAAGTTGTGTTTGTCCTATTGCGTGCTTGTCTATTTCAGAGGCAAAGTAACTATTGACTTTTACACCGAGTTCGGCAAGTGCAATTTGACCGCAGCTCATGCCGTCAAATAAGGATAGAACGTTATATCCTTCGTGAGAGATTGTGTCCATTGTTAAAACATTCTTGGTAAGTAGCAATCTATTCCGTTACGTGTTCCGATAAACTTCAGTTCTGAGTCATCTGCGTAGTCTAGCTCTTCTTTAGAGAATTTGTATCCTGCCTTTTCAATAGATTCATGCTCCCATACTTGCCTAGTAAAGGCTATTACGTGTACTCGTCTTTTCCTTTCCATGTCTTCCAGCAATCTTAACGAGGCTAGCATATAGCCTCTATTAAGTTCGTCTTCGGGCGGAGGCTTGCTAACAGACTTGGTGTCATTATCTGCTAGTGCTGTTTCGATATCTTGATCGGTTAGTTCATTAGTTCCTTTGTATCCTTTTTTCAGGCCATATACAAGTGCTTTTCTGACTTGTTCTTTGGTCATTGGCTTGTCGTTGTGGATGAATGTCCTCCAACTGTTATTAAGTTGCTCTAAGGCTCCTGCTAAGTCTGCGTTCATGGTTTTATGGTATTTAAAGTTTATGTTTCCCAGTGATTATTTGGCATTTCCCACCAAAAGGTTAAGTCTTGCGTTTCGTTATCGTAATACTGACCAACAAAATCACTTTTGTACGCACTGCCTCTATTCTCAAACAACGCAAGTGTCCTGTACCGGGCTTCGTATTCGTTTTTTATAAACTCAGTAACAAATTTATAGTTACCACCACGAATTACACCAGCCTCTACTAACAAAAGTATTTGTCCTTGACCAAATAGGTGACTATTGTTGTCAAACGCGCGATTTAACTCATAGACGTATCGTTCAGTCCATGACTCATCTGGATAAGGTACGTCTATTCCAAAACCATCACATATCTCACCTTCAAATGACAATGCATGGCGTAAGAACTGACCAACAACACTAGAATAGTCCGTTGAGACAGTTACAATTACCGTATTCCTTGCCGTTAGCCCTGCTTTTAGAAGTTTCTTGGCTAACACTTTGCATAAATGAGCTTCTTTGCTCATTGTTACTTTGAGTTCTTTTCTATTCATTGGTTGTTTATTTAAAATGGCATGTCATCATCATTGCTTAACAGCGCATCAAATGACAAGTTAGGCTGTAATGGCTTTATGGCACTTTGCGCCGCTTGCGGGGGAGATATGGCGCTGTACTGAGGTGTTTCTTTGTCTCTATAATTGGCTTTGTTGAATGATGCTACAAATTCAAGCATGGTAGGCGCTCCATTACGGTATTTTTCTATGTAATAGAAAGTCTCATTGGTATATGGCGTTTGGTCGCCCTTATTAAGTTTGTAAATCTCTGGTCTAAAGATAAAGATAACATTATCGGCATCTTGCTCTATGGCGCCAGATTCGCGAAGGTCAGAAAGGATAGGAATCTTCGTTGACCTAGCCTCTACGTTTCTCGAAAGTTGAGCAAGTAAAATAACTGGGATCTCTAACTCCTTTTGCAGCTTTTTAATCGTTCGTGAGATATACGAAATTTCTAACTCCCTATTGTCCCTTTTTTGCTCTGTACCTATGAGCTGCAAGTAGTCAATAAAGAGAATATCTAACTCGCCTTTTGATTTAAGGATTCTAGCTACCCGACATAGCTGCTCCACAGTAATGTTAGCATCGTCAATAAGCGTAAGGCAATTTCTTAACTCGGAAATGGCTGTCAATGCTGCAACGTATCTAGCATACTCCTTATCTGAAAAGCTACCTTCTCTTAGCTTTGTGCTATCTAGGTATTCATCCTCTGACAAGATAAGCCGTTGACCTAGCTTTATGTCCTGCATCTCCGTGTTTACAAACACTGCCTTGTAGCCTTTTTGTGCAGCCTTCTTTGCATGGAATAGCGCCGTTGCTGTCTTGCCCATACCAGGACGGGCTGCTAATACATACACCTCTGGTTGCCAACCACCACAAGCATCATCAAAGCATTGAAGCCCTGACGGAATTCCTGAAATTGATCCTAACTCTCGTCTAGCCTTGCGCTTTTCATAATCTCCAAGCTCTTTATCAATTACTTGGTCTATCTGAATCGTATTGGCATGTACTGGCTGCTGCTGAATAAGGAGAGTTAGATTAAGTGCTGCAGATTCAATGAGTGGTAACGGCTCCATTCCTGTATTAAGCCCTTGTACAAGTTCTAAAGACACTAAACTGGCAATCTTGGTTGTGTGCTGCTGAGATACGTCTGCTAACAGGTAGTTTACGCTAGTTATAGTGTAAAGGTCAACTCCATTGACAAGGCCAGTAACAAAGGCAGGAGAAACAGCAATAGCATTCTTCTCGTTCTTGTCCACCATTAACTGCTTTACCACAGTTAGTATCTCAGGTCGAATGTTCTTGTCGTATAGCTTTGCAATGGCACAGTAAATGGCTAGGAGCTCCGGTTGGTGAGCAAGCCAATCTTTCTTTATTGCTTGAAACAAAAGGAACTGGTCAAAGCCATGCATGCCCGGAAGTATTCCATGTCCTTTAGCATTCAAATTAGTCACCGGAGCATATAGCCCTGCAATTAGCTTCTCGTGAGAGGTCAGTTCACTCATTGCGTAACTATTGATCTGTGAACCACCACTTGCTTAGTCTCCTTTGCCTCTTTGTTTGAATCAGCTACCCTTTTCGGTGTTAGATCCTTGTATTTCTCAATCTTAGCTGTCCTTAGACAGAATTCTACCGTTGCATGAAGATAGTTAGTCTCTACCTTATGATAATTGTCCTGAGCAATAGCACGAACAGTATTAACTAAATCTGCTGCACTGTATAGTTTCATCCTAGCCTTAAACGAAGAAAAGGTTAAGTCAGTAACTTTAAAATCTCGAGCGAATGTTTTATTTACAAATGCTACATACTTTTCAAACCTTATATAAATCTCTGTCTCGTCGACCTTCACTTTTACTTTTTTCCTAGCCTTCTCAGCCGTCTTTTTAAAGGATTCATCGAGAGGGTTTTTAGAGGGTTCTATTGGGGGTTTCGAGAGGGTTATTTTAGTTTTAGGTCTTCCTCCACTATGCCCGTGTGTCTTGCCTTTTAGCCCATTTTCAATTCCTGCCCTTGCGCGAAGGTTGTTTGAAAGTAGCTTTGGTTTTATCAGTTCAAAAATAGCAGAACTAATGGGTGAAAGAATAGTTGTTTTTTCATTCAGTCCAAGCTCATATATAGCAGTAAACAATTCTAGCTGACTGTCGCTAGGTAGAACTTTTATCGCCTCGTAAAAGGAACGATAAATAGTCATGGAGTCTTTTTTAGTTTTACTGCTCATAGATATAAATAAGCCCCAGATGCCTCTGGAATCTCGATAGGGTCAAGGGCAAGGCAAAAGGGGCTTTAATATTGTTTTTCACGTTGCCAATTCCACCTAGCAACGAGGCAAATGTAAAATAACTCTTGGAAATAAAAAATATAAATTGTTAAATAGTTTTATATATTTGCTGCAACAAATAACTAAAAAACTATGGATGATTTATTGTTCGGTGATGTATCACCAGAAAAGCGAGTAGAAATGCTTGAAGCCAATTGCAGGGAGCAAGACTACGCTCCTGTAACACGACCATACTCTGAACAAGAGATGGCTGAAATGAAGGATGACCTTAGCGAGGTCACTATTGATGCTCACGATGCAGCAGCAGATTTAAAGGTATTAGCAGAACCTTATAATGCTCGTATGAAAGCTGCTAAGGTGGTTCAAAAAGACTTGGCTACCAAGTTGAAGCTAAAGTGTAGCATACAAAGCGAGACTGTGTACTTGTTCGACGATCAAGAAGCAGGGCTGATGGGCATTTACGATGCAGCAGGGGAGTTGGTGTCTACTCGTAAGCTTACACCAAAAGAGCGTCAAACTAGAATTTTACCAATCACTAAACTAGGTTAATCATGTCAGAGCAAACAATGCACATTAAATTAGAAGGTGAGCCAGGTGTTCACACAATTCTAATCGGACAGGCTAACACGCCTATTTTGCCAACTGCCTTGAAAATAAGCGGAGACATTAATACTGTTTCAAAGTTTATGGCGGTAAGAGTAGGTAATCCATTGACGGATCATATTGTAGTTGATCGTGGAAGCTGTATTTTGCGCTATTCGCGTAATGACAAGGATGTAAAAGGAGATGCTATATATGGGGCATTAACTTTAAATGATACTATTGCAACCTTTGGGATTAACACGGACAAGTCTCGCACAGCAAAAGACTTGGCTTTGTTTTTCAAGATGAACCGTTATTACTTTGTGGACAAGAACGATTGTTCGAAGATGGTAACTGAGCTTAATGGAATGAAGGCGAAGGTTGAGCACGAGATTGAGTCCTCAAAAGACGATCGTGGTAACAAGCGCGAGTTGGCAGAGAAGAAAGTTATTAGCAACATCCCTACGGAGTTTAAATTGGAGTTGTCAATCTATAATGGACAAAGTCCATCTACGTTCCGTGTAGAGATTGTAATAGACCATAGTGACGGTGGAATAAAGTGCTGGCTATTGTCTCCTGAACTTGAAGAGTTAAAGTTGACTTTGCGAGATCAGTTAATTGACGAGGAGATTGCTAGGATTAAATTGCTAGGGAATTACGTAATTATTGAACAGTAGTTTAATTTGTTTAATAGGGCGTGGCGAGAGTTGCGCCCTTATTATTTGGATATGAAAAAAAGAATTATCACAATAATCTGGACTACGTTTTGGTCCTTTGTAATGTTCTGGATGATATTTGGAAGTTTAATAATATTTTTTTGATATGGGATACACACCACGCAAAATACCGGTAACAGTCTGTAAAAAGGCAGGATCGAAGATTCCTTTGAGAAGAGGAATTATATATGCAGTTCAGTCTTACTTAGGAGTGCCTGTGGACAGGATTAGAGTTAATCCGTTGAAAGATACTTGGTATGACATAAGTAATTTTGATATAATGCAAGAAAGGGACTCTCAGCCGCCTGACATTAAACATGTGGCGAAATGGCTGCGTTACAAGGCCCAGCAGGAAGCTCTTGAGCAAAGTTCTAAGTCCAATAAGGTTATAGATAACGGAACATCTCCGATTCAAGCGCCGATAGCAGAGCAGGCTAAGAAGGAGGTTGTTGACAATCATGCATTGACAGTTATCCATTCTATTCGGGAAGCTTGTTACCGTATAGTTTGTGCCGACGAGGGTGCAGAGGAAAAATTAACGGATGAGCAAAGGTCTCTTTTGTGGAAACTTGAACGAGAGACAACAGACTATTTAAATAAATACAATGAAACGCAAACTCCGACACCTCTAATTTAATATATGGAATACAAACCACACAAAATACCGATGATTGTCTCTAGGAAGGCAGGATCGAAGATTCCTTTGAAAAAAGGAAAGCCATATACAGTGCTTTATACCAAAGGCATTCCTGTAACTGAGATTAGGATTAATCCGGATAAAGATACTTGGTATGACATAGGCAATTTTGATATAATTACAGAAGTTGAGTCTAAGGAGATTAAGGCTAGGGTTGTGGATGAGGGAATACTTTTTTTGCCGCCGACTCTAAATAAAGATTGGACACATAAGGACATAACGGACTATTGGGACAAGGTAGCACAAGATCGTTTTAGCAAAGAAAAGGCTGAGGCTTGCCCTCCAACATCTCCAATTGAATATCCGACAGTAGATGAAGAGAAGGCTTTTTGGGACAAGCTAGAAGAGGTTCGTCTTGAAAGAGTCGCTAGTCTTAAAAAGAGCAAGGACCGATGGGCAGAAGCGAAGAAGGAGGAAGAATTGGCTGAAACTAATATACCGAAGACAAGAAGCTGGATGGAAGAGCAAGAGATGATTCACCGCGAAAAGAGAAAGCAGGAGGGAGCTAGATTAGCTAAATACCTTGAGACTCTTAGTGGTCCTCGAATTGACTGGAAAACAGAAGTCAAAAGCCCTGAGCCTCTTAATACGGATTCTTGGAATCCTACAAAGGAGGAATGGGAGCCTACAAAGCAGGATTGGGAGAGCTATTGGTTTAAGCGTAATTGCGAACAAGACGCTAAAGGAGTTGACAAGCCTACCGCAGAAGCTAATACTCCTAAACTTAAAGCACAGGCTATCTTGCTTAAAATTGACAAAGTAATTCGAATCATCTTGTCTTTACCATTGTCAATCTACGTGACACTAATATCATTCAACACAATTAACAACATCGATAAAATATCAAGACTGTAACCATGAAAAAAGGCAAAACCGCTGAGGCAAAAACACTGACCAAAGAAAACGTTGACTTGCTAGATCAAGAAGAAGCTATTGACTTTAGCACCTTGACAAAAGAACAGTTGCTAATGTTGCGTGACTCCCAAATTAGACTGGCTTGGATTCAAGAGCAGCACATGGAATTAAGCAAGACTTACTCTACCACCTACAAAGAAGATAACAAAGGCAATCCGACCTCGTGTAATCTAATGGACCACTTAGCGCTAAGTCTTAGAGGGAGAATTGTAAACTTAGGCTTTTTACCAAAGGCTTATGGTGAGTTGTATCGCGTTTTTGATGAAAAGTGGTTTACTAAAGCAAAGGTCATTGAAATGTTTCCCTTTTCTTATAGCAAGATACTACCTGAGTTCGAACAGTTAATAGCAGAAGGCTTTATTGCTATTGACGAGAGTCAGGCAAAGCGACAGTACCAACTAGGCAACTTGTTGTTTTTAACACAGTCACTTCCCAAGTTACAGCGTATGCACGAAATGAAATCTGCACAGTGCAGACGTAATTACGAAGCCTTACTTAACGAGGTCAAAGAAGTTGAGCTTTACGAGTTTACTGTTGCTGAATACCAAATTACAGTAAGAGATACATTATTAAACAATGCTAAAGGAGATGTAGAAGATGGCCAAGAAAGCGACACTACTCAATAACGGACCTTTTGGCAGTGGACTAACGCCCAGCCAATGGAGTGAATTAACAAAAGCAGCTACCAGTTCACCGGTGGTTGCTTTATTGCTTTCTGAATATGAAGGCATCTATAACCGGGTTATTATTGACGGACTGAGAAGTTTGTATCTCAGACTTGAGTTTTTAAAAACAACTTTAGATCAGGCTGAGAAAATCCTTCCAGAGTTTGTCAATCAATCGCCTCGTAAAAAGACAACTCGAAAGTCTAATCAAGACCAAGAGATATTACAGGGCGAAGACTATGACGATAAAGCATGGGACAGGTATGCTAAGATTCTAGCTTTATACACAAAGCTATTGAAGGACGTTGAAGATATTAAACGTACTTTGGTGAAGTCTGACCAAGAAACAGTAGACTCAGAAATGTCTTTAATTACTCAAATGCACAAATGACAAGAGCACTTATAGTAAATCATCCAAGAGCTGCATTATCGGTTTACCATCGTCAGACAACAGTTTTTAGATACCTAGAAAACAACAACCAGGCAGAGTATCGATTGGTAGACTACTTTGTGACACTAGCAGATTTTGAGAAAGACATTGCTCCTAGCATTGCAGATTTTAACTATGAGTTTATAATCTTTACTCGAGACTTTCCAATTGCTGAACTACCAGAAAAGGTAAAGGCTTACTTCCATAACAAAGGCGTGAAGATTGTATTAGACCTAGACGAGCCTTGGAGAGGCCCGAACAATACGATGTACATGAGCGACGCTGCAACTGTTCTTGAGTATGCAAATAACTCGGATAGGATAATTGTAGGTAATAGAAAGCTAGGCGACTTGATTGGTCCACCTGGCGCTCGGTGTTCGTATATCCCAACTGTTATTGAACAAGAGTTTACGCCAAAGGATATGCGTAAGCAAAAGGTCGTGGCCATGGTCAGCGCTTGTCCTTTAGTTTCTGACTTTAGTACGTTAGTCAATATCTATCCTTCGTACAAGTTAGAGCCATTCCCGAAGGTTAAGTTTGGGTTTTATGGCTATACAAAAGAAGATTACTGTGCAGTGGCCGCTAATGCTATTGAGGCTGTTATGAGCGCTAATCTATTTGAGGTAAGTGACTATGCTAAGTCTTTACTGATGGACAAGAATGTTTTTGCAAGTGCTCAAGATCCTGTATGGCGCCATATCGAAAGTAGATTATATGAAGAGCCTTATATTCGCATCTGGAAGCAAGCACCTGAGCTCCACCTACAGGGCTACCAAAAAATAGACATTGCTTTGTTTCCAATTAGAGAAGAGTTGTCTTATCAAGGAATGAGTGTAACAAGATTAATTGAATGCAATGCTACAAGAACAAATTTTATTGCTGCAAACTATAATTCGTATCGGGAGTTTTTCTTACTATTTAAGATTAAGAATGGTCTGACAAGGGCCAATGGTAAGATTATCGATTGGTGTAAAGCAATTAATACGTTGCTGACAAATGAAGATTTTAAGGCTGAACAATCCGGGAGATTGAAAGAGGCATGTGATAAATACTTTACTATGGAACAGTGGTCACAAAAGAAGATGGATACATTACAGAAAACTACGATCAATGGCTGAGGCAAAACAGATTCCTTTTACAAAGAGCAAGTATGCATTTATAGGAGATGTGTTTGTATCGAGAGCCGACGGCAGGCGCTTTACATTTCATCATTATAAGACAAGTGGCAAAGTTAAAGACTCTGGGCTAATTTTAGTTGAGATGTGGGTAACGGTAGCGGATAAAGACAATAACTTTATTGCTAATAAGTCAATAGCTACAGATGTCTTTGATGCGCAAGTACAAAACGGTAAATTGGTAAAAGATGGCAACGGTAACAAATAAAAAGAAGATCAAGCTGCAAAAGATGGAGGCGTGGCCCACCAATTGGGCTTCGTACTCATTGGATAACAAGAAAAGGTATATCGAAATATTTACCGAACGATGCGACACGGGTTATGCAGGTATTACCGGCAAGCATTACTTCTATCAGATGGTTGGTCACTTAAAGACTCCAACAGGTCAGATTATACGTCCGTTGCTCAGAGACATGGACATACTTGCAAACGAGGAAAACGACTTCGCTAAAAAGCAGGGCGAAGACTTAGCTATTGCAAAAAGGCGAGGCTATGCATTGACCTCTATGTTTGGAGGAGGCTATGCCATGTACAACGCAATGATGGTTCCAGGTTCAATATCCATCCTTACCAGTGCTGATGCTGCTAGGCTAGATGATATGTACACAAACAAGCTTCGTGTATTTTATCAGCACATGCCTGTTGGACTAAAAGAACCTATCCTAAGTAAAAGGCAAGGAAAGATGCTTCACTTTGGAAAGTTGGTAGATGACGATATTGTAGGACTCAATAGCCAAATTATTTGTATTGAGACTGCTGACGGTCCATCGTCTCCGTCAAAGCTAGAGGCTGCTCGTGCTATTTATATTTTCTTGGATGAGGTTGCGCTTCATCCTTATGCAGATAAGTGCGTTGCAGTTGGTCAGGCAACAATTTCTGATGATGGACTAAAGTTGAATCCTTTTGTTATTGGAGGATCCTCTGGTATCGCCAATCCAAGAGGACTGAAAGTGTTTAGAGATATTTGGTTTGACAATGACTCTGGATATCGTAAGTTGTTTATTGAAGGTGATTGGTGTATGTCAAAGGCAATGGACCTAGACAAAGATGGCAAGCCTAATGGCAAGATAGTTTCGTTTATGGACTATGACGAAAAGACTACTATATGGAAGAGCAACAGAAAGGCAGCACAAGCATGGATTCAGAAAACACGATTAAACCTTTTTAAGGCAAAGAACAAAACAAAATACTATCAGTTTTGTAAAGCATATCCGCTGCACACTTCGGAGTATTTTGACTTGATGTCTATGGGTTATTTTACCGAAGACGTTGAGAGTATTATCATAAATTCATCTGTGAAGGTTTTGAACAATCCGCCTACATGGGTGAAGCATTACCTATACACCAAAGACGGCAAAGTGTTTGGTGGCCCAGATGAATCCAAAGGCTTTTTAGATGTATTAATACCTCCTAGAGATCAGACGGTGTATGGAGCCGGTTGTGATCCTATTCCATTTCAAGATGGACAAATGGAAACGGTCAAAGGATCGAGTAACAGTTTAATGATTGGGCCTATGAACGATCCTGTTCCTCACGCGCGCATGAGTGCTAAATCAATGGATGCTGACGATGTTGCCGAAAAGATGATTCTATCGTTAAAGTGGTACAACGATAGCGAGGTTATGTTCGAAAGAAACAGAGCTGCAGTTCTTATGAGTAAGTTCAAAGAAGCAGGGGCGCAGCATCTACTAGCTAATCAACCTACGTGGTTTGGGCATCAATACTTTGAACAGCAACATAGGCATGGCTACTACTACGGTACTGGAACAATGGACAAGACCGAGAATGAGTTAGTGGAGTGGATTAGGTTTCACCTGGAACAGGCTCAGTCGATAGAGTTGTTAGACAACCTAAAGGTTTATAAGCGGGAGAATACGGATGATGCTGACGCTTGGAAAGCATTTTTGGTTCACAGAAGGCAATACCTTTTTAAGCTGAAACTATCGCAAGGTCAAACCAATGACTTTGAAGAGACTTTGGTAGTTAGGTTTGGGCCTAATGGAGAAAGGTATGAGAAGTGGGAGACACGGATATTGTCCGATGCTGAGGCTTATGGAAAGGCGGTGATGAGAAGTAGACCAGACTATATCGATACCAGGGGCGAGAGTGATGATGATTGATAGCTGTATTAATAGTTTGTATCATTCAGGTCTTTTTTAACTTTAAGTATTCGCTCTAGTGCTTTATTGTGGTTTGCAAGGGCTTCCCAATGGTTCTCATCAATCTTCTTCATAAGCATAGCATGGTTCTCGTCCTGCTTTATCTGCAACATTACAATCTCTGCAAGAACAAAGGCATCGTTTCTTGCATTGTCGTCTAGCTTTTTATCTCTGTCGCTAGAGTCTAGTTGAAGCAGAAAGTCTGCCTTTTCCTTTTCAAGCTTTTCAAGTCTACGGTGGAATATTTCTGCGATTGATTTTATAGGGTTAGTTTTAATCGGGATGTCACTTGCTGTCTCACCTGTTACCCTTGCTTTGGCTTCTGTAATTAAATGCTCTCCTCCTTCTGCATACATCTCTAGTTGATCCTCATCTTTCCACGCATTGCTTAATCCTGTGTCATGCCAGACAATTGCGTAGTTGGTAACATCACCACCGCCGTATCGTTCGTCATACGAGTGAACTATTATTGCTAACCTGCCAACATCTTGAGGTGAAACGTCAACACATTCAGTGGGAGACTTCCAGCTTTTATGTCCGAATAAAATCTTTACTACGTTGCCTCTTTTGAATTTTTGTTCCATGGTTATTCAGGTATAAATCCAAGTTCAAGCAAGGCTTTTTGTTCAGGTGCATTCTCGCTTAATTTACGATTAATGACATCAATTGCATTGTCATATTGTTCCTTTATACATTTTTCTAAGGACTCCGAATAAACAATATTCGAAAAAATTTGCCCGCTTTCATTGAATCTAGTTATTATTTGATGGGCTCCTAGATTCCTGTAATTTAACTCAACACAAGTATTAAATTTTTGACTTTCGTGTTCGTATTCTTTGATATGTTTTTTCATGGTTAATCAGGTATAAATCCAAGTTCAAGCAAAATAGATTCAGCATTCTTTTCGGAATTTTTTTCTTCAAGGTCAATATACATTTTTGCTAATCTATGATGTGTCTCTATGCAATCTTTTAAGCCAATAGGAAGCACTTGATCTGTAAAGACCTTTTTTTCCTGTAAACACGTCGTTGTTACTATGTACCATTTATCGAAGTTTATACTCTTTTCTTTGTCAAAATGCGACTCAACAGAAACATTGATTTTTTCATTATTGTGTTCGTATTGTTTCTTAAACTTTGGCATGGGTTGATTGGTTTAATTATTTCTTTCGTTAACAACAAGCTCGTCACTTGCCTCTAGCCCCCATGCTGTTACTATTAGATAGTATTTCATTCTTTCAAACAACACTGGCTTTAAAACAATCGGGTCAGGTATTTCTATTTTGGAAATGTTGTAATCGCTAACCTTTTTGCCTCTCATGTCAAAGTCTTTTACAGGCGCTACAATTTCCAATGGACACTTGTTGCAGCTTGTATAGTAAGCTGTTTGATAATTAATCCCAATACCTTCTTTTTCAAGCTCCTCAAATTTTAGGTTTGTTACATATTGGTCATCTACGCCAACTAGGCTATAGGCGGAGATTGTTTTGTAAACAAAGCACTCATCAGTTTCACTGATTTTAAAATCTTCCATGTGCTTTATATTCGCGTCTGGCACAGTGCCGATATACCTATCAATCTCACCATAAACCAAATTGTACTTTTGGCAAATCTTCTTTACGCTGTCCTCAGTAATAAATTTGTAATGAGGATACTTAAACGAGAAGTGATTTATTGCTCTAATCAACTTTCTCTTTTCTTGGTTATCTCTCCTTAAGTCTCCAATGCGCGTAATTTCCTTTTGAGCCTCTTTGACTTCCTTTGTACTTGCGAAGCCCAGAGCCGTTAGCCTTTCGCATTTGTCAAGTAATTCTTGTTTGTCGGTCTCTAACGAGTTGTCAATCTTTGCCGAGTCCAACAACCTGTCAACCTCAGTGTAAAAGGTATCATGAATCTCTTCAATGATTTCGTTAATAGTCTTTTGTGGTGTTGTAACCGTTGGCTGTGGCATTACAGCTTTTTGTTCTTCAATCAAAGAATCAGAGACAAAAAAGGGATGGAATAGTTTGAACATTTTTTATGGTTTTTAGTAATTTATCGCGAGCTTTTCAAGTTCATTTAAGACTAAAGAAAAGGCTTCATCAAATCCTGTCGTCACTAACTGTCCGTCTTTTGATCCGTCTCTAGGCAATTCTTTCCTTTGTTGGTTTAAGGCTTCTAACTTGGACACTGCTAGCTTAATGCCTATGCCTTGTTGAAACGAAGCAAAATTATTGAGGTTGGCGTACGTTTTAATTAAATCGTTTGATTTTAGTAATTTACCCATGGTTTAATTTTCTAATTCAATTAATAAAGCATCAGCATATTTCAACGAAAGTTGCGCTAAGTAATCAACTTCCAACGTGTTCTTTTCTTCTAGTCTTCTTCTTAATTCTGCATTAGCTAAAATACCTTGCATTGCTGCGGCTGCAAAATATTCTCGCTTGGTTAATCCAAATTCTTGTAAGTATTTATAACCTGAAAGAGCTGCACTTGCAAAAGCTTGTTTGTCTTTATTTGGTTTTTCCATGGTTTAATTATTTGCTTTAAAAAGGAGCAAAGCCCTATAAGACT
>Ga0105051_10005279_pt1 | contig 14522 bp, 14 predicted proteins | sample FRY02_FD_78383 | JGI IMG/M metagenome (GOLD analysis project Ga0105051, IMG submission 78383) | Freshwater microbial communities from Lake Fryxell liftoff mats and glacier meltwater in Antarctica - FRY-02 (megahit assembly) | ecosystem: Environmental > Aquatic > Freshwater > Ice > Glacier... | reverse complement strand
GTACGGAAATATAGACTGCAGCATATACATGGTGCTGCGGATGCCGGCAATCGCCATCTGCTTGCTGGAGGCGCCGGTAATGACAAGTTTGCCCGACGAAAATAAGAGCGCCGTCGTCTTGGGTTCGTCGATGCGGATCGTAATGGCCGCAAACCTCTTTTTGTTGTACGCGCTGTTGGGAATACACCCAGATATCATGTCGAGATCGATCTTGTCGCTGTTAGTCTTGATGTGAATGGTGGACACCATGTTGTGCGTGGTGGGCGTACAGTTGTCCTCGTCGCTGCGGAACTTTTGGCATACGTTCTTGTTGTCCAGCCGCGCCAGTAGACGCACAAGACACTCCTCGGGCGACAAGTCCTGATACCGCATCAATGTTAACGCACTCACACCAACAACCAAGTTTGCTCGGCTCGAGATGTTGCAATACTTGCGCTTGCGCATGATACTGTATTGCAACGGTAACGGCGGGCGTCGCCGGGCACTGTGTGTCTAGTTTTTGTTTTAAGGGCTGTTTTCATCTCGAACGGCGCATATGAGCCACTTAATGCCACATTTTCGAAAGTTCGGACAGTTGGCCGGGGTGTTGAACAGAGTACAAGCCAACCCCATGTTACGAGATACCATGCAAAAAAAACACAAGCTTCATGCACAAACACACCGCGAATGATGGCAAAGTACCAGTTTGTACACGATCAAAGGTGAAATCATAATTTTCATGCAGAAGGCTGGGACGCCGACTCGAGTGAAAATGCATTTTTGGGTACACGTATACCATGCAAGATGCTACAACAACATTTACGAGAGCATCGACACCGTGCATGCGACACCCCATTTCGGCCAACACAACCACTGACTTGTAGCGAGCGTGAAATGCGGGATTGGAAAACGAGGCCCACTGAAGTACAGCATCGCATTCTGATGTATGTATTACGAGTGCGATGTAAGATTCTAGTAGTCACGTTGAGAACACACACGACGTATCATGCAAACGTTTCCGTGCCTTCATGAGCCGCCGCCGCATTTGCCGTCGCCGACATCGCCCGACTGCGACCGCCTTTTCTTGTAATAGACAACATTCCAAGGAATCGAACCTCACCTGCGGGCACAAGACGCTGAAACGACCCGTGCCCGCTGCACCATGCAATGTCCCCGTTTTACAGCGAGTTGTCTCTCGAATCGTTACCACTGCTGCAATTGGGGTCGCTTGTAATGCCAAGCAATTGTCAGGAGCGACCACTCCTTCCTCCTCTCCATTTCCTCCGTATAATACCCACATTACCTCCATAACAATACACAATTACCTGCACATACCTACTAAAACACGCCACAATCCATGTAGCCAAACACCGTGTCCCCTCCTCCCCCCTTTCCCCCCTAGTGGCCGAAGCCCCTAGACGGAAACCTCGCCGTCGACTGCCATCGGCTTCTTCACCGGCAACTTTGGCTTCCTCGGCCCCCTGGGTTTCGAAGGAACATTGTTGTATTCGTCCATCGCGCGTAAGAAATGCCTTTTAGCTTTTTTCACCAGCTTGTTGTACTCTTCTTCGCACATGCCCACCTCGCGCTCCACCTCCATCCAGACAGGAAGAGATTTAGCAGGGATAGCAGCAACACCCACCTCCGCGACCATTGCTTGTACTCCTTGAAGGATAACGGCAGGATGCTTGGGAGAAAGCACCCTCTGCTTCTTCGCTGGAGGCATAGCATTGGTGTCAAGCTTAGGCGCAGGCGCACCCATAGCCTTAGCCGCAGGCGCACGCACAACCTTAGCCGTAGGCGCACGCACAACCTTAGCCGCAGGCGCACGCATGTGGACATCACCAGAGCCCATCTGAATGCATTCCACGGCGGACAAGTTCGCTGCGCCGAAATTTTTCACCGTCTGAGTGGTATACTTCGGGACACGAGTCGCCTGCAGGAATATCGGCGCGACACATTTGGTGTCATGTCCTGCCTCCTGCCTGCGCTTCGCCAAGTCCATCTTGAAAACCAGGGCGTCCTTCTGCAGGCCAGCTGAATACGCTGCAAGTAGCAGCGCTTGCTTCCCCTTAAAAACCCTTTCCTCCTCCCCGAATTCCAGCTCGCGAATAGTGGTGTCGTATTCCTCCTGTGCCTTGCGCTTGTGATCACGATGAGGAATGGGGGTGTGCACAGTATTGCGCACATTGCTCACCCTAATTGTGGCCATCTGCGCGGGTGGTGCTTCGTCTGCGACGACCGTTTGCTGAGGCGAAAAGGGGAAAGCAGGATCGGGGCAGTTGCGCATGGAGAGAGTTTCGAAGCCAAGCATGTCAGCAGAGTCCATGTTTGCTATCAAACCCGGAGGGATGATCGAAGGGTGGAAGGAGACGCTGGTGAAAGCAGCGAGAAGGTGTTGATTTCGTGTTGTATCGAGTAGCTCGAAAGTGTCCTCGTGCCCATGCTTATATACGTTTCTACCAGTGAGCCATCAAGTTTTATGCACTTGGGCGGCCGACTAGGACCGCATTTTCTTTTAATAAACAACATTTCAAGGAATCGAACCTCGCCTGCGGGCACAAGACGCTTAAACGATCCGTGCCCGCTGCACCATGCAATGTCCCCGTTTTACAGCGAGTTGTCTCTCGAATCCTTACCACTGCTGCTATTGGGGTCGCTTGTAATGCCAAGCAATTGTCAGGAGCGACCACTCCTTCCTCCTCTCCATTTCCTCCATAATAATCCTCACATACCTCCATAATAGTCCTCCATAATAATCCACAATTATCTGCACACACCTACTAAAACACGCCACAATCCATGTAGCCCAACACCGTATCCCGTCCTTCCCCCTTTCCCCTTAGTGGCCGAAGCCTCTACTTGGGTTCGTCCGCCGTGGTTGGTACCACCTTGGGCTTCCTGGGTTTCGGCGGGATACCGTTGAGTCGGTCGAGCTTGGTCCTCAACCTGCGCGCGGCATTGCTTGTCAACTTGCGGAACTCAACATCGGACATGCCGTCCGTGCGCACCACCGTGTCGGCAACAGGAGCGACCGAGTCGGTAATAACAGCCAAGGCATGAAGCACCTCGCCGGGAGAACCCTGGATGGCAGAAGGCCTCTTGAACTTCTTCTGCACATGCACAGGCGAATCGCCACCAGCAGGCGCAGAAGAAGCGAGACCACCAATGGCAAAGCACTGCTTGGCGACCTGGCGCCCTGAGTCGTATCTGTTGATCGACTGTATGGAATGAGCGGGGAATGCAGTCGCCTTCGCGACCACGACGACCGCGGTGTCAACTTTCGCCGACGGATACTTCTGCCTTATCTCCAGGTGGAGCATTGCCATTTGCTTGGCGTGCTGCAGCTCCTGCTGGGCCCGCTCAGTCTTGAACTTAGCCTCAAAAACACCCTTTGCCTCGGTCTGATTTATCTTGAGGAGTTCAATCCTATACTCTGCCTCCGTCTGTGCCTCCTTGCACTTGTCATCCTCTTTTATGTTTTCGGAATAGTCCTTCTTGGTGTAAGGAGGAGTGTAAGGGGAGTACTGAAGCGGGTCAGGCTGCTCTTTCCAATTTTGGATCGTGAACTCCTGCCGCGGGTTAGACGCCGGCACCTCCTCAGACGCCGGCCCATCCACAAGCTCGGCAGGAGTTATCTCGCGCGCGGGATCCGACGCGGGATCCGGCTCGGGATCCGACGCGGGATCCGGCTCGGGATCCGACGCGGGATCCGACGCGGGATCCGGCGCGGGCCCCGACCCGGCATTCGCGAGAATTTGAATTATAGCACTGATCGTGCCCTTGCCCTTGCCACGTGGTGGAGGAGCAACAGCTGCGACCGGCTCTTCCTGAGGCGAGAAGGAGAGGTTTTCATCACGAGAGGCCATGTCTGCAATCAAACCCGGAGGGATGATCGAGGAGTGGAAGGAGACGCTGTTGAAAGCAGCGAGTAGGTGTTGATTTTCGTGTTGTATCGAGTAGCTCGAGAGTGTGCTCATGCCCATTCTTATATACATTGCGACTGCGAAGCGACCAAAATTTTATGCACCCGGAATGACATCACAACAAATTACATGCAATTTTGCCTGATATCTCGTTGCCGGAAAACATGTATGTAGATCACATGCCAGTGTGCACGTGCGCACGTGTTCACATATTGAGTTTCGATTAATTCTTTGCACTACGTTTCGATTCTCAGCAATCAAACAGAGTCGCACGTATACTACATATAAGCAACATATTGAAACGTTTTCTCCGCGACGCAACACGATTTATTCTTTCGAAACATGCATCGAATTAGTGTCATATGCATTCCAGCCAGTGCACATAACACAAGCATTCGCGACCGGCTCTGTGACCACCAAATGTGTGACGTTGTTGCATAATTACAATGGGGAAAATGTCCTTTATTTGTCGGTCTTCTGGTTTTTTGAGGATTTTAGGGGATTTGACGGGTCCCTATGGGGTTCTGAAGGCATTTGGGTTATTACCGCTACACACACACAAACACACACACACACACACACTATTCATATATACTGCAACACAGCACGTGCGCTGATTTCATTACTTGATGGTCATCCAACCGTGTTTTCCCGCCTTGGGGCGGTTGTTAAGGACTCGATCTATTTCCGACAAAGAAGCGACCGGCGATACGGACCTCAAAGTCGTCTAGGATAGCAAGGAGAAACTGCACGTCGCTTTCTTCCAGTGTGTCGGTGGTGAGTATGCATTGCATGTCTGCGGCGTGCGGCGCTAAGCTGGCTTGGAACCTGCCACAGAGGTTGTTGTTGATAATGTACACGAGCTCGCGAAGGATGTCGCGAATGGAAAGGCGACCTTCGATGGCGCCGGGCACCGGCAACATGCCAGGGTATAGGTGCTGGATAATCCACGGGTGTGTGCACATCTCCAGGTACAGAGTGAGATGAGACGTGGCGATGCGTACCAAGTGCAATATGCTGTCCATTGTGGGCTGTACGATTGGAGGCACATTTTGGGTAATTTCCGGTGACAACCAGGGGTCTCCTGGTGCGCACTGTGCTTCGTGTGTAAACGGCATGATGTGCGGTGAAAATTTGGCGCCAGAGGCGACGTGTGCCTCGGTGTACCCGAACTGTGGCTGCGTTCCGGCTTGCAAAATACGGTCGTCTGTAGCCAGGACGTGTTGGCGAGAGTAAGTGCCGCCGCCAATTCTTTCACGAGGCATGGTCGCTGCTTGCAGTACACCTTGCACGCATGTGCGCAAAAATATCCCCCGGGGTATGCTGTCAAAGACGGCCTGGTGGTGGCGGAAAAAGAAATCGCTGCGCCTTTGCACCATCACGCGCGTCTCCTCGTATGTCGGATGTATGTAGTATTTTACAAAAATCTTCATGAATCGGGCATGGAGGTGCATTTCGTGCAGCGTCTCGTCTCGCGCCGCCGCTTCGCCGTGCACGTCCTGCGCACCTGCATTTTGCAGGTGCTTGCCGTAGTGCAGCGTAAACTTCAACAAGAAGTTGTAAACCAGCACGTTGAAGAATTGATGCGCTGGAATCAGCAACACCAAGCGGCTGTCTGCGGGCATGTGCGCAATCTGGTTTTCGAGTTGCTTGAGGTGCTGCTTGAGCATTTCGCGCAACGTGTCGGGTGATTGTGCTGGTTGTGAGATTGTCGCGTCATCCTGCTCCTCCGTGTATAATGTCGTGCACCCCTCTGTGTACATTTACACATAAACAAACATGACACGTTGAGCATGTTGTCAAAACACAAGCAAAGTTCTTACCGCAGACCGCACAGCCACATCCACGCCCCACACAACACAGCGCACCTGAATATTCCTTGTAGCTCCCAGCACCAAATGAAATGATGGCGGCCCGCCGGGCGTTCTTTGCCACGCATTCAAACACCATGTACGGGCCGACCCACAGGATGTGCTTGTACCGCGTAGCCATCATGGCTTTGTTCATGACGTGCATGGGCGATTTGGTGCCATAATTCTTGGCAAACGCGAGCTGCCGCTGCAAGCACTTTTCGCGTGTACGCACGTTGAGAACCAGGACCGGCGTGACGCATTCTACCACTGAAAAGAAAAACGTACGGTTGCGTTCGTGTCCAATCACGCAGAACGTGTGATTCTGGTCGTTGCTGTCCTCGTCCTCATAGATGCCGCGCGCCATGTATGGGGTGTTCTGCATCATAGAGGTGCTGCAAAACACGTCTGTCATCGCCTTCGGAAACGTGTTTTCCTCGCTGGTGTACTCTCCCTGCGCCATTTGTTCTTGCTTGATCTTGTGCTGCACGAAACTGTATATGGCACGACGGAGCGAGTGAGCGGATCGTCAACTATCAAATCATATGTGATATACAACATAGTACGCACTACAAAGACACCCTGCGCATTCCCGCACCTCAGCAGCTCATCCTTGTGCTTCATCGCAGTTTGGATGATTTGCATGAACGATTGCACGGAATCTTCGCAGTCGAAGCCTTCAAACAGAGGGTCGCCCGCGTTCAACTTGACCTCACTGCGCCCACTGTTCCACCTGCACACAAAGCACACTCCACAAACGTTACAGAGTGCCACGTGGCGCAGCGCACCCGTACGCGCACACGTTGGAATCACTGGCTCGCGTATCGCACCTTTTGCGGATGTCTTCTCCGACGACATCAAGCCGATACGACTTCAATCCCAGTTGGCCGAGGTGCATGCAGTAGCAGAGGATGCTGAAAAAATTGTTTATAAGGTCGTGGCCCGAAACACGGGTGGCGAATCCAAACATGCGGACGGCAGTGAGCACCACGTTTTGCACAATTGACATGCACATGTCGTGCTCTGTCATGAGCTGGTGTGAGCGCCCGATGGACACCAGCGTTCCGTACATCATGAGGTACGTCTCGGTATTCTGGCGCAAATACATGATCTTCTTCGGGTCGAAGTTTGTTCGGCGCTCGCGGTCGTTTTGGATACGGGTAAAGGGGGCCACCAGCTGCCTGCCCGACATCATGAGACGACGGTCGCGGAACATCACGCGCAACCGAGTTACCCTCTCATCGCACTCGGGCGTGTCTGGTACGACACGTGACTGAATAAAGCATCGCGCTTGCTGGCCCATCTTTTCTTCCCACAGACAACCGTTGAATGGTAGAAACGCCGACACAACTCCGTTTCTGCACGAAATCGGCACCAGTGCCGCAAAGTTGTTGGTGAGCTCGGGACTGTGTTTGATGCTAAATGTCAATTCGATAAATGATATTTCATGCTGCCCCTGTGCACCTGTCCCTCCGTCCTCCACGCATGTACTATACAGGGAAAGCAGGCTGCGCAGGCAGCCTCGGAACCGGCTACCACATGCCGAAGCGGCTGCGTGTGTGGCGGCGGGCGGGTCGATTATGTCTCGTAGTTCCGACACCACTTTTGTCTCGGCAGGACCGCCATGCGCTGCAAAGTGAATGTCGCTGATGCACAAACACAACACGTTACCGCCATGCACGGTCACAGGTAGAGTCGCACGAGTGCTCAAGTTGAATGCGAAAAATTCGAATTCGCTCTTTTTATTGCTAGCGAGTGCCTCCGGGTGAAAGGAACAAATTTCCAGGAAATCGCTGCTTTGGCCCGACGTCATTTCTGTGCACGATATGATACACGTATCGATGCCCGACAACAATCTGATATTCTAACTTTTCACGGGCACCGGGTTGTGTGCTGTCATTTCTTATATACTTGAGCGGCCAGGCCGCGACAAAATAGTTAGGTAATGCTACATGGCTAATAGTAAACCATCTGCTTGTGCCCGGAAAACAGCCACACCGAGTGCGCCCGGCATTTATACAATATGCAGTCGACGGGGATTAACACGGATCTCGGTGCACACTACATGTCGGTGTACAACTTCAACGGAATTCAAACAAGGCGCATGATCACGTTGTAACTCAAATAAAATGCAATTATACGCCCAAAAGATTTCGCAGCCCAGCACCCGTGTGTTGGACGACGGACACACGCAGACTATCACGGAGGATATGGTTTAGTAATTCATCCTGAATCCCGTGGTAATCCGAGCCAGAACCAAGATGCAAAGGCGTGCACATGGCAAACGCAAGCTGTTCATCTTCCGTTGCTCACACTACTCAAATGCACATGGTTTTGAATATAACGCGGAATTCGGCCGTGGAAAAGGGGTTTTGCTTTGCCCAGTACTCCATGTTCGCGTCCAGGTTGTGTGGAATGTTGCAGGATAGTGTGAGTTCCTTGTTGCTGTTCTCCAGTCGGCGATTGAAGGTTTGCACCGTGTGGTGGTAGAACTTGATGCGCATGGGCACCTCGAGATAGGCCATGATGTACATTTGAGCGAAAAACGACAACGTCATCAAGGCTCGGTGCACTTGCCCGAAAATGCCGTTGAAACAGTGATCGGTGAATCTGTGCAGCAGTGCGATCAGAGTGGTGTTGGCCAGGTCGATGTTGTTGCTGATCTTGTGAAGAAGCGAGATGGTCGAATTGATGATGCTCTGGAGGCGTGTGTGCTTCACCACGTACTTGTCAATTTCTGCCGTCACAATGTTGCCAAACATGGCCGTGATAAAGTCGTATTTGTTGGGCATGTAATCCAACTTCATGCTCACGACCAGCAGCGTCACCTGCTGTTCGGTGGACGATTTGGACGCCCACGCCACCAGGTTCAGAGGCATGTCAGGGGGAATGTTTTCGTTCTCCGACGGCGTCGCTATATTACGCTGCAGTTGTAAATCTTGCAGTAATTTTCGCAGGGAAACTCGGCATTGTCGTGGCCACTGCTCGCTGGACATGAGAGAGAGCGCTACTTGGCGGTCTTCTTCGCAATTGTTCACCTTGGCGGACAACACCGCGTACTGCGGGATGCTCATACTCTGCAAAACCAAGCAGAGGTCAAACATGATATTTTGTGAGGTGATATTCGTTCCAATCTGTCCCAGAATGTGGAACACCATGTCCGTGTGGTTAGCGATCTGCGCATCTTGCAGCAGCGTGGTCACCACCAGCGCCCGATGCATTTCGCAGTTGTAGATGGCGAGGAAGAGACGGATTGTCAGGTTTGCGATGACGCCAGTGGGCACGCTGTTTTGCTGTGCGTATGTGTATGAATATGTGTGTATCGAATTGGGTTCACATCAGTAGTCTGGCCATGCCCAGTACTACCCTCTCATACGTGTTTTGAAGGTGGACGGTGTCAGGGTCAAGTATTGAGTCGATGCAGAGGGGGCGTTTAGCGTGCAGGTGTTTGGGTGGGTCTACACCTGCAACGTGTGATAAATAATGAGCACTGGGCTGCTGTTGCGCTCATTTTCCTGGCATTTTTCGCGCATTTCGGCCACCATCGGTAGGAAGTTCTCGATGTGCAGCATGTTGATCAATTCCACCCATTCGTAGATTTGCATCGTGGTAAGGTTGTGCACTAGTCCAGTCTGAAACACGTGGCCGTCGCCACACAACTGTCAGCATCGAAAACAACATACACGTGCGCATCTTTTCACACCCATATGCCGAAAACAGTCCTACCTCAATCGTGGACGCATTGAATTGTCCAATGTCCACCCCGGCTTGTACGAGCTTCTCTATGCACGTTGCTACGTCGGAGCATTGTCCGAATGAAAACACGAAGCGCAGGATCACGAGACGGTGAATGCGGGTGGACAGCGGCTGGATTGAAATGTTGCTGGTTTCCATGAACCGGTTCAGGAGTTCGGGCATGTTGGTGCGCGTTTGCATGGCCGCTGGATCCGCTCACTCAGACTCGCCAAACAAATCTTAATATACTTGCGACCACGCTTTACATTTGACCCGCCCATACCGCTAAGGTAGACGACAGAAAGACAAGACATGCGACTGTCTACATTAAATAAGATGTATTACAACAAAAAATGACTTGTATTGCGATTTATTGAACCCCGCATCTGCCGCATCGCATCCCATCCCATGCTACTGAAAACACACTGTCGTGGCTTCTTGGGTGAACAATTACGTCATGTCAGACAAGCCCGGCGATGCCAATGATCAGCGCTCGAAGCTGCGTTTCAGGCACCCTGTATGTCACATTTTGCAGTAAGTTTTCGTTTCTGTACGGGCATTTTTCAAACTTAATTTCACATGCGCCAATGGTGGCTTCGGTGTGCAAGCATACTTGCGGTCGCGCAGTGCAACCCGAATGCTTGTAATGCATATTCGAACTCTGGAATACCACGTGTCGCACCGTCTCAATGTCAATGACAATCTCCACATAAAACGACCCAGAAGCGCGCATATGTGACGAGAGCTTACGTGCTTCAGACCCGCGCGCCCCGACACCGAGGACAATGTCATCGGGCCAGATACCCTGTCGTCCGTGCAAGGCCGCGCTGTCCATTACCATTTGCAGAGAAATTTCGGCAGAGGGAACGTTATGCATCTTGGGATTAGTTTCCTTGTACATGACAAAGCGAACCACCCAAGGCATGCTCTGGTACACCACGGTAATAGTCTGACGCGCCAACTGCAGGGTAGAGAAATGGGCTTCGTGGTTCCTTTCAATCACATTCCTCTTGCGCACCACGGTACTCAATACACAGAGGATCTCCCACAGGTCCAAGGGGAAGTCCCCCTGCACCATTTTTCCGAGATTAATATCTGTGTTGCCTCCGAAACGACAAATTGGACACTTGAAACCGCCTGTCATCATTGCGTAAAGAAGAGGCACACCCGAAAACTTGTGTCCACAACCAGCCACGCGCAAGCATCCAAGGTCCTGCAGATTCTCCACCATAGCAGGGAGCTTCTTCCACGATGGAAGCACCAAGAGTTTGGTGGCTTTTGCATACACATCGCGCTCCAAAAGAGATATCTGATCGCGAAAGAAGGACTTGTCGTCGTGTTGCCAGCAATTTTCCATCGTCAGAACACAAGTTTCCTCAACGTCCACAATGTCCGACTGCGCAGTGTTTTCAATCGGCGAGAGCATTGCAGCAGTGTCCGTGTGCGTAGATGTGGACGGCATGATGCCCACAGCAGTGGCAGGGTCTGCAACCGCATTCGGTATGCAGCAAGTGCACAGTGTCGTGTTTGTGGCGGTATCAGAGCATGGTAAGACGAATGTCATTTCGATGAATTGTTTTGACATATTTCCCAACAAGTATAAATGAAGGAAAATTTGTCTATTTATAGGATTCGGCTGTGTGCATGACAAGTACGCGCAGCGCACGTTCACTCTGTATGAAGTGCGTCTGTAGCGAATTCCAATTCTTTGCCAGGGTAACACACCAAGGATCGTTCGGGGTCCGCATGCCTGTGATATCCTTGTGTTTTTGCGCGTGGCAACGTGTGTCTTCGCACTGCATCGCATAGTGTGCTGAAAGCAGCGTTTTCCATACAAAATCGAGTTTGTGTACCTTGGTGTCGAAAATAGAAATTCACGGTGGCACTTGTATTTCAACTGGGCCTTGCTCTCAAGTAGAGAACATTGTGACTTGGACAAGTTTTCCACGCGCGTACAGACAGCAGTCTTGCTGTCGTGTATCCGCGCACCGCGTCACCCCACCACACTGTCATGGCACATCACTTGTCTGCCGGGACCCTGCTCATCAAGGGTTGTCCTGGCACGCTTCTGGACGTTGTCGTGCTGGCAATCGAACAGTTTGGATTCTCTCGATCCATTCTTGCCGTGGCGCCGAATGTCACACTGGACCAAGCACCGCCACAATCGAGCATGGCCCACTCGAAGCACGTCATCTACATGAAGGCCACACCCGATGTCGCCGCAGAGGCGCAACTGCGCTCTTTCGTGGAAGTTGAGCTCAATCTGAAACATAACTGTGCAATGTATTGCATTGCTGTGAAAGCGCGCAATTATCCAGTGCAATTCACGCTGCTGCTCTCGCATGTCAACGGCGCACCCTCGAGGACCTCCATACAGCAGCTATTCGAACCGTTTGGGAAATGCAATGTGCGTACAAAGGACCACACCATGACGTACATCAACTTCCCACGACACGAGCAAGTCACACTTGTCCTCGAGGCACGCGATCAGGCCAAATTGTTGTTGAATGAGATGGTCGTGATGGTCGACGAACTTGTGCCAGTGCAAAACGCCAAGCTCATGATTTCGTTGGAAATGTTGCTCAAAGAGCGCCGCGCTGTGATTCTCCAGAGCAAGTGCATCACGAAACACAACCTTTGCACGTGGTTCAACGCTGCCAAAAAAAACGAATCATGCGACAAAACCTGGGAGCAATTGGTGGATTTTGTGGCGAATTGTATCTACACCACGTTTGGATGGACATACAACAGCAAAAAAGAAATTTTCCAGCTGATGCCGCAAATATGCGTGATATCAAAGGTGAAGGAGGATGACACCGTGGTGGTCCAGACTCTACCATGCGCGGCTGCTGGTGCAGCCGGTACCGAGATTCTCCAGCACCAGGACGTTTCTGCTACGCAACAGAACCCGTTTGGGCAAGGAATAGTCTCAACTAGTGAGGACCCTCGTGACTGTGATGTGTCGTCTCAGACAATTTTTCATCAGCCTGTGGAGTGGAAAGGCGACGGCAGTGTTTCTGCCAATATGCTCTTGCAAAGGGAATACCAGGATGCAAGCATCGTCCACGAGCCGGGCTCGACTGAATTGGGAAAAGGGGGGGACGATCTTGGTTATGATGGTGGGATTGTTTATCCGGTCATTAGCGGCCTTGTCGACAGAACAAATTGCATTCCTTTGTATGGTGATGAGTCGCATCCTTTGCATCACCGACTGGGTTTTTTTGAAACACACCTCTTCGGGCGCATGGAGGAAAGTGACGCCTGTATCCAGTATAGGCTCAACAATATGGAGATGATGCTCAACATACAAAACGACATGCAACCTCTTTCGGTGCGCCTGACACTACTGGAGTATTGGACAAAGCAGTACATGGAGGTTATGGGAACAACGCCGACGGTGCAGCTTGATGCTTCATAGACACGACAATGCTATACAAGACAGTGATTTACTCGATAAACAGGAGCACAAACCCGTCCTCTATCTCGTTTTCACCTGCAACAACGAGAGAGCTTGGGTTTGTTGCTGCAATAATGTCGGTGTGGAACCCTGTTGGGGATGTGGCGGATAAGGAGGATATGGCGGACGTGGGGGGTGTGGTGGATGTGGCGGAAACACCACTGATTGTAGGGCTTGTAGTACTGTAGTTGTCGACAAGAACAAAAGTTTCCACCAGCCCAGGTGACAGTGTGTCCGAGAAGTGCGATTCTGGGACCTTGCCAACAAATGCATGGCATTTGTTAGGGGCCAACTTGGTGCCGCGCTTGGACTTGTTCTTACTCGATATTGAACACGCAGCAGTCGATGGCAATGCTAACTCTGCCGTCTGTGTTTGGTGTAATTGTGGCGGCACTACGCGAACAGGTGTAGGAGACCATGTAGTAACAGCCCGAGTGCGTTTTGCATGAGACGACGACTGAACCGCCTTGAACGTACTGTCCATGAATAAAGAAAACATATCGTTCGAGACAGGCATGGAATGTCGATACGGATTCAGAATGCGTTCGTGCATACTATTACTCTATCATGACAAAGTATGAAGCAGTGTATATATATGTTTGCGTGTTTATCTGTCTCTGTGCATCTAATACTCAAGCCGAGCGTCGCAGTGCCAGCGCAATAAGAAAGACCTTGAAAGCATTTATTTTTTTGTTCCAGTCCTGTGTATCCGGCTCATGGCTGGTAATTTTGTGGGGGCAGTCCCTGCACTATGTGGTCACGAAGTCGCATAAGGAGGTCCTGAAACAAATTAGTGGTTCCCGGGGAGTCCTCTACGATTGTGGTGGGGTTCATCGAGACAAGTGGGTGTGGATATGTGAGAATTAGTAATTGTCGGAGATAAGGGTTTCGGTATCGAACCTCGAGCGCCTGCCACAAGATTCGCCCCTTCGAGACATCCCACGTATGCTGGCCCTCTGACTGCAAACAGCATTCCTTCTGATATCGTATGTACTTTATGGCAGATTCGTATTGACGAAATGTAATCGGGTTAGTGTCCTTCTGGATTTGTATGATCGGCTCTTTAAAATCCCAAGTTTTCCGCTCCATTTCAAACTCTGTGGCCCAGAGAAAAGGTACATTGCCATTTTGCGACAAGATTCGTTGAATGCCGTCTGTCGTCTTATTGAAAGCCCGAGCAATTTCACTAGATGGCACCCAGCAAGGCAGCTTGGACAGGTATTTTCGAAGGCCAATTAGGTCACCCCGATTTTGAATTAGCACCTTCTGGTGCTCATTCAGCCAATGCATGGGCACTGAAACCAGCATAGGTCGCACCGGCGTCAACAACGTCGGCGCCGCAACAGATCCCAATGCCCCAGGTGCTGCAACGGCAAAACTTCCGGCGGCGCCGCCTACGCCATTACCGCTGCCACCACCAACACCACTGCCTCCACTGCCTCCGCCGCCTCCGCCGCCTCCGCCGCCTCCGCCATTACCGCTGCCACCACCACCACCACTGCCTCTGCCGCCTCTGCCGCCCCTGCCCCCCCCGCCATTACCCCTGCCACCACCACCCCCACCGCCTCCCCCTCC
>Ga0105051_10005268_pt1 | contig 14542 bp, 11 predicted proteins | sample FRY02_FD_78383 | JGI IMG/M metagenome (GOLD analysis project Ga0105051, IMG submission 78383) | Freshwater microbial communities from Lake Fryxell liftoff mats and glacier meltwater in Antarctica - FRY-02 (megahit assembly) | ecosystem: Environmental > Aquatic > Freshwater > Ice > Glacier... | reverse complement strand
CCTGCAAAGCGTGCGTATCAACAGCAATGCCTTTATGCCACTGGCCCTGTAGCTGCTACCCGAATCACGGCCAACGTCAAACGAATGACTGGATGGCTGAAATTTACGAAAAATGGGTGGCCGCGCATGGGGTCATCATTATGACGCCGGTTTATTGGTATCAAACTCCGGGTGTTTTAAAGTTGATGATTGATCGATTGGTATGTGCCGATGGTGGCAATCCTGATCCCACAACGACTTCAGGAAAAAATGCAGAGAAAGCGAAGGCGTTAGAGCTGGCAGGGTGGTCTTATCCCAAGCATCTCGCTGGGCGAGCATATGGGTTGGTCGTGCATGGTGACGTTGCGGGTATTGAAGGCGTTCGTAGGGGGCTTTCAGATTGGCTAGACTGGATGGGGCTGATTGATGCTGGCGTGCTTTCTCGTCTTGACAGATATATTGGCTATTATGAGTCTTACGCAGAAAGTCATGCCGCCCTTGATTTAGATATTGCGATGCAAGAAGAGGTACGTAACGTCGCCTGTGCAGTAGCAAATGCTGTTGATGAAATCAGGGCAGGCACTTTATCTATGCCGGATGCCAAACTAGTTAAGCCTCGACCAAAGTAATTGAAAATATTTCTTAGCGAAAACAAATTTAATGAATACCGCTATTGAGCGACTCAACGGCGTTGGTGGTATAGATGGCCTTGCGGATTTCAGGTGGGTATTCAAAGATCGTTCGTATCAACCATTATTAAAACCACAACCTGTCAAAATTTGGTCACTACCAACAACTTTGGCATGTAAAGAGAAATGGCGGGAAATAAAGTAATAATAATCAAGACAACCGTATCAGATATGCAATACGGGAATGAGCCTTTAATCACAGTGGTAAGAGGCACTTTCGTAACACCACTCACTGCGAAAAGATTTAATCCAACAGGAGGAATCACTCCCCCAATCTCAATACACAATGCCGTGATAATACCCAAATGAATAGGATCAACGCCCAAAGCTAACGCTACAGGAAAGTAGATTGGCACAGTCAGAACTAAGACAGCTACGCCTGTCAGGAACATCGACAAAGCAAGCAAGGTTCCAAGCAATACAAATAAAAATCCTGTTTGAGTTAAACCAAGTGTGCCCACCCAGTCTGCAATCATCTGTGGCCAACCCATGTTAGCCAAATAGAATTGAAACACCCCAACACAGCCGAGAAGAAAGAATACGATTGCCGTCAAATTAAGCGTTCTGAGGGTTGTTGGGCCCAGCTCTTTTAAAAATTCTCGACGCTTAGCAATCAATCCGTAGATCATTGCATACGCACAAGCCGCAGCCCCTGCCTCGGTCGGAGTAAAAAGCCCTCCGTACAGCCCACCCAAAATAATCACTGGCATCAAAATACCTGGATATGCTTCAAGAATGGTACGACCCACTTCTTTTATATCAAATTTCTTCCGAGGTAACTTAATGAATAAAGACACACTAAATATAATGACCGCATCGCTGATTGCGAGCATCAGCCCTGGAATCATGCCTGCAAAAAATAGCTCGATGATGGAAGTTTCAGTCAAAATTCCAAACAAAATTAGCGTCACACTTGGAGGAATAAGCAAAGCGATTCCACCTGCTGACGCAATGAGACCCGCCGACATCCAAACTGGATAACCCCGTTTAATCAGTTCGGGGTAAGCGATGACACTTAAGGCCGCTGCCATGGCTGTCGATGAGCCAGAGATTGCTCCAAACAAAACGGCTACCAAAAGGGTTGCATAAGCAAACCCACCCGGTATCCAACCGACCAAGGCATCAGCAAAGCGGAATAAGCCACCTACCAAACCGGTTTTTTCCATCAAAAAACCAGCATAGATAAAAAACGGGATCGCAATAAGCGTGTATTTGCTTAAGAAGCTGAAAAATGATTCGAATAATGAATTAAACGTTAAAAGATCACTGAAAAGAACCATCACTGCGGTCGCGCCAGAAAGAGCGATGCCGATTGGTACGCTAATAATCAAAAACAAAAACAGCACGCTGCTTAAAGCACCCATGTTATTTCCTACAAATTATTTAGCAATTAAATTTAAATATCAGCAACCAAAGCAATTGCACCATTGAGGTGATCGCCATTTTTGTAGGAAACTACATCTTCAATAATTTGAAAAAAAGCCACTAAACCCATCAAGCCAATCCCAGCAATAAACAAAAAGTGAAATGGCCATAATTCGAAAACAAGGCTGTCACTCTTGATTTTCATAGAGAATGAGTAGTTAATCATTGACCACCCAGAAATGCTTAGGGAAATACACAAAATAGAAGTAGTGGCAGTAGCCGCTATCTTTGAAAGGCCGACTAAACGATAGCATTTCTTATGATTCAAGTACTCAATGGCAGCGGCCATCACTAGGTGTCCGCGGCGTATTTGAGTCACGCAAAAATACAGCGTTACAGCCACCACCATGAAGTAAATTGCACCATCTTGGCCCCAATCGAAGACTTTGCCAAAAATATATCTTCGAACGATTTCCACAATCGCCAAGATGGTTACCCCAAAAAACATAATGCCTGCCACCAACGAGACCACACGCTCAATCACGATATTCATGTGATTAGCAAATACTAAAATTTTAGGCTTAGTCTTCACAATTAACCTTTAAGGTTTAAAAACTCACAACGCCCATCAACTAAATCGTGGCTCGTATTGGTCAGGAATTACACTTATGAGTGTTTACTTGCGTGCTTTGGCACCTGTCAAATCACTATCCTTGGTATAGCGCGCGAAAACACTTGCATATTTACTGCAATCAATCTTCTCCAAGTTTGAGCTGCCCATTGGATTGTCTTTAACCAACTGAGCGGCTTCTTTGTCAAAGGCGTCAACAAGCTTTGCACCTTCGGCATCAACCCTAGTCTTAATCCAGCGATTGGTTGCACCACCTTCGGCATTTTTGAGGACAGCAGCCTCTTCAGCCGTCATCACGTAAATACCTGGCTTGGTTTTATCTGTAGTTTGAAACTTGTCTAAAAAGACCTTATCAGAACAGAAGTTGACGGCGCGTTGAAATGGCAAGAAGTCTTTCTCAAATACTTCTTTGATCACATTTTGCTGATCTTTACTCAACTTGCTCCACCAGCGTTGTGAAATGCCGAACCAGTAGTAATCCCCAACGATGCCGTTCAGACCCGCCACTGTGAAGTAAGGTGCCTGCTCTTTAACAGAGTTCCAACCACCCAAGCTGGTCAAAAGACCATCAAGCACACCCGTTTGTAACGCAGGGGGTACATCACCAAAGCCCATTGCTGTTGGATTAGCGCCTAAAGCGGATAATAGGGCGTTTTCAGCTGGGCCCATACTGCGGATCTTGCTACCCTTGAAGTCGTCGAGAGAAATATAACGTGACTTCGTGCCGCCGGCGCCCATGAACATACTCATATCACCAGAGCCGAGCACAGTGATCTGATGCTTTTTGCTCATCAGATCCGAAAACGTTTTGTAAGTGCTAGTCGTATCGAGCTTGCCGATCGCACCAGGGGTTGTCAGCTTACCTGCACCTAATACTACGTTCGAATAGGGTTCGATACTGGCAGTTTTTCCAAACTGACCTGTCAGCATTTCTAGGTTGCCCTGCGTCATAGCCCTAGCGCCTTTTGGAATGTCATACAAGGAACTCGCCCAAAAAAGCTGAACTTTACTTCCAGGTACTTTTTTCTCAAGCGTTTCAGCAAAAAACACCTCTGCAATCGCTGCAGGATGTGGTGGGCCGGGATGATCGGACGCCCAACGCATTTGGATTGGGGCAACAGCAGCAGCGGTGCCTGCAAGGGAAAGCAGTGCAATAGCTGTGACTGAAAATAGACCAGATGATGATTTAAATTTCATATGTTTCTCCGTTGTTCTAGTTTCAAAACTTACATCTCCTCGTTCTGTGTACGAGAATAATTAACGTCTTTACAGTAATGTGATTCAGTATGTCAGTCAATATTGACAAGCACTTAAGTATTTACCATTAGACGTTGCATGAAAATACCTTCATTACCTTTTTGAAGATGCGCCTATCGTCAGGACGTGGCGCGTCTCACAATCAAACGGAATTAACAAAGAATTTCACACTAAATTGGAATCTCGTAGGGTGGATGCTTTTAGGAATTTTAAGAATGACCGGCTGTGAGTCTTAGCCCAATGCGGTTGTGACGGCGCGTTTAGCCGAGTTTGATGAATGCTGCTATTTGATGAATACTGCTCATCCCCCGTTAATGGGGTGGAGACCATTTTTTAGTGGCGCATCCCTGATTCGAACAGAGGACCTGCGGATTATGATAAAAAATAATCAAAAATAGTTTTTATTATTAATAGCATAATTCATAATAATTCTGGTGTGTAGCAAAGTGTGTAAGCAAGCGGTAGGCAATTATTAGCGGGCTGCTGCGAAAAGAGCGGCAGCGAGTGTTAATTAATTAATACTTGAAATTCCACTACCCGCTTCCAAGAACCTGTTACGCATTACTTGTTTCTCATTACCTACTACCTATTACATAGTAAACCTTACACGCAAGCCAACAGAACGCTTCTGTATTTCTTCGTCAACTATGTGCAAGCAGTTTTAGAATGAGAAAAGGGTTGCGAAATGTGACGCAACCCTTTAAATTCATTAGTATTTTTGGTGGCGCATCCCTGATTCGAACAGGGGACCTGCGGATTATGATTCCGTCGCTCTAACCGGCTGAGCTAATGCGCCTTCCACGGATAAAAATCTGATTGACTCTTAACCAAGAGGCGGAATCGTAGCATTTTTTTCGGATTTCTGCAGACAAAGCTGTCAACCGATAGCATGTCAAAATATCCCTGCATGCACATTTCACAGACGAGTATGACAAAAGAGACTAAAAAGATGTCCGAAACGATCCAAACTTACCTCGCCAATCCCTCTCCCACCACCCTCAAACTGCCCAAAGGTTCTACAGACACGCACGTTCATGTCTTTGGACCTGCTGACAAGTTTCCGTACGCGGAGTCGCGGGGATTCACGCCCGTTGACGCACCCAAGGAGGCACTCTTTTCCCTCCACAAGAAATTAGGTATTGAGCGCTGCGTGATTGTAAACACGCTGCTGCATGGTGATGACAATCGTGTTGTAGAGGATGCGATACAGGCGGCCGAGGGACGCTATCTGGGTGTAGCACTCACACCGATTGACATTTCTGATGCAGAGCTCAAGCGTTTGGCTAGTGTGGGCTTTCGAGGACTTCGCTTCCATTTTATGCCTGGCTACAAGATCGACTACACACCTGAGCAAGTGATCGCACTCACACGTCGAATGGAGCCTCTCGGCCTGCACTTGCAGCTCCAGATGCATGCCATGCATGCTAAAGCGCTCACGCCTTTATTAAAGCAGTCCGCCGTCACTGTTGTCATGGATCATATGGGCAGGGTCGACGCCCAGCTGGGGCTCGAACACGAACACTTCAAAGACTTGTGTCATCTGCTTGAGCAACCGGGATTGATGGTCAAGGTAAGCGGCATCGATCGAATCGATGCTCAACCACCCTACCTCCAAGGCATTCCTTTCGCGCGATATCTTGTGAAAACCTATCCGGATCGCTGTGTCTGGGGATCAGACTGGCCTCACCCAAACCATACACACGTGCCCGACGACGGTGTCTTGGTCGACGCGCTGGCTCAGATCGCTCCTGAGCCAGCACTCCTTCATCAACTGATGGTCGACAACCCTCAGCGACTTTACCGTTTCGAAGTGTGACTTAACTCATCATATCCAAGCAAGTGCGGGCGATCACTTTTGTCGCCCGACGTAGGTCTTCGAGCTCGAGTCGCTCGTTAGGTTGTTTTGCCCGACTTTCTTCTACTGTACGCGGTCCTGCACCGTACAGGACAACAGGAATGCCCGCTTCGCAATAGAGACGAGCATCCGCGTAAAGCGGTGTGCCGCAAGCGGGAATTTTTTCCCCAAACTGTTTCTCAGCATGCAGTTGAAGTGCCTCCACTAGCTCTATACTGCCTGGCAACGGTTTAAGAGCCCGCGCCAACAGGATGCGTTTAGTCTCGACCGTAATGCCGGGTATCTGTTTCCACACGCCGTCAATCGCCGCACGAATGCTTTGCTCGACGCGCTCGGGATCCTCTTCTGGCACCATGCGACGATCCAGCTTGAGTACCACTTTGCCTGGGATCACATTGGTATTGGTCCCACCTTGGATGAGACCAATATTCAAATATGGATGGTTAATACCTGGCACCTGACTCTTGACCGATTTGTAGGTCTCATTCAAGGCATACAAAGCGTTCATGATGTTGACCGCGGCCTGAAGTGCATCCACGCCAGAGGTCGGCACCGCAGCATGGCCCATTTTTCCATTCACGGTAACTTCGAATTGCAAGCAGCCGTTATGTGCCGTGATGATCTGATAACTGAACCCTGCCGCGATGGCAAGGTCGGGTTTGGTGAGATTATTTTTCAGCAACCAACCTGGACCTAACTCGCCTCCGAACTCCTCATCGTAAGTGAACTGAAGCTCGATACAGCCTTTCAATGGGACCCCGAGTGACTCAAGTGCCCGCACGGCAAAAATGTAGGTTGAGAAATCACATTTACTGACCGCTGCAGCACGTCCGTATATCCGATCATCATGTACTTCTGCGCCGTAGGGCGGATACGTCCAACCATCGCCTGGAGGCACTACGTCGCCATGGGCATTTAACGCAAGCACTTTTCCGCCAGACTCATACTGCCTTTTGACGATTAGGTTGGTGATTGACTCAAGACCTGCTTCTCGCACAACCGCGTCTGGGACAGCGTGCTGCTCAGCGTGCATACCAAATGGCTCAATCAGTTTTGCGACATGCAAAGCGTGCGGCGTATTGTTGCCTGGAGGCGTATCCGTTGGGACCTGTATGACTGATTGCAAAAACTTTACTTGCTCATCAAAGTGAGCATCGACCCACTGATCTAGTTTTGAATAGAGTTCCGAGCGATTATTATTCATTTTCATTATGCGAATGTGTTGATTTCTTCTAGGAGCGCTTCAAAAGCACTCACCACCAGTGCAGCATCATCGTCGGTAATAATTTCAAGTGGGTTGTGACTAATACCTCGATTACCACCACGCACAAAGAGCATAGCCTGGGGCATGATGGTATGCATTTTCATTGCGTCGTGACCGGCTCCACTATTAAGTCTAAAAATCGGTTGACCGATTTTAGCGACCGCTTTCTCCCAGCAGGCTTGCCAAACTGGATCCGAAGGTGCGGCACTCGCACGCATGACTTCCGTATACTCAAACTGAACCTGTCTTTGGGAGGCGATCTCGTGCGACTGTCTGACGATATCATTCACCAGTGCATCCCTCTGAGTGTCGGTCGGAGCCCGCATGTCCAGTGTAAATACGCACTCACCCGGGATCACATTAATCGATCCACCGGGCACTTGAATTTGTCCAACGGTGGCGACCGAGCCTTCGTCATTACGGGCGCGCTTTTCAGCCATCAGACTAATTTCGGCGGCGGCCAACATCGCATCTTGACGCATCGACATCGGCGTCGTACCCGCATGACCCGCCAAACCGATTGTTTTACAAGTCGCACGAACACCCGCATTGATAGACGTCACAATTCCGAGAGGCAATGCCTTTTCACATAGCACGGGGCCTTGCTCGATGTGCACCTCAACAAAACCGAGATAGCGTGAGGGATCTCTCTGAATAGCTTGAATTGCAGTAAGCGTGCCAGGTAAACCGGCTGCCTGCATCGCCTGCGTCATTGTGATGCCATCGGCATCTTGCTGTGTCAACCACTCGGGGTTGAAAGTGCCTGTCAACGCACCTGCGGCGAGAAAAGTCGCACGAAACCTCTGCCCTTCTTCTTCGGAAAAACCTACCACCTCGATACCGAAGGGTAAGCGTTTTTTCTGGCTAGATAGGGATTTGACTACTGCGATCGGTACGAGAATACCCAGTCGGCCATCGTATTTACCGCCATTGCGCACAGTGTCGTAATGCGAGCCAGTCAGCAGCGTTTTTGCATCCGGATGCTCACCATGATAAAGGCCCACCACATTACCAACAGCATCGACTGAAACCTCATCAAAACCAGCTTCCTGCATTAAGGCTTTGAGCTCAGCGCAGACCGCTTGGTGAGCAGGAGTGAGGTAGGTCACGGTGAGTTGACCCTTCTCTGCCCATTCTGGTTCACTATGCTGGGCCAGACGCTCTGACCACTGCATAATGACATCGCCCACATTTAGAACTGCCATATCTAATCCTGTAAGAAACGCCGCGACTGCGAGATCAGGCGGTGCTTACAGTTTATCGCGTCAGTAGGTCTTATAGGGCAAGAACTTACCTGACAACACAACATTGACCCGATCACCCTTGGGATCAGGCTCGCGTTTAATATCCATCGAGAAATCAATCGCACTCATGATGCCGTCACCGAACTCCTCATGAATCAGCTCTTTAATCGTGGTGCCATAGACACTGACGATCTCGTACCAACGATAAATCAAGGGATCCGTTGGCACCGAGCTACGTAAGGAGCCTTTATAGGGCACCACTTGCAACAAAGCGACCGCCTCTGCGGGCAAACCAAAGGTCTTACCAATCACCAACGCCTGGGCTTTAGTTAAGGTCATCTGACCCAGACATGCTGCGGTCGTCCACTCTTTGGACAACTTAAGCTTTTTGGCTACATCGGCCCACTTAATCCCCTTTTGTACTTTGGCCGAGTAAATCAGGTCGGTCACGTCTTCGCGCGTCATGGGCTTGGCGATCGATTTGGAAACTGCCATGTCTTTCTCCTTTGGAATAAAACGTTCAATCAAAATAAAGGTCAAAAAAATACCAAAACTAGGCTGCTACATAGGTCTTGGATCGATGCACCAGAAAATCAATGAGGTGATTACGCAGCTCATAAAACTTAGGATCGTGATGCATGGTGGCGCGCGTCCGGTCTTTCGGCAAGGTGTTTGTGACGATCTCAGCTAGCACTGCGCGCGGACCATTACTCATCAAAAATATTTTGTCAGACAACAAAATCGCCTCATCCACATCGTGTGTAATCATAAAAACAGTCTGCTGTGTGCCTCTGACAATCGTCACAAGCTCGTCCTGAATATTGCCGCGCGTCAGCGCATCCAACGCACCAAATGGCTCGTCTAACAAAAGCATTTTTGGCTGAATCGCAAAGGCACGGGCAATCCCCACACGCTGCTTCATGCCCCCAGATAGTTGTGAGGGTTTTTTGTCCTCAGAGCCGGTCAAGTGAACCATATCGATGAATAATTGAACATGCGCATCAACCTCTGAGCGTGTCCAATTGGGCCATTTAGACCGCACGGCAAAGGCGATGTTGCCGCGCACCGTCATCCAAGGCATGAGCGCATGCGATTGGAATACGACACCACGATCCAGACTCGGCCCACTGATTTCACGACCATCAATAAACGAGTGTCCGTCTGTCGGGGCTTCAAGTCCAGCCAGCACATTCAAAATTGTGGTCTTTCCACACCCTGAGTGACCGATGATACAAACGAATTCTCCACGATCAATCGTGAAATTCACATCATCAAAAACGACCAGCTCTTCACCCCCATTGACGCCTGGAAAGGCCTTACGTAAACCTTGAACCTGTAAAAAATTTTGCATCTCGTACTTTTCCTTATTAGGCTCAATCTTTATACGTCACGGCTTTTTGAAGTCGGGCAAAACACATATCGAGCAGCATGCCGATCACCCCAATCATGAACACCGCCACCAAAATGTTGGCGATCGATAGGTTGTTCCACTCGTTCCAGACAAAATAACCAATCCCCGTTCCACCAACAAGCATCTCGGCAGCCACAATCACAAGCCAGGCAATACCGATAGAAATCCTCATCCCTGTCATGATGGTTGGTGCAGCTGCAGGTAATATCACGAGCAGTGCTTTACGTATTGGGCTGACTTCGAGTGTGCGCGCGACCTCAATCCATTCCTTGCGCACTGAAGCCACGCCAAAAGCGGTGTTAATTAACATCGGCCAGATCGAACAAATAAAAATCACAAAGACCGCAGACACGTTTGAGTCTTTCAGCGTGAACAATGCAAGCGGCATCCATGCAAGCGGAGAGATGGGTTTGAGCACTTGAATGAAGGGATCAAGCGCTTGAAAAATGAGTCTTGACATCCCAATCAAAAAACCAAGAGGGACCGCGACTAATGCCGCCAAACCAAACCCTAATGCAACACGAGAAACCGACCAAGCAAGCTGAATCCCAATCCCCTTGTCATTGGCACCCCTGTCATAGAATGGATCAGATAAGTGCTCAACAAGTTTTGCTCCCACATCCATTGGCCCCGGAAACGTGGACTTTTGACCTGTTGCCGCCGCAGCGCCAACGAGTTTGGCGTACTCCTCATCGACCACCTGATTACCTTTCGTTGGCATCGTGGCGATCTGCCACACGACCAAAAAAATTGCGAGGATTAAGCTAGAGAGAACAAACGCTCTTGCACGTTCATGACCCATCATTGCTATACCCTCTTGATCGCAAAGCTATTGAGATACTCACGAGGCTTGCTGGCATCAAAAACCTTGCCCATCACGACTATTTTTTTACTGCCTAGCGCTGGCGCGACAAGCCCTGCCTGCTCCATGGCACGTCGTGCATCTGTAGCTAAAAAGACCTCTTGGGCAATTTTTTGGTAATCCACATCGCCTTTGACCTGCCCCCAACGCTGCATCTGAGTCATGATCCAAACGGCGAAAGACTCCCAAGGCATTGGATCAAAACCAATACGATCCGGAACTTTTTTAACGCCCCCAAGACCATCAGCATAAGTACCTGTCAGCACTTGCTCCACGACAGTCAAAGGCTGGTTCAAATAGTTTGGCGTATGAATCGCTGCAGCAATTTCTTTTCGATTTTCAGCTTTTTGTGCGTAAGCAGTGGCTTCGACAATCGCTCGCAGCAAGGCACTGTATGTATTGGGATTTGACGTCACAAACTCTTTGCTCGCCGCAAACGCACAACAAGGATGACCGTCCCACAACTCTTTGGAAAGAATATGAATAAAGCCTACACCATCATAGACCGCGCGTTGATTAACAGGGTCCGGCGCGAGAAAGCCATCGATATTGTCAGCACGTAGGTTCGCCACCATCTCTGGTGGAGGCACCACTCGAATTTGTACATCACGGTCAGGATCAATGCCATTTTCTGCAAGGTAATAGCGCAGTAAATAATTGTGCATTGAGTAGTCAAAGGGGACTGCAAATTTGAACCCCTTCCAGTCTTTAGGATTACGCTTGTCCTTGTGCCTCATCGCGAGCGTAATGGCCTGTCCATTGATATTTTCAATCGCTGGAACGGTATAGGGAGTGGGTGAAGCGCCCACACCCATCGTAATGGCCAAAGGCATCGGTGACAGCATATGTGCCGCGTCATATTCTTTGTTCAGCGTTTTATCTCGTACGACAGCCCAGCCTGCCGTTTTCACCACCTCAACGTTAAGCCCCTGCTTTTTGTAAAAGCCCATTGGGTCCGCCATGATGATCGGCGTGGCACAAGTGATTGGTATAAAGCCAACTTTTAGATTGTTTTTTTCAAGCTTGCCACCTTGGGCAAAAGCTTCTTTAGCGAACGCAAGTGGAAATATGGCAGAGATTGCGGCCAAGGCAGTGGGTGCGCCAACAGCCTGCAGGAAGCGTCTACGCATGTCGTCCTGCGGGAAAACTGCTCGCATGACGGCTTGCTCTACGACACGAGACGTCATCGCATCAGAGGAACGCGTGACGACTTCACTCTGTGCGGACAGACTTGCTTCGTGCTCGGCGGCAGAGGCATGCTGGCCGCATGTGCAACGTAAACGAATCTTTGAATCAAATGGATTGGAGAAGATCGACATGTTAAGCACCCCTGTGTGAAAACTTGATGTAAAACACAAAGCAAGTTGCGTGCCAACACAGATCTCCCAAGAGATAAGGCCGCAGAGCTCTTGGTGGATGCCATCAAATTAAGCGCACGGGGTGCCGAAGGCACCAAGACGGTGCCGACAATCGGATTTGAGTGCGTGGGGGCACTGCTTTAAGGCCTCAGCTCCAGAGCAGTGCAGGTTAGCTATGCGAGGGCGTCCTAATCGTTTAACTCTAATAAAACAGGCTCAGGCCCACAGGTACGATCGAATATTCGAAACGTAGCGGAATACTTTGTTTTTGGATACGAAATAGCGTCCATGATGTGCGGCTTGTGTTGATAGAGTGATCCATTGGATTAGGTGGAGGTAATAGTGATAAATTTAGTGATGGATATCAAAAAACCCTCACAGCAACGCACCACGCCTCAACTACGCATCTGGGATTTACCAACCCGCTTGTTTCACTGGCTTTTAGTGCTATGCGTCACAGGTGCCATTGTGACGGTCAATGTGGGCGGCACCTGGATGGACTGGCATGTCAGATTCGGTATCGCTAGTTTTGCTTTACTTTTGTTCAGAGTGATCTGGGGCTTGATTGGATCACGCTACGCGCGCTTTACACAGTTCATCACCTCGCCTGCCAAAACAGTGGCTTACTTGCGTGGCCCACAACACAAAGAAGCAGGACATAGCCCACTCGGTGCTTGGTCTGTGGTGGCCATGCTGGCACTTTTATTGCTGCAGAGCACCTCAGGTCTATTTACAAGTGATGACGTGTTAACACAGGGTCCATTTGTTCAGTTTATTAGTAATGATCAGGTCGCTTGGTTCACGCGTATTCACAGTTTTAACGAGTACTTTATCTATGCCATCATCGGCTTGCATTTAGTGGCAATCACGATATTCAGCGTGCGCGGACGAGGCCTCGTCAAGCCAATGCTGACCGGCGACGCCCCCAAACACACGCTACCAACAGGGACTCAGACTGCACGTGATGACTGGAGAGTCAGAGTGGCTGCACTACTACTGGCTGTTTTACTCATAGGTCTCGCCTGGTGGCTGCTTGACCTGACCTTCAATGCCCCCATGAGCTTTGGATAGTATTAGGCGTTCGCGTTAGTCTCTACTCTGTTAGTCTCTGCTCAATAGGCGATAGAGGTGAGGTGCCATCATGCGTGCACCTGCCTCAGACAAATGATTATCATCACGGTACATTAATATCCCGTCCTTTTTTGCAAAACAAAATTTGTCATCGCAAAGATACTCTGCCATGTCAAAAACTTTGACACTTGGATAATCAGACAAAATTTTCGTCATCAACGCACGATATGTCGCATTTCTTGTCATAAAGGCCTCATTCGTCATCGCGCAATGTTGCTGAGGTTGTGTCAACCCGCCCGAGGGTCGACGCAAACACAGTCGCGGATCAAAGGGAAGTTCAGGATTGCTCAAGACGACCGTTACTTTTTTACCCGCCCGAGCCATAGCGTTCAGCGTCTGGCGCATCCCTTGCTCCCACACTTGTAAAGGATCTTTAATATCAGGCCGGTCGACCAGCGCAAATACGTGGTCGGTGCGACCGGAAATATAAGCAGGCCCCAACGCAAACATCACCACGTGTTTCAAATCCCGATTCGCGATCACCATTTCTGTCGCTTGTTGACTACCGGCATTATTGCTTCGCTCAAAGTCACTCCCTTTGAGGTAGGTGTCAATCCCTAAAAACAAGCGGCCTCCGACATTCAATAAGGACTCGCCTCGAGCGTTCATGTAGGGCGCCAAACCATCGTACATCGCTCGAGCATGAGAATCGCCAATTAATGCAACCTTGGGATCTGTACCTGAAAGATTGCAATAACGTACGTACCCTGTCAGCCCAAATTTTTTCATGCAAGCCGCGTGAGTATCCACCGGATCATCTTGCATACGAGTTAGTTGTGCCTCGTTGGTTTCTAACTGAATCAGACTCGCTCGTCCAGGCAAGCCGTTACGTAAAAACACGGATAGTCCAAGCAAAGTCACCAAAAGTAACACCCCTGCCAATGGAGCGAAGGTGATGCGCTCACTCAGCTGACGCACAGGCCGCTCCACCGCCACGTAGGTCATCCAAGCCAATAATACCGAAATAAATATCAACCCAATTGTCAAGAGTGGGGGCAAATCCACGCCGTACTCAATCCGAACAAACGTCAGAATAGGCCAATGCCATAAGTAGAGTGGGTAACTGATTAAGCCAAACCAAACAATCCATGGATGCGCCAACACCGCGCGCGTCCATGACGTGACATCTCCCACATGCAGCAAACAAAGCGCGCCTAGTACGGGTAACAGTGCCCAGAGACCTGGCCAAGCGAATTGTTTGTTAATAAAAAACATAGGGGCCAGCACCATCATCAGGCCTGCCGTCGCCACCAACAGATCAGCGCGAGATCCAACTCGCACGCGGCGCTCTACGTGCCAAAGTGCTAGCAAACCACCCGCAGCAAGCTCCCAAAAGCGAGTGAAAGGTAAATAAAAAGCGTATGTGTTTTCCACATAGGTGTAATACACGCTCAGAGCCAATGAGCCCAGCAAAACTGACCCCATCGCCATAGCCGATGAAAACCTTTTGCCTACACACCAAAGGAGCACAAATGGCCATACTAGATAAAACTGCT
>Ga0105051_10005265_pt1 | contig 14547 bp, 17 predicted proteins | sample FRY02_FD_78383 | JGI IMG/M metagenome (GOLD analysis project Ga0105051, IMG submission 78383) | Freshwater microbial communities from Lake Fryxell liftoff mats and glacier meltwater in Antarctica - FRY-02 (megahit assembly) | ecosystem: Environmental > Aquatic > Freshwater > Ice > Glacier... | reverse complement strand
TATAAAGATAATTCTATTGTCAAAGAAATAATTCAGTTTCTTAAAGAAGATAATTCCAGAGCTTTTTGTACACCTAAAAAATAAATTAAATTCGTTTGTTTAATCTCATTGCAAGGACAGTGTGCATCACTGCCGTATCGGCATTAGCGCAACCCAAGCGAGTTTGTATGTCTTACCTAGAACCCTGGGTAATCACGTGCTTCGCTTACAATTAACCATATAAAGTTCTTGAGCTTTCTTCATTTCTATCAAAATTATATAAATTTTGCAATATTTTTGCCCTCTCTCTTAGTGGTATGTTTTCTTCTATTATACTAGTCTCTTAAGGAAGCTAGTATAAAAACTTATCATGATGCATTCGAACTGCATCAGTTAATAGTTATTATTTCTAGCCTATCCTTAGCTATTAAGGAATTTTAGGCTTCAATATGAATAATAATAAAACTCACCAAAATTTTATAATCAAATCTTATACCGAGAATAATGTAGCTATTTCTGGATATGCTAGCGTTTATGAAATTACAGATCAACATAACGATTTAATTGCAAAAGGTGCTTTTGCCGAAGCCAATAATAAAAATGTCAAATTTTTATGGCAGCATGATAGGCAAAAACCTATAGGAGTCATACAATCTTTATTAGAAGATGATTATGGGCTAAAAGTTGATGCAATTATTAACAATAAAATTGAATCTGGTAGGGAAGCTATTGAATTAATACGTCAAGGCGCTGTCGATAGTTTTTCTGTAGGCTTTAATATAAAACTATCAAATTACAATAAATTAGGGCAAAGAATTATCACCAAAGCAGAATTAATTGAAATAAGTATTGTTACTTTCCCAGCTAATAATCACGCTAAAATTTATCATATATATAACGAACACAACAAGGAGAAGACAATGGATTTAGAACATACAATAAAAAAAATGAATAATATTAATGAAAATTTTAATAATTTTCTAGAATCAGAGAAAAAATCTAGTTTAAAAATCAGTATGTTAGAAGGAAAGATTGATAATATGATGAATTTCCTATCTCGTCCAGACATTAGCACACTAACAGAAGAAACTGAATGTAAAACTGCTTTTAATAATTACATTCGCAAAGGAAGAGAAGGAGATTTATTGCAAAAAGCGCTTGGTAATGGAGCGGAAGATGGCGGTATTTTATTACTCCCAACTTTATATAGTAAAGTCATGTCTGGAATTAATGCAATATCGCAAATGAGACAATTAGCTTCCGTTGAAACTATTTCAACTAATGTTCTTGATATAGTTATTGAGGATGGAAAATTTAGCTGTGGTTGGATTGGAGATTCAGAAGCACGTTATGTAACCGATACACCAAAATTACAGCAAAAAAATCTTTACCCGTGAACTTTATGCTCAGCCTAAGGCAAGTCAAACTTTAATTGATGATTCTGCTATTGAAATTGAAAGTTGGTTAACGGAAAGATTAAGGGATAGTTTTGTAAAAATAGAAAATAAGGCCTTTATCAATGGCGATGGAGAGAAAAAACCTAGAGGTATTTTGTCTCCAGATCATACTAAAATTGAAAAATTAGATGCAGGAAAAAATGTAACGCCTGAAATGCTTATTGATCTTATTAATTCTATGGATGAGGAATATTTAGCAAATGCTACATTTTTAATGAATAGAACCACTTTATCAGAAATTCAAAAGCTTAGGGACGGTAATGGTAGATTTATTTGGCAACAATCACTATCTGAGTCTTTTGGTCAGACTATTTTTGGAATACCTATAGTTTGCTGTTCTAACATGCCATCAATAAAACAAAATGCTTGTGCTATTGCTATCGGAGACTTTAAAGCGGCATATAAAATAGTCGATAGAATGAACATTAATATAATGAGGGATCCATATACAGAAAAACCTTTTGTAAAATTTTATGCAGTCAAAAGAGTAGGGGGCGATGTAATCAATCAAGCTGCGATTAAACTTGCAAAATTTACTGATCAATGAGGCTTAATCTATGTTTAGAAAAAATCTATCAATAGTAATTGAATTATTTCCTCAGAAATTATGGAAGCTAGAAGCAATAAAAAATTACCTTAGAATATCACATAGTTATGATGATAATTTAATAGAAAATTTAATTAATGCAGCGATTATAGCTGCAGAAAATTTTATTAATCTTCATTTGGTTTTAAGAAATGTACATTTTATTTGTAATGTTAGAAATACACAAAATTTTACACTCAAATATAAACCAATAAATAAAGTAAAAAAATTACGATAGAAGATGAAAAGGGTAAAAAAGAGCTTGGCAATGAGGGATATTACATAGATCTAGAAAACTATGTAGTTTACTTAGAACAACCGCTATTAAATACAGAATTAACTATGGAATATATAGCAGGTTTTGATGAAAATAATATACCGCCCTCAATAAAACATGGGATCTTACTTCATATAGCCGAAATGTATGATAGGCAGGAACAAACTAGCGACTATATTCCAATTGAAATTAAGAATTTGTATTTGCCATATAGACAGTTAAAGTTATGAGTATGAAAATGAGCAGAGCATTATCTTTTTATCTTAAACATCAAATAATATTTTTAGAAAATTTTGCTGCAAGTGATATTGAAAAAGAAAATTGGCAAGAAAAAACGATGAGTTTCGCTGAAATCAAACCTCTTTGTGATAGTAAATTTGAATCATTAGAGAATATTAATTTTGGCCATGTCATGACAGAAGGATTTTTTATATTCAAAATAAGATTTATTGACGGAATAAATAGTAAAATGCGGATTTTATTTAAAAAAAGAATATTTGAAATAAAGCGTATCATCGATGTTGAAGAGCAGGGTAGAATACTGAATATCATAGTTTTAGAGATTTAAAAATGTCAATGAATTTTATTTATGACTTTCAAATAAAACTCCATCAATTGTTTTCAAATGATAAAGAAATACGTCTAACTGTTGATCGAATATATCTTTCAATTGTTCAAGATGCTAAATATCCTTTTTTGTTAATTAATATTTTAAAAATTGAAAATATGTCAAAATTTAATAATCCAATTTATGACATTGAATTTGAGATATGTGCGTTTGCTAGGGATAAAAATCAAGGTATTTTAGTATCGCTTGCAGATAAAATTACTAATAAACTCAACTCTAAAACTTACATACTCAAGGATTATATAATAGCTGGTATGAGGGCAGGTAATATAACATTTAAGCCTAGCATTGATTTAATTACTACTAAACTTTCTGTTAATTATAAAGCTTTAATAAAAAAAGATATTTAGAGATTATATATGAGATTTCACGACATATCATTACCAAAATTTATAGAGGTTTTCGCTATTGGCGTGCCTGAATTCTCAAATTCATCACTGTCTACATTATCTGGCAGAGAATTAATATTTTTAGATAGGGAAAATGCAAGACAAAAATATTTAATAAAAAATTGTAGGCTTAGTCAGGCTCAATTTGAAGAATTTAATAATTTTTTTAGGGCAAGGAGAGGGAAGCAGTTTGCTTTTCGATTTCGGGATTATAGCGATTACCAAGTAAATAAACAATTTATAGCCGAAGGAAATTCTATTTTATCTGAGTTTCAATTGTTTAAGTTATATGCTGACTTAATATCTCCTTATGTTAGAAAAATCACAAGATTAGTAAAAAATAATATAATTCTTTATATAGATAACGATACTATTGACGATCTGACAATCGAGACAATTAATTATGACACTGGAATTGTCACGTTAAAGCAACCTTTGCCTCAGAAAAAAACTTTGATTGCTGATTTTATTTTTGATATTCCAGTAAGATTTAATAATGATAGTTTTGAATATTTTTATTGTGAAGATGGATCAATAGAATTATCGATTATAGAATTAGTTGAGGTAATAGAATGAGGCTTTTAGAAGAAGAATTAAAAAACGCATGCAATTATTATGGAAATATAATCTATTGTTTTGAAATAAGCATGCAAGATTTTACTAAGTTATTTCTTACCTCAAGTGATAAGGTTATTAGATCAGATGCAATAGCCTTTTTACCAAATTCAGGTCTAAGATTGAAGGAAGCTGAATTTAACGATTCAGCACAAAATTATTTTATATTAGAAGGAATTTACGAATCTTGTGGAATTACAAAAGAAATGGGTCTAACTAGTTAAGAAATCAAAATATCAATATACTTACCGCAATATTTTTATCACTTTATTACTTATGAGTCTACTCTATACATAAAAAATGACCTAAGTTTTAGTATTCGTTTAGAGCCTGAGACAATAAAATATAATCAATCTTTACTTAAATTATTTAGTAAAACCTGTAGAGCAGACTTTGTCGACTCAAAATGTAAGCTTGATATAAAGTTTTTTAGTGAAGAATACGCAATTTCTTATATTTTAAACAGAACTATAATTTTAGTAAATCATGATAAGGAAAATGGTTATTTTAATAATGGTAATGCTATTTTTTCTATTGGTAATGTAGTAAATAGATTTGAGTCTAAAATTCTTAGCCATTTTGGTAAAAATATTGAATTGCATAAGGTAATACCTAGTATCTTTAAAGACTCTAGAAATGTTATTCTTACAACTGGTTGCGATAAAAAATTTATAACTTGTTGCAATAAATTCAATAATGCAGTAAATTTCAGGGGCGAACCTTTGGTTCCGGATTATAATTTTTTAAAAACAAATACTATGTAATTATGAATAAAGAATTTATAAAACCTTTTTTACAAGGATTTTTTAGTATATTTAAAATTATTCCAATCACATCTAAAGAACCAAGAGACTATAATGTATTTCTGTATTTCTATAAAGCAGAGAGATATATAAATTCATCATTTAAAAAAGTTAGAAATAGACATGAAAGAAATTAAAACATTTTTTACTAATGACAATAGACTTAATAAAGGATACACAAAAACGCAGAATTTAAGGGAGTCAGATAAAAGTCATTACCGTAAAAAATTTGAACATATATTGCCACCAATTGACTTGATTAGTGAGTATGAGAGCCTTAACCCAGGTACATTAGCTAAAATGATAGATATGGCAGAGAGAGAGCAACACCATAAGCATGCGATTGATTTAATAAATATAGAGTCATATAACAGGACTAAAAAAATTGGAAGAATTTTTGCTGTGCTTTTAGTTTTCTTCATATGCATAACTACATTATTGTTAACTATATATGCTAGTATAATGAGTTCTATGATTTTCTGCATTACTGCATTTTTATCTATAGCAATAGGTTCAATCATGGCAACAAAAAAATCGTATGGGGCTAATAAGTATAATAAAAAAGAGGATAATCAGCAATAAGGACTGTAAATACCATTAAATAATCAGCATTACTTTCCATAATACTGATTATAGAACTTTTAATGAGCTCAAACAAAACTGCCCTATCAGATTTCAGATTTGGCTGAATTAAAGGTGGATATCTTAAAATTGTATTAAACATTAAAAGTTAATTGTTCTTTCTTGTCTTTAAGTGAAAACGTTTACACTATTGTATTCTTCGTCTATTTCAGTGATAATTTTTAAATCGCATACAATTCTGCAGCCACCGGTAGTTTTTGCTTTAAGTCGTGATGACTAAGAGGTGGTCAACGTAGTTGCAACTGTGGTAACCCCCCTAAAACTAGCGACCTTGTAATAAACATGTTATCATATTTTTTTCCAGCTGGAAGTTCCATCTTTTCTATCTTCTAGAACAATATTTTTATCGTATAATTCTTGACGAATTTTATCAGCCACAACCCAATTTCTTTCTAATTTTGCTTTTGAACGCTTGAGAAGCATATCATTTATTAAACCTTCCTCCGTCTCCTTGTGAAACCATTCTGAATCTGTTTTAATCATTAGCCCTAGCATTCTAGTACAGGCTAAAAGCAGTGAGGCGTTATTATGTTTTTCAACTTGATCGTCAGAGGTAAATACTAGCTTAGCATAATCATTGATTATTTTGACTCCAAGGGAAATATTCATATCATCAAGTAAAGCATTCATAAAATCGCCCGGTATTTGTATTGAATAATCAAGTTCTAACCCTTCTATTGCCCTATACCAATAATTCACCATTTTTCTACCATCTTCTATGGCTTTATCATTATAATCTAATGGTTTACGATAATGGGTAGACATCAAGAATAACCTAAGCACGTCTGCTTCTATTCCTTGCTCAATCAAATCTTTTACTGTAATAAAATTTCCTAATGATTTACTCATTTTTTCGAAAGAACAAGTAAGGAAACCATTGTGAACCCAATATCTAGCAAATAAAGAAGAAGGAAATGCGCAAGTGCTTTGTGCAATTTCATTAGTATGATGAGGAAAAATTAAGTCAGATCCGCCACCATGAATATCAAAATCTTCACCTAAATATTTATGGCTCATAGCAGAACATTCAATATGCCAGCCTGGTCTCCCTCTTCCCCATGGACTATCAAAATTAGCAGACCAATCCTCATCTAAATTAGCTGGCTTCCATAGGACAAAATCACTAGGATGTTTTTTTAACTTACTTTTCTCAATTCTAACATAGTCAATCATTTCATCTAAATTTCTACCAGATAGAACTGTATAATCTTTAGCTTTTACCACTTCAAAATAGACATGGTTTTCTAAAATGTAAGCATGCCCAGAATTAATCAATTTTTCAATAATATTGATCATTTCTGCAATATGTTCTGTTGCCTTTGGTTCAAAATTAGGTCTAAGGCAATTTAAATAATCCATTGCAGAATGAAAATCTTCTGTAGTTTTGATTGCTAACTCAGAAATTTCTATTCCCTTTGCTTTTGCATTATCAATAATTTTATCATCTACATCTGTTATATTACGTACATATTTTATATGTTCTTTTCCATAAATCTCTATTAAAATACGATATAATATGTCATAAACTACAACTGATCTAGCATTTCCAATATGCGGATGGTCATATACAGTTGGGCCACAAACATACATTTTAATCAGATTTACATCTAATGGTTTGAATATCTCTTTTTTACGATTTAATGTATTGTATAATGATAGAATCATGATTTTATATTTATTATAATGCGATCATGCAATTATTTGTTTTGTATAAGCAAACAAAATTCACTGTATAGTCTTGTAAAGTTTTATTTTAAGTGACTAAGTAATGATTCACTGATCTCGAGTTCACGAGCAATATCGTCAATTCTTTCCGTCTCGGTTTCAAGCACTAAATCTTGCCTTAATCGAGATATTTTCTCAATTATTTCTATTTTCTTTATTTTATCTAAATCAATAGCAAACTCTGTTGCAACATTAACCTCGAAAGCTCTCACTTCTACCATACCACCATATACAAAATACTGAAAATTATGTTTATGCGATGAAACTTTCATAATTCCTGGATGTAAACTTGCAATGAGCAAAGAATGTTCAGGTAAAACCCCAAATTCCCCGTGTTCTCCGGGCATGGTTGCGATTTCTGCTTCACATTCAAGAACTATAAGTCCAGGAGTTATAATTCTAACTAAAATATCTTTATTCATTATTGCACTATATTAATAATTATTTCAGTTTTTTATTGCCTATTGTTCTCGCGCGAAGGCTGGAATCCAGAAATAAAATCTAGACCCCCCTCACAATAACGTTAAATTTACGCAACTTTCTTTTGAATCAATTCTGCTTTTACAACCGCTTCTTCAATAGTACCAACCATATAAAATGCAGCTTCAGGCAGATCGTCATACTTGCCTTCTGTTAACGCTTTAAAACCAGCAATGGTGTCAGTTAAACTCACAAATTTTCCTGGTGATCCTGTAAATACTTCTGCAACATGAAATGGTTGAGACAAGAAACGCTGAATTTTTCTTGCGCGCCCTACTACTAATTTGTCTTCTTCTGATAGTTCGTCCACACCTAAAATTGCAATAATATCTTGTAATGATTTATAAGTTTGAAGAATCCTTTGAACTTCCCTTGCTACTCCATAATGTTCTGCTCCAACAATATTAGGATCTAGCATTTGCGAATTACTATCAAGCGGATCTACAGCTGGATATATACCTAATTCTGAGATTTGGCGGCTAAGCACTGTTGTAGCATCCAAATGGGTAAATGATGTAGCTGGAGCTGGATCAGTTAAATCATCAGCAGGTACATAGATAGCTTGAACTGAAGTAATTGACCCATTTTTTGTAGAAGTAATGCGTTCTTGTAATTCCCCAAGGTCAGTAGCAAGAGTTGGTTGATAACCAACAGCAGAAGGAATACGGCCAAGTGTTGCAGAAACTTCAGAGCCTGCTTGCGTAAATCGAAAAATATTATCAACAAAGAATAAAACATCTTGGCCACCGTCTAAGTCACGGAAATATTCAGCTACAGTCAAGCCAGTAAGCGCTACCCTAGCCCTTGCCCCTGGTGGTTCGTTCATTTGTCCATAAACTAAACTTACTTTTGATTTTTCAGGTTCTTTAATATTAATAACGCCTGATTCCATCATTTCATGATAAAGGTCATTACCTTCTCTAGTTCGTTCGCCAACTCCAGCAAATACTGTAAAGCCTCCATGAGCTTTTGCAACATTATTAATGAGTTCCATAATCAAAACTGTTTTACCAACACCAGCGCCACCAAATAAACCTATTTTACCTCCTTTAGCATAAGGAGCAAGTAAATCAATAACTTTGATACCGGTGACTAAAATATTTTTCTCAGTAGATTGTTCAACAAATTCAGGTGCTTCCCTATAAATCGATGAAAATTCTGTAGCATTTATTTCTCCACAATCGTCAATAGGCTGGCCTATTACATTCATGATACGCCCCAAAGTCGCTTTTCCGACTGGCACATGAATGGGCTTACCAGTATCAATAACTTCTTTTCCTCTGACTAAACCATCAGTTGAATTCATCGCTATACACCTGACTGCCCCGTCTCCAATATGTTGAGCAACTTCTAACACTAGTTTCTCACCATTATTATAACATTCCAGAGCATTTAAAATTTTCGGAAGTTCCACATTATCTTCAAATTTTACATCAATTATAGCAGAGATAATCTGTATAATTTTTCCAACTTTTTGTTCCATTTCTTTAACCTAATATTTTTAATATATAATTTATTTTTTTACAACCAACTAGCTAGATAGATTCAAAACCTGCAATAATTTCTGTCAATTCTTCTGTGATGCTTGCTTGCCGCGACCTATTTAATTTCAGTGTTAGTTTTTTTATAATTTCATTTGCATTCTTTGTAGCGCTATCCATCGCCGTCATTCTTGCGCCTTCTTCGCTTGCTCTACTGTGAATCAAAGCAAAATTGAGTTCTCCCTTGATATAAAGATGTATCAGTTTAAAAACAAGTGATTCACCTTCATATTCATAAGCACTAGAATCATTAGTGATTTTAACCGGAAAAGAAATAGGGAGTAATTTTTCTTTAACTAAAGTCTGCATCATAGCATTTTTAAATTTATTAAAATATAAATAGCAAGAACCTATTTCATCATTCTCAACCATGTCGATAATTTTTTGATTGATCTTTGCAATAGAATTTTGAAAATTCTCACCTGAAACATGGTAATAACTATCAATATACTCAGAATATTTACCCTTAAGAGCATCGTATCCTTTTTTACCTATAATAATCAGTCGAACCTTAGCACCAATTCGCTCCAGCTCTACAATATCAGTTTTTACTTTTTTAATTATAGATGAATTAAAACTGCTGCAAAGGCCACGTTCAGAAGTCATTAGCACTAATAAATAAGGCTTATCCAAAACATGTGTATCAAAGAATTTTAACTCTTCTTTAGAAAGATTTTGCAAATTATTACCGCATGCCACATCTTCTATAATATGCCGTAACATATTGATATAAGGCATGGAATCAGTTAATTTAGGCTTAATTCTTCTCAGCTTTGCTGCCGAGACTACTTGCATAGCTTTTGTGATCTTCTTAGTAGTTTTTATACTCTTAATCCTAGATCGTAATTCTTTTAGACCTGACATATAATCTCTTAAATTATAAAAAATCCTTTACAAACTTCTCTAAAAACAGTTTTAATTTTTGTTCTGTTTCAGGAGTTAATTGTTTTTCCATCTTTATGGATTTTAAAATATCTCTTTCTGAGAGTTTTATTGCTTCTAATAACTTATGTTCAAAATCTTTTACTTTATCCACGGGCAGAGCATCCAAATATCCGTGCGTACCAACATAAAGGCTAACAACTTGTTCTTCGACAAGCATTGAAGCATATTGCGCTTGTTTTAAAATTTCTGTAAGCCTTAATCCACGTCGTATTAAACTTTGTGTAGAACTATCCAGATCTGAACCAAACTGAGCGAAAGCTGACATTTCTCTATATTGCGCTAACTCAAGTTTTAATGAGCCTGATACTTGCTTCATTGCCTTTATTTGGGCAGCAGACCCTACCCTACTTACAGACATACCAATATTAACAGCTGGTCTTATACCTTGGTGAAATAATTCACTTTCTAAAAAGATTTGTCCGTCTGTAATTGAAATAACGTTAGTTGGAATATAAGCAGAGATATCACCAGCTTGAGTTTCAATAATTGGTAACGCTGTTAAAGAGCCTGAGCCATAGGCCTCAGACATTTTTGCAGCTCTTTCAAGTAAACGGGAATGTAAATAAAAAACATCGCCAGGATATGCTTCACGCCCTGGAGGCCTTCTAAGAAGGAGCGACATTTGACGATAGGCTACTGCATGTTTACTTAAATCATCGTAAATAATTAATGCATGCATTCCATTATCACGAAAATATTCTCCTATAGTACAACCAGTATAAGGGGATAGAAACTGCAAAGGTGCAGGATCAGAGGCGGTGGCAGCAACAACTGTTGTATAAGACATCGCTCCTGCATCTTCTAATCTTTTTACAACCTGAGCAACTGTTGACCTTTTTTGACCAATTGCAACATAAATACAGTAGATTTTATCTTGTTCATTTCCAGAAAGGTGCATTTCCCTTTGATTAAGTATAGTATCGATAGCGATTGCTGTTTTACCAGTTTGCCTATCACCGATAATTAATTCTCTCTGCCCTCTTCCTATTGGAATCAATGCATCTATAGCTTTAATGCCAGTTTGTACAGGTTCATGAACAGATCTTCTTGTTACTATTCCTGGAGCCTTTATTTCAATATTACGCTGTAATGCTGTTACTATATCACCCTTGCCGTCAATTGGTTTTGCAAGACCGTCAACAACTCTACCAAGAAGCTCTTTTCCCACTGGAACTTGCATAATATCACCAGTCCTTTTTACTATATCGCCTTGTTGTACCGAACTATCAGAGCCGATAACAACAACACCTACGGAATCAACTTCTAGGTTAAGAGCTAAACCATTTACTCCTGATGAAAATGTCACCATTTCACCAACTTGCACTCCCTTAATACCATAAACTCTAGCAATACCATCCCCTACGGTGATAACACGACCTACTTCTTCTAAGTCACCTAATTGATCAATATTTTTGAGAATTTCCTCTTTTAATATCTCTGAAACCTCTACAACATTTAACTTCATTCATTTACTCCAAATATTTATCAGTAAAAATAACTATATTTCTTATTAACTACTTACCTTCATAGGTAGCACTTGCCTTACGACATGACTAAATTCAGGTTCAACCAAAAAATTTATCTTTGATTTCATTGTGAGTTTTTTAATTTTACCAAGCGCACCAGCAATAGAATAATCCATTCTAATACTATCATATTCTATAACCATACCGCCAAGGATAGATTGATTCTCAGAAAATTCAGTTTCAACTTTTTGTTTCAAAAGATTTTCCAAATGATTTTTTATCCATTCCTTTTCTTCTAACTCAAGAATTTTAAAGGAGACAACCTGCACTAACTTTATATCTTTACTTTCATCCAACATGAGATGATAAAAAGAAATTATTTTAGATAAAAGAGATATACGGGAATTTTTAATTAGTAACAATAAAAATTCTGCTAATATGTTATTAATGTTAAATTTTTGCATAATTGATTGAATGATCTTGACTTTATCTGTATTTTTAATAATTGGACTTTGAATTGCATTTTTGATCACTACATCGCTTTCAACCACTTCATTAACAGCAATCATCTGCTTTAATACTTCCTCTTGGGCCCCAGTTTCACTAGAACCAGAAAATAGCGCCGCAGCATAATTCTTTACTATTTTTATATCCTTCATATCATTAAATTATTTAAGTCATTTTTTAAAAAATATAGTACTCATTTTCAAATTAAATGCAATAGAATTAATTTAATCCCAAGCCAGGTTCATATAAATTACTACAAATTTTCCAATATCTCTAATTAATCTATTTCATCCTATACTCGCTCTTCGTTTAGCAGGATTTTCTTTTTGCCGTTTAATTTGTTTTTGTTGTTCAGCAGGGAGTGGAGACGGTATATGCACAGGATGTAACTTCTTAGCCTGGTCTTGTAAAGCTGACCCTATCTTCGTCCTTTGCCCTAAATTTGGATTATGATCATGTTCACTAATAGGTTTATTAGCTGCCGCGACAAGACTTGCACTAAATTCTTTATTAAGTCCAAGTGTTTTTGTTCTATTATTAATATAGGATTCAAGCGTTCCTTTAAAAGCTTTATTTTTCTTATCTAATTTACACCATTCTATTCCTTGATCTTTTGCACCAAGACCTATTCCCTTAACACCAGGTCCTCCAGTAAATGCTTGATATTGCCTTCTTACATCAGTCATTAAGCTTTCATCCAGTGGTTCTCCATCTCTTTTATTTTCTATCAGTTTATCTATATTAACTTGCATTTCCATGAGCTTACCAACATCACCCATTTGTTTTTGATTGTCTGAACAGAATTTCTCTAAATTTCCAAAAACCTCATTCATGATACCTTCTGGATCTTTAGCTTGTATTTTGTCACCCTTTGCATTAGAGTTTATCTTAATCAATGAATCAGTAATATGTTTTATCGCATCCTTATTTGCTTCTGGATCTCCTTGAAGATCATCAATCAGTTCTTTAAACGAAGCTTTTGCATTATTTATACCTTCTGTTATCTCTTTTGTTTTTTCAGGACTTGATAGCTCCTTGAAAGCTTCTGCTAGCTCTATGGAAGGCATTATATCATAATCTCTCCAGAATTTAGATGTATGCCCACGAGGAAAGGTAGTTACTTTTTCTCGATTTATAAAATCAAGCACTCTATTATCATTATTTCTTACTTTACCTCCCATAGTTTTAGATCCGCTTAATAATTCATTAAAAGCATGACCAAAATCTATCCTTGCAATTCTATTTCCTTCTGTAGTCTTAATAACCATCATATTACCTGGATTTACATCATGATCTCCTATAATAGCAGACAAAGCTATTCCTCTAGCTAAATCTTTACGCATTTGTTTATTTGCCTCTCCACTTAAATTGAACTCACCGTTTAACCCATCTTGGTTAGTACCTTTGCGAGTGGTAACCTTTTTTACATGTATTCCGTGCGCTCCTATCATCGCAACTCCTTGTGTTTCAGCATATCCATCAATATTACCCAAAGTTTTTTCACCTTTTGATTCATTACCTAAATATTCTGAAGCCACCATAACTCTGTTTTTGTCTTTATTGTAAACTAATGACAATTCTGGAATTAGTTTTGGATCCCCTTTACCTGCCAAAGCAGCAGCAATATTCGCGCCTATGACTTCACCAAAATTCTCATGATCTTTCCAATCTTTGAAACTACCTTTCACTTGACGCGTAACATAGGATTTAATACCTTTCCAGACACCTTTGTCTGTGGTAAATTTTTGATCTTTTTTATCTAGAATTGATGGTTTCAATTGATAAGTTTTATTACCTTTTGTTACTTTTAAACTTCCTGTAAAACCACCTACAGATACACCTTCACTAAACCCATCAGATGTCATATATTTACGTTTAGGTTCTACACTTTTAGCCAAAGCTTGACCTTCTTCTCGTTCTTGACCTTCTCTTCTTCTGTCAACAGGTTCTGCTCTGGCAAGCTTATCCTTGTCCTTATCTGGTGCATCGATATTAACTTCTGGAATCTTCGTAAATGTCGAAAGTATATTATTTAATTCTGTTACAACTTCTTTATTATTTTCATCTAGAACAAGCTTATCAATTTCTCTTCTAAAACGTTCCTTATCATGATCTCCAGTAACACCAACTTTTTGCTTAGCAAATTCACTAAGCAGAGCTTTCTTGGAGTTAGGATCTATAGTATCATCTGCTATAACTTTCTTTATAATCTCAGACTTTTGGGTGATATCCTTATCAGCATCATACCCTGTTTTTTTACCATTTTCATCAACAATACCATTATCACTAAACATATTAAAACGTTCTACATATTTCTTCTCATTAACTGCTAATGGTTTTGCAGGTTGAACAGCCTGAGCAACTGGCTCAGAAGCCTTAGCCTTAGCCTTATCCAAACCAACATTTTGAGCTTGAGTTTTAGGCGCAACTTTTGCAACAGAATCAGTAGAACGCTCTTCTTCTTTAACAACTTGTGCGACATTAAGTGACAAGCCTTGATTCTTTGC
>Ga0105051_10005258_pt1 | contig 14559 bp, 17 predicted proteins | sample FRY02_FD_78383 | JGI IMG/M metagenome (GOLD analysis project Ga0105051, IMG submission 78383) | Freshwater microbial communities from Lake Fryxell liftoff mats and glacier meltwater in Antarctica - FRY-02 (megahit assembly) | ecosystem: Environmental > Aquatic > Freshwater > Ice > Glacier... | reverse complement strand
TTCGGCTGTTGCATTCATGACATGTGCTGGCTGAGTTGATATAACTCCAGCTACCTTACGATCATGTGAGCTAATACTTTGAGTAATTTCTTCTGTTCCACCAAATACTACAACTGTTCCTGGCGCATATTCAACATCTGATTTATAAATCTCTGCCAAATCCGCATATTGCGCTGATGTAGCGAGACCGTATATGGTCGCAAACCTATTATCCGTTTGACCAATGTCACCAACACCATTTGACCCTGACTTAGTAACACTCGCTAACTTTACAGTACCGGTATAAGTTGGTAGATATGTAGCTACCTGTACATTAGCGTAGCCTGGCGGAACATTGCTTATCTCGTTATCAACATAACCTTTGATTCCAACGTTAGCTGTTATTACAGCAGTTGTAGTTGAATTATCAACATAACCAATCATACCAACGTTAGCTGTTGTAGTTGAATTATCAACATAACCAATCATACCAATGTTAGCGGTTGTGGTTGAGTTATCTACATAGCCAATCATACCTACGTTGGCTGTTGTGACATCAGCTGACCGTGCTATTGCTATCCCACCACCAGTAGCCCCATCGTGTATTCTTAATGTATCTAAGGTTGTGTCAATCGTGAGCTCTCCCTCTGCACCTGTAAATGCGTTGTTCTGTGATGTAGACCCTCTTCTAAATTGTACTACTGTAGGCATTTTCTATTAGTTTCCTTATTTTATGTATTTATGCGCCGACGTATGCTTCGTCGCCGGCTAAATCTGTAGTCGATACTGCACCAATATCATTTGCATCATATGTTGTTGCTAACGGCACACCAAATGCATCTGAGGTTACGGTGGTTACATCACCGTAATCTCCACTAGGGAAGTCACTAACAGTACCGTAGGCTAAAGTGTTCCATGTGGTTCCATCATAGGTTTCAAATTTGGTTTGGTCGGTATTAAATCTAATTGCACCTGTTGTTGTTGTCCTTTCGGCAGTTGTTCCTACAGGTACGCCAAACCCACCAGTGGTTGAGATGACAATATCCCGTCCCGAACTTGATAAAACAGCATTACCAAGATAAATGGTATTACCACTAAAATAAGCATCACCCCATCGTCGTGTTGGGCTACCTAAGTTGTAAATAAGATTTGCTGATGGTATTAAGTCACCTTTAATCTCTGTATATGAGGCATTGAATACTACTGTATTTGCGGTCCCACCTATAGTTACTGCTACGTTACCTCCCGAATAAGCAGTAACATCTGAAGTTCCATTGATAATCTTAGTAACGCTGGTAATAACCCCTGACAGTTGACTACCATTACCAAAGTAATATGGTGCAGTAATATTACCGCCGGCCATAATATTACCCGATGTTATAACATCAACTTTTAGGTTACCATAGCCACTATTGATTGTGACATTAGCATCAGTGCCACCGCTACCGGTAGTTAATCCTAAAACAAATCGATCATTAGTTTCATCCCAAATTACAGCCGCGTTAGCAGTACCGCCACCATCACGGTTGAATATAAAACCAACATCTTGCTGAGCAGAAGTAGCATCTTTGTTCAGTACTGACACCGGATCAGTGAACGATGATATTGTGGTTATTATCTGTTGGGCTTTAGGTCGAGTTAATGCCATATTGCTCTCTTTAATTTGTAGTATTTATCAAAAAGATAGGACCCGAAGATCCTATTTTTAATGTTACTGTTAGAGAGTAGAGCTTAGTGTTTACCTACTACTACTTCAATTACTGCTTCGCCTTCTGATGCTTCAATTGATTTACCAATTACTGCACCAACTTTAGGATTTGCTTCTGCTCTAGCACGACCATTACCAGCTGATACCATCATGTCGCCTTTAGCAACTGTGCCTTGTACTTTACAAGGCACACGTCCTGTCAATGCTACCATTGCCACGTGTTCTGCTTCTAGTGCGTCATTCATGCGGTATGCTGGATCTGTTGAAACAACCCCTGCTACCTTTTGACAATGATCTACATCGCAAGTTGATACTTCATGCTCACCACCAAAATGTACGACTGTTCCTGGTTCAATATCTGCATCTGCCACGTATTTCTCAGCTAAGTCAGCGTATTGTGCTGAAGTGGCGAGGCCATATATGGTCGCAAATCTATTGCCTGTTTGTCCAATATCACCTGCACCGTTCACGCCATTTTTAGTGATGTCTGGTGTAGTCAACCCAATTGTGATTATATCTTTGTTAAAATCCCAACTTGTTGTTGCGTGGGTGTACAGGATTGTTGCGGCTGCCCCGTCGACAGTTAATCCAGCACCGTCGGCTGTTGCAGAATCTGCCGCACCTTTAGCTACAGTGATATTTAGATCTGCTATGTCTAATGTTGTTGAGTTAACTGTAGTAGTAGTACCATTAACTGTTAACGTACCACCAACAACAATATCACCAGTTGTTGTTATCGCAGTAAACGTACCAGCACTTGTAGTTAATCCACTAGCTCCAAATGATGCCACGTTACTACCGTTAACTGATACGTTAACATAGCTACCAGTAACCTGTACATTACTACCACCACTCTGAATTTTTGCTGAGTCAAGACCGCCAAACGATCCACCACCGGTAACACTAATAGTACCTGTTGTTGTCATATCGCCAGTTGCGGCGTCAATTGTTAACGGACCTACTGTTATTCCGTTGTGTACTACAAAGTTACTGTTTGCCATGGTTCCATATCCCCAAAAAAGAATTTATATTCATAATATGATTATTACAAGATATTTATCCAACACCATGGTGAAATAATCTGTACGCATATTTCTAGTCAAAAAAAAAGCACCCCGTAGAGTGCTTTTTAATATTAACTAGGTAGTTAATATTTACATCATACCACCCATGCCTCCGCCCATTCCTGCTTGAGCATTATCTTTCTTTGGAATTTCATTGATAGCACAATCAGTTGTAAGCAATAGTCCAGCAACACCAGCGGCATTTTGCAATGCACATCGTGTTACTTTAGTAGGATCAACAACACCCATCTCCATCATGTCACCGTAAGTGTCGGTTGCGGCATTAAAGCCATAGTTACCTGACCCCTCAAGAACCTTGTTAACAACAACTGAGCTTTCACTGCCAGCGTTTTCAACAATAAGTCTTAAAGGTTCTTCAATTGCCCGTAATACGATAGCAATACCAGCCGCTTGATCAGGATTATCACCTTCAAATCCTAATAACACCGATTTAGCACGGACTAGAGCAACACCACCACCCGGAACAACACCTTCTTCCACCGCGGCTCTGGTAGCATGTAGTGCATCATCAACACGATCTTTTTTCTCTTTCATTTCTACTTCTGTTGCGGCGCCAACTTTAATTACTGCAACACCGCCTGAAAGTTTAGCAAGACGTTCTTGCGTTTTTTCTTTATCATAGTCTGAATCACTGTTCTCAATTTGATTTTTGATAGTAGCAATTCTACTTTGTATCGCTTCTTCAGTGCCTTTGCCATCAACAATAATAGTGTTGTCTTTGGTTACTTCAACGCGACCACATTGACCAAGTTGATCAAGTTTAGTATCTTCAAGTTTTAATCCTAGCTCATCTGATATAACTTGTCCACCAGTTAATGCGGCGATGTCTGCCATCATTGCTTTACGTCTATCACCAAAACCAGGGGCCTTAACAGCTACAGTTTTAATAGTGCCACGCATATTGTTAACCACTAAAGTTGCTAGTGCTTCACCTTCAACGTCTTCAGCAATAATAACTAAAGGTTTACCTGCTTTAGCTACTGCTTCTAACACCGGAAGGATTTCTTTGATGTTTGAAATCTTCTTTTCACAGATCAAGATATAAGCATCTTCGTGTTCTGCTGTTTGATTGTCTTTATTGATAAAGTAAGGACTTAGATAACCACGGTCAAACTGCATACCTTCGACCAGTTCAAGTTCCATGTCGAGTGACTTGCCGTCTTCAACAGTGATAACACCTTCCTTGCCAACTTTTTCCATTGCATCAGCGATGATCTTACCAATTGATGCGTCTGAATTAGCAGAAATAGTACCTACTTGTTCAATGCTTTGGTTAGTATCACATGGCACTGAAATGTTAGCAAGTTCAGCTACCACTGCGGCTGTCGCTTTATCAATTCCACGCTTAAGATCCATCGGATTCATCCCAGCCGCGACTGCTTTAGCACCTTCACGGACGATTGCTTGTGCTAGCACAGTAGCAGTTGTTGTTCCGTCACCAGCATCATCTGCTGTTTTACTAGCAACTTCTTTGACCATTTGAGCACCCATGTTTTGGAGGGCATCTTCTAGTTCAATTTCTTTTGCTACAGTAACACCATCTTTGGTAATGTGTGGTGCCCCATAACTTTTTTGAATAATAACATTACGTCCTTTTGGACCTAGTGTAGTTTTTACCGCGTTGGCTAAGATGTTAACACCTTCAATCATTTTAGTGCGAGCTACGTCGCCAAATCTTACGTCTTTTGCTGACATTATACTTCCCCCTCAATTGTTGCATAAATTTCTTCTTCGTTGAGGATCAAGACTTCTTCCCCTTTGATTTTAACTTGTTGTCCAGCAAACTTACCAAATAGTACTCGGTCGTTGACAGCAACACTCATCGGAACAATAGTTCCTTCAGTGGTACGGCGACCCTGCCCTACTGCTAGAACAATACCTTGATCTGGTTTTTCTGCTACGTTGTCTGGGATGATAATACCGCTTGATGTTTGTGTATCAGCTTCAATACGTTTTACAACCACACGATCGTGGAGTGGGTTTAATTGCATTTTCATTTCTCCTAATTAAGCAAATAAATTTTTTCGTTTTACCCCTAAGGCATAAAACTACTAATGTATTAGTATACACTAGCAGAAATATTTATGCAAGGCTATTTGGCTAATCTTCAAAAATTTCTCGCTCTCTTAACCAGTCACCTTCTTCGGCACTCTTGATCTTTTCACAGATCTGGCAAAGCGTTTGGATGTTTTCTGGTGCATCGATCTGCTCATCTGTCCAACCTAGTAGTTTACCTTTTTGGCGAGTAACTATATGGTCACAGATTAATGTAGCTGATTGGGCACTTAATTTCTTAACATCATCGGTATTACGATCAAAACGTTTATCTTCCCGCGGGTCATATTTACACCAATCACAGCACCATGATTTATGAAAAGTATATGGGCGATCTGGGCGAGCCATACCGCCGTGTTTTTTCATTCTCAGCTGATGTGTATTACAATAACTATCACTACCTGCACCTTCATAGATAGTTAAGTTTTCACCGCAACCTAGGGCCTGACAAACAAGCCCCCTTTCAAGCTGGTGCTTGATAGTACCAGAAGGTTTCATTTTACGGGCCGGGATTAACATGTTATACGTCCTCCGGTGTGTAGGGTGTATTGATGTTAAGTTCTGGAATCGGACCTTCGTAGTAAGTATTAACCAAATGCCACAAGTAAGTACCGCCTTGAGTCCAATCCTTGTTAATTCGAGCTTCTTTAACATAGAATTCACCTAGACGTTCACAGATCCATTCATTTTCTTTTTCTTTGAAGTCTAGATAGCTCTTTTCTACTAACTTCCAAAATGCTCCATCGGGACTGAAGTCTGCATTGAACTTATCATTGAATAGGGCATGTAATTTGAACAAATCCATTTCAGTATACTTCTCTCTAGCATTGTGCCCCATAGCAAACCAATTGCCCAAGATATACACTTCCTTAGGATCTGCTGGGCGTTGATCTTGACAACTAATACCTAGATAAGCAGTCAGCTCTTCAATCACCGATACAGGATACTTAACTATTTCGTCGATACGACTAATAGCACCAGGTTGGTCACAGTCTCCAAACTTTTCTGCTGTGACAAATAACCCGTTATCTTCAAGACACTTTTGCTTGTTGGACGCTTCTATCCATTTTTCGTTAGTACTACCGTCAATCCTAACACCATATACCTGTTGTTGGAATACGTCAATCTTATCTAATAACTTTGTGCCATCTTCTGTATTTTTACTGATAAAGTTGTTACGGATTTCTGCTTTACCAGATACTTCATATATACAAACAGGTATTTCAACATCGTCGGAGTCATTGAGTATCATATTAGATATTATATATAATACCATAGCAGTATGCTGTCCGTCCCAACTAGCAAATAAAATTTCTGTGCCAATTATCCTATAAACCTGTATAGGCATGATTTGGAATTCATTGAATTTAGATAAAATTTTAATCACCCAATCAATGTCTAATTTACGTTGCATGGTGTCATCAATGATGATCTGGCTGAGTTTAGCTTTTTCCGCCTTACATAATCTAAGTTGTTTGAATTTAGTAATTGACGGATATCGTCTTTGGAATTCTTTGATTGCTTCAGAGAGCATATAACGTTTATATTTCTGAGCTGAGGGCGGTAATACTAATAATGTTGTGTTTAATCTATCTTTGAGATTCTGATAGAAAGAAGCATTTTGTTGATAACGACTATTGACTATGTCGCAATAACGAGGTTGCTGAGTCTGAAAGTGTATCATGTAGTTCTCCAAATTGTTTACCTTGCAAATTTATTTTCGCACGGTACAGTTTTACAACTGTAACTACACTATACGCTCATTTTGAATATTTGTCAATGACTTTTTACTGAAAATAAAAGCCCTTGCGGGCCTTTATTAATCTTGTTTAACTTCACGCAATGGTGGTTCATAATTCCAATATGGACGATCTTCTTCCTCAACGGTTTCTTCAACTTCAAACAAATAGTCTGCTGGATTAAGATTAAGTTGACTCTTGTGTACAAAGAACCGTTCCATTTCACGGGGATACTTGTGCCACTTGCGACCTGCTAGGGTACCATCGCTGAGTGTTGGAACGAAATCACGATCATAAAACCAATCATAGATCATTTGGCAGTTCCAATTGAAGCGAATAGGTTGGTGTTCGACCATTTCTAACTGTACCACAGGTTGATATTTAAGGATAGTCTGTTCTGCGCCTTGTACTACATCAAACTCATGACCTTCTACGTCCACTTTGATGACATCCACATCAGCGAAGCCGTAACTGTCCAAAGTGGTCAATTGGACTGTTTGGGTAGGTGGCTCAGTTGGGCGTGTACGCACCTTACCTGTACGTGTTGGTAAATGTAAGTTGTCCAAATAATTGTGGCCGGCATTATCTTTCTTAATGATAATTTGACTAGTACCCGGTTGTGAACTTAATGCGCAGTCGTAAGTGGTAATCTTACCTGTAACCGTTGTATTAGCTAGGCCATCACGTCCAGAGGCGTCTGGATACCAACCTTTGGCTTGATTGCCCTGTGCCTGTGCCAGTGCAATAGTACGAGTAAGCATACTGTAGGTCTGTGCTGTGGGTTCAAAGCTATGAACCTCCTTTGCCCAGGTAGCATACTCGATGGTATTCATGCCGATGTTGGCACCTACATCAATAATAGTCCTAGCATTAGGTTTAAGATCACGTAATCTAATCAAATTTTTCTTTTGATAAGGGCCTGCGTTGGCAATACGTTGTTGATAAAATACATCATCAGTGTAGATCCAATATTGACGACCATGACTGTTGGTGACGAGTGATTCTGTATACTGCGGTATAGCATTAGACATAATTTTCTCCTTGGTGTCTTTTACACAATGTTCCCAATGCATGGGACAAGGTATTTGTTGTTACAATAATATTTATGATTCGCATCACAGACTATCAAAATAATTAAGTTCTTCAATTGATAATGCTGGCCGACGTTTAGCACCGTTCAGACGACACTGTCCTTTAGCAATACGGGTTTCTAAGATACGTGTTTCCATTGCTTCAATTTTAGTTTTACCCACACCTTCTAAGTTGATAAAACGTATATAGAGTTGATCTAGGATAGTGTCTAAGTCATAGTCTAGATCATTTAGATCTTTGCGTATTGATGCAAATTCTTTAGTGTCAGCGACACGCCCTCCTTTACTAGGATTACCACTAACTCGATCGGGCATGCTAATACCAGTGAGTTTAAATGCATGGCTTAGCCACCGCTGTTTAATCCCTTCGCGAGCAGTCTGTTTATCAGCACCACTGATACCCAGATATAACATACCAAATCCAGGAGTCTGTTCAGTTCCTTCTAACCAAAGTGTGTAAATGCCTTTTGGCATTACAGTATCGTTATTAGTACGGATAGTTGCCTTACCACCTTTACGACTTTCGGTAATATAAACATGGTCTGTAAACTTGATTTTTTCTTTAAACTGCTCAATGATTTTACTCATTATTCTCTGCTTTCTTTATTGTTCGTACTAGTAGTATAACATTATTTTAACCAAAAGTCAATCAAACTTTAACCAAAAAGAAACCCACCGAAGTGGGCTCCTGCTATTTTTGGTAATAAGGTATAACTACCCCATCGGTACTAGTTTCTAGACTAGTGCAACTGCACGTTCAGCAGAGCCAAAGCGGAAGCCTTTGCCCATACTTACTTTTACAGTTCCGAGTTTAGATGTGTTTTCTGCATCTATAAGTTTTGCTTCTTTTACGGAGATCGCCTACCGTGTTGCCGTCTCTGCTATCTCGCCACGTCGAAACCTGGTCACCCCCCTAAAATACTCTTGCTAAAAAACACTTTGGTGGAGATGGCGGGAATCGAACCCGCGTCCGCAACGCCTTCACTTCGAAGGGATTACAACAATTCTTTTAGTACCTATTAGCTAGGTACAATGTTTGATGCTTGTTTGCCTTTAGGGCCTTCTGTTACTTCAAATCTTACTTCTTGGTTTTCTTTTAATGTTTTAAATCCTGAACTTTCAATTGCTGAGAAGTGAGCAAATAAATCGGGGCCCCCTTCATCTGGAGTGATAAATCCAAAACCTTTTGCATCGTTAAACCATTTTACTTTTCCTGTTGCCATTGCTTTACTTTCCTTAATATTTCTAAAATTGTAACATTAGGTATGTTACTGACCATCTTAGCCTTACTTGTTACTACAGATTGGACAAGTACATCCTAACTTATGGTACCAAAATAATATGCTACTATTTCTTTTCTTCATTACATTAACTCCCAAACGCCATTGCGATATTGCACAACTTGGCCTATGTTGTTGTATCCAATTTCACCTTGCCATGGACTTAGTGCAAATTGTTTAGTAGTAGGTTCCGTTGAAATCCAACCTACAGTGTTTTCTCTTGTCCATTTATCGTATGCGTCATTCATACAGATATTTATAAACAAAAAGGGGCACTCGGCCCCTTAATGGTACATTTTGAACTAAAACTAAACTTCTACTTCAGTCCACCCTGCAGGTTGTTCAGTTGCAGGAGTTTCTACTGCTTCAGCACGTGCCTTCAATGAATCCATTGACACCTTAACAGTTGCTGAACCGTTATACTTATGGTCTGCCGCATTAATAGCATCAGCAAATTTAACATACAACTCAGAACCCTTAAGATATGTAACACAATCTGCTTTTGATATCGCAGACGGCAGTTCAACAAGATTAATGTCTGCATGACCATCTTTGTTCAAGATCTTAACACGACTAACAAAATCATTAGCGAAACGAACTTTTGTAATACCCTTCAAAGTCGAAATTCCAGTTACTTTAAACATAAAATTATCCCTCTTAATTTCTAACTTAAACTACGAAACCCTTACGAGTTTCACCCTTAGGAAAATGAAACATGTCGCTCTTTCATTTTCATAACCTTTATTATACACTCAAAAAAATCAAAAGTCAACCAAACCTTAGTCAGCCCTTGAACCCATGTATGCTTTGAAACCATATTTAGATAATACATCAGCGTAAGCCTGAGCACCAGTTTCTTTAACATCCATGCTTTGTCCATGATAACCACCAGGACCCCATAGGCTCATACATTTTGGTTTATAATCTTTTTTGAAGCCCATTTTTGCAAGTGCTTGAGCTTCTCTTGAATTGGTACGTGAAACATATACTTCAACCCACGCAAAACCACAATAGGCCATCTCACCGTGTTCGCTTAAGAATTCTTGTTGTGCCAGATTAGCGGCTTGTTCAGCTTCAAAGCGAACTGAATCAATGTAAGTGTCTTTGTAAATTACAGTTTCAAGTTCTAGTTCCATTTTGTCTACTCCTAAGTAATAAAAAAGTCTTTTCCTTATTTCTTAAGTAAATTATAGCACCAATTTAACCAAAAGTCAACCAAAATTTAGATTATTTTAGTATATTTCGCCTTGACCAATAAGTGTATGATACCATTGGTAAAAATTTGGGATATGGAGTGACCATTCTTCGACGAAGTTGATGTAGTTAGTGGGGGGCATCGCACGATGTAGATATTTTGGAATGATTTCATAGTTGTTGACTAAAAGTAATACTTCTAATGCCTGAGGATGTTGTCTTTCAATTTTAATTGAAATGTTTATAGGATCTAATAGATCAACTTGTCCTTTTATAGTTTTTGTTTCACTAATCAGTTGATCAAGTACTAGCTCATCATTGATCGTAACCCAACAAGGAATATTTTCTCCAACGGGATTTATTACTAGATTAATGTCTAGTTTTAATGTGGGCTTAGTAACCGTAGCTTCGTAAAAATTCTTCATATTCTGGTAGATAGTCTAATATAGTATTGTTGTGTATTGATTCATATGCGTGTATGTATTTTATTAAATCGTCCCTAGATTGTTCTATGTTGTTAGGGTCCTCATATTTTTCTAAGAAGTCAATATATTCAAATACAACCTCATTAATGACTGTGTCTATTTTTTCTGATACTCTTCTATTAATTATTTTATCCTGTGATCGTTCTAAATTATATTTTTCTACTATATTCTTTAGTTTTGCAATAATCTCTGTTCTTAGATTGCTAGGCAACAGTTCCATTCTAAGACAACTTGGGAATGTAAGTATATTGCAACTTTCTGCAATGATATGATTATTGATCATAAATTCAAATAGTTGATCTAAATGATAGATACTAAAAATATTTGGTGTGATTCTTAAACTAATGAAAAGATTGTGGTGTTTTCTTAGTTCTAAGAACTTATCCACGTGCTCTAACACGCTATTAATTTTGCTAGGCCATCTGATGTAATCATTCAATGGTGTGACAGCTTCTATGCTCAGCCCTAAATGAACTGTTTTAAAGTTGTCGACAATATATTCAATCCTATTATCATACACCGTGCAATTGGTTGTAGTGCCCATGATTGTGTCTTTGGCAATATCTTTATCTATCAATTGATTGCAAATATTGTAAAAACTTTTCATGTACAATGTTTCACCTCCTAAGAAATGAATGTATTTTATATAAGGAAGTGCAACAAGTTCATTGATAAATTTATCAACTAGTAATTTATCATCTGACCAATTTTTAATACGTAGGGGATCGCTAAACATCACCGGCTCAATTTTATGCAAATTTTTATGTTCTTCAGTAACCCTACTGCTGTATCGAGGTGGGCACATGATACAGGCACTATTGCAGGTATTACCTAAATCGATTTGAAAATCGCAAGGTAATTGATTTGTTTTTCCTTGATTAGAATAACTGTATTCAAATCTATCCCAATGGGGGCTTGAGCAAAATGTTTTGTCAAAATCGGATTCTACAATACCGCTCTTAATTAATTGTCGCTGTCTTCCAGCTGATTTACCGGTTTTTTGTTCATGTTGGCAATCTTTACATAAATCAGGACTAGTACCGTTTAACATGTCCGATCTAATATCGGTCATTATATTTGATTGTAGATATTCTACTAATGTTGTGTTTGCGATGGTATGTTCACTACCAACTTCGTAGTCACCCCATCTACAGGGTCGATATTTCCCTTCTGGGCTGATCCTAATATGGAACCATGGCGATGAACAAAAATTGTCTTTTAACATACTATCTTTTTGTAATAATTTCATCTATTAACCCATACTCTAATGCTTCTTGGGCTGACATAAATTTATCTCTCTCCATATCAGTACTTAGTTGTTCAAATGTTTTACCTTTTGAATTGTGCTCAGCATAGATCTCAGTTAGATATCGTTTCATTTTGTTAATTTCTTCTGCTTGGATCTGTATGTCTGTCGCTTGGCCACTAGCACCACCACTTGGTTGATGTATCATGTGTCTAGCATGCGGTAACATCAAACGCTTGCCGGGGGCGCCTGCTGTTGCCAACAATGATCCCATTGAACAGGCTTGTCCCATAACAATAGTTGAAATGTCGGGTTTAACAAACTGCATGGTATCGTATATGCTCATCCCTGCTGTCACTGACCCGCCCGGACTATTAATATAAAACAGGATATCTTTTTCAACGTCCTCACTTTCAAGGAATAAAAACTGTGCTACTAGTAGACTAGCAGTATGTTCATTAACATCAGTATCTAGGATAACAATACGATCTTTAAGTAATCTTGAATATAAATCATAACTGCGTTCACCTTGGCTGGTGCGTTCTAAAACCATTGGGACTAAATTAGGCATTTCGTAATCCTTTCTTTGATCGTTCGTTTAATTGCTGACAGTGTACACAATACTGCACTCCGGGTACTAATGTTCTTCTAGCCTCAGGAATCTCATCCCCGCATTCTTGGCATTCTTTTGCACTAGGCTTTAGACTTTGTTCTTGCATCTGTCGACGAACATTGGCTATGGCATTCATGTTGTTGTGGATAGCATGAAGTTGTCCCATCTCTGCTTCTTCTTCATTGTTATAGACAAAATCGTCATTTAATTCTAAATTTTTGATCATGTTATTCCTTTTTCGTTTGCCTAAAGTTAATTAAACTATTACTTATAACTGCAAATATTATACATTCAATTTAATGCAAAGTCAATTGGAATATGTGTTAAATATGCTTATATTATGAATATCAACTATATTAACTCGCTGGCATCTGATGACGTCTTAGTCCTCCAAGCGCCGTATCCTTGGTCCGCAGATTTTAAGGGTCAAGTTACTAACGGACTAATAACTCACAATCACGTGATAGTGTTAGTCACTGAGCTACATAATGACAGTGCAGAATTTTGTCGTGGGGGTGTACATCCTAGGATACATTATCTTGTCTGTGGGTTTGTTGACGGAGTTGACACTATGCCCTGTATGGATTGGTTTGCACAAACAGTTGACAACTATCACAACATACAGCTTAAGGCGGCGAGTAAATTAACACCTTACGTATCTAAGCCCAAAGCATTTGACATATTGCTAGGACAACAAAAACCCCACAGACAATTTATATATGACCACATCGTCCGGCAAGGACTGGAAGATAAGGTTGTGTTGAGCTACATTCAGGATCGAGGTTCCGTGTTGGGTAACACCAATTGGATCTGGGAACCGGGTGTGGAAGTTGATGAATCTATCCAATGGACTGTTACTACCGTAAAATATCGTAGTCGGTACTTGCCTTTGAGCCAGATCATTCCAGTCAGCGTGTATGCAGAGACTGCCTACTCTGTAGTCGCTGAAACTAACTTTGACAATCACTACAGTTTCTATACGGAAAAGATAGCCAAACCAATACTGGCCGAAAGATTGTTTATTGCAGTCAGTGGACAATATTATCTACGCAATCTACGTCGATTAGGATTCCAAACATTTGATGGCATAGTTGATGAAAGTTATGATACTGTAGAAGACCACCGTAAAAGATTTAAGATGTGTTGTGAACAGATTGATTATTTAATCGGTCAACCTCAGGAAGATATATTAGAAAAGATAAGACCAATAACAGAACATAACAAGAAAGTTATGTTAGAAACTGATTGGCTTATAAAACCAAATTTAACTCCTTAGCACGTTCAGCAAGTTTAAAACTTGCAAGATTTTTACCTTTGCTTTCTGACATTATATCTGCCCTTTCTAAAAATGTCAATGCCCAATCGTTAACTGCGGTATTCCAATAAAAGTCTGAATGAGCTCTTAGTTTTTGTTTCTTGTATCCTTGTTCCAATAACAGTTCTAGATCCGGTTTAACATTACTACCATGCTCAGTGAGAAGGTCCTCTCTTGATACACTGTAATGTATGACTGGACGAACGCCACGCCAACTATCAATGATTCTGCTAAACCTGTCGTCATTAACATCTATGTATTCTCCTGTTTTAATAAAGTGATGATGTACATCTAGCACTAGAGCACAATGGTCAACTAGTTCTAAACTGGCATCTAGTCCCCATGTCATTTCGTCGTTTTCTATTGTAAGTGTGTTGCGTGCCTCAGGACTTAGACGTTTGAGTGCTTTTTTAATGCCATCTGGACCTTGCTTGCCTGATATGTGTACGTTACATTTAAAGTCTTGGAATGTCTTACCGTATCCCATCCAACGGATCATATCATTATGATACTCGAATTCTTCAATGCTACGTTCGACAATACCTGGGTTAGCACTTGCCAGAACTGTAAACTGGCCTGGATGAAAAGATAAACGGACCCCAAGATCACGAGCCAGCTGACCCACTTGACCAAACGCCCGCTCTGCGTAAGCAATAACGTCACTGCGGCGCCAAAAGTAACTCCACTCATGCTGAGTATAAACAGGTAATAAATCACTTGAAAGCCGAACCATTCTGAGATGTGCATCTAATCCTCCTACCCTTTGTAC
>Ga0105051_10005255_pt1 | contig 14561 bp, 11 predicted proteins | sample FRY02_FD_78383 | JGI IMG/M metagenome (GOLD analysis project Ga0105051, IMG submission 78383) | Freshwater microbial communities from Lake Fryxell liftoff mats and glacier meltwater in Antarctica - FRY-02 (megahit assembly) | ecosystem: Environmental > Aquatic > Freshwater > Ice > Glacier... | reverse complement strand
GCCAGCCCTGAAACGCTACTGAAAACCAATCTGAATCTACCCACAGATTTTGCGGAAGAGCCAAACATTTTTATCAGGCCACCGCAACTCGCCCCAACGCCCCCCAACGGCTCGCGACGTCGATTGACTCTTGCGGTAAACTGAAGTCGGTCTTGCATTACTTCTCAGGCCGTTCCGTCTCCAATCACTCATCGCTTCTATCCTCATGCGTGTTCTGTTCCTTGGCGATATCGTCGGTCGACCGGGCTACTCCGCCGTGAAGAAGCAGTTGACAAACATCCGCGCGGAACACGTTATCGATTTTGTGGTCGTCAACGCGGAAAACGCCGCGGACGGATCGGGATTAACCGAACGCCAATTCAAAGGTCTGATCGAAGCGGGCGTCAATGCGATCACGATGGGTGATCACATCTATAAAAAAATGGAACTCAAACCGCTGCTCGAACGCGATCCGCGGATTGTGAAACCGGCGAACTATCCCGCTTCTGCACCGGGGAGAACCTGGACGGTGATTCGCTCCACACCGGCGAACAAATCACAGCCCATGATGGATGTCGCCGTTATCTCACTGATGGGACGCGTTTATATGCGCCCCGTCGACTGCCCATTCGCGGCCGCGGACCGCGTGCTGGGTGAAATCCCCGAACACGTCAAAATTCGCATCGTCGATATCCATGCTGAAGCGACCAGCGATAAGCAGCTTATCGGGCTCTATCTGGATGGACGCGTCAGTGCCGTCATTGGAACCCACACGCATGTCCCCACCGCCGACGGAAAGATCTTGGCAAGGGGCACCGCGTATCAGACTGACGCAGGCATGTCGGGGCCTTATGACAGCGTCATCGGTCGCGATGTCGAACGCGTGTTACAAACCACGATCAGCTTTGAGCCCATTCACTTTCATGTCGCAACCGGCGACGTCCGCCTTTGCGGCTCGATCATCGACGTCGATAATGAAACGGGCAAAGCTACTTCGATTACCCGTTTCGAATACAGGGTTGCGGATTGAAACGCCTGCGCGTTAGGCAATGATCTCGCGGCGATTTTTGACATAATCCCACAAGACAAATCGATCGAGGTTCTTTCCGTTGGTGAAGAAGACGCGACCCCGAGTGCTCTCCGCCAACCGGTAAGCGAATTTGATGTCCTCTTCGCTCTGCGACCAACTGGGGATCAAAAAAAGATTGATTGTGATGCCGTCTTTCATGCATAACGCACCTTCACGCATCGTCGCCGCCTCGGTTTTGGGATGCGGCGGATAAAGCATGTAAAGCATCTCATCTTCAAAGTGCGCCGTCGGCAACCCATCGGTGATCAAGACGATTTGACGATTGGGCGTGTCGCAATTGGCGAGACTCTGCCTCGCCAACTTCAACGCGTGTTGAATGTTGGTGAAGTGAGGATGGATCATCTGTTCGCTGATGTCTGGCCGGCTCATGTCCGCAGCCAACTGCACCCAAGGATCATGAATCGTGACCGGTTTTGGCATCATTTCGATGATCTCACCCGGTTGTCGCAACTTTGCGAACGTGTACATCTCAATGAAACGCAAAAAGTCGCCGGGGAACTCGGTATTGATCAATCCCTGTAGCGCTAACGCCATCCGTTTGACGTGAATGTATTGGCCGTCGTAGCGCATCGAACCGCTCATATCCATGATGACGCAGGTCGCCGCCTTGGGATGATTCTTCGTCTTATGAACGACTATATCATCCCCACGCAATCGAATCGGTCGCTCGTCGCCACTGCGAAGCAGCGCATTGATGATTGTTTGTGGAAAATCCATGTTGGCAACACTGTCACCAAACTCATACGGCTTGGTTTGCTGCATCTCAACAGCTCCTTCACCGACGATGTCGCCTTGATGTCTTCCTGAACGCGAGGCTTGAAGCTCGCTGAAGATCCGTGACAGCAGACGCCCTTGGAAAATCTTGTATGCCTGCGGGGTCAAGCGAAACGCACCGCTTTTCTCTCTTTCCAGACCTTGACGCTCGGCTTGCTCGCGGAGCATGTTTTCGATCTGCCGCTGCATCTCTTCCAGATTCTTCATCTCACCGGGTTCAGCGAACTCGCTCAACATTTCCATATCGATGATACCGATCTGAGCCGTCTTGGCGGCTTCTTCGATCTGCTTCAAAAGCTCATCGATCTTTTCAAGTTCTTCTTTCACCTCCAACGCCTCCGGAACCGTCAACGACGTGTTCCCGGTAAACGTGTACTTAGTGATCAACTCCTGAATTTGGTGCTTCTCAATCATTCGCTCATGAACTTGCATCAATCCTTGCGCGAATTCTCCATTGTCATCACCCGCGCGGTACCAAAGGCGTTCGATCTCATAAGGCTGCTCTTGTCGAACCGCCAATTCGAATCGCTTTTGATGATCTTTGGGAACGCGAACTTTTTTCGACGCTCCACCTAACGCCTTACGTGCCTTCTTTTCAACGCCCCGAGTTTCATAAGTCGCCAGGATCTTGCGTTTGCGTTCCTCAAGCATCGCCCGCAGCATATCCAGACTTGGACCCAGACCCGCGATCTGACTTGGGTCGAGCCGAATCGCTCGCGCGAGTTCCTCTTCGGTCAACTCACGGAAATTGCCATACATCATCGCGTGTTCAAAGGCGGGACTCACCAGATCCGGCGGCGGTTGTGTCGGACTCGGAAAACTGGCGGGATCATATTTCTGATAAGAATGAATGATGCCGCCGACGCGATAATTTTTCATTAAAACTCATACTCCATCTTGCCATGCCGTTCGCTGCGGCTGATCCGGTCCATGCTGTAAAGCCCAGCAAGAACAAACTCGACACAACTCGCTCGCACCGCTTCCGCTTCGCCGGCATTGACTTCAAAAGCCTTATCCCAGGCCGCAGGCACTCGCTTCAACCGCGCCGCGTATTCCGAACTCGGCAGCATGTCGCCGACTTCGATGCGAACGCCTTGCTTGAAGACTTCCGCAATCTCTGCCAATCCGTGCTCCTCCACATATTCCGCGAAGACAACTTGGATCGCTGTCGCAATGACATGTTCCAAAACTTGTTTTTCGCTCATTTGATGGCTGCCCATCAAATCAAGTTCAAGCTTGCCGAGCGAACTGCTCGTCAAGTGGCCTAGGTCACTGATTCGCGGCACCGCTGGCTTTTCATTCAGCAGGACTCCACGCTGCCTCGCCGAAGCAACCAGCGTTCGGAAGTTCGCCAGTGAAAAACGTGCCGACACGCCAGAGGCCTGATCCACATACTTGCTCCGGCGTGCCTGACAGGTGATCTCTTCAATCACTTGATACATAAAGTAAGGCACTTGGACCGGATAATCGCCGTCGAGGTCTGCATCCACTTCCTGTCGCAGAATCTCGATCCCTTGGTCGCGATCTGCGGGATAGTGGGTTTGAACCAATGTCCCGATACGATCTTTTAATTGCGGAATGACTTTTCCGGATCGGTTGTAGGTCGCGGGGTTGGCGGAGAACAAAATGGCAATATCCAGGTCGAACTGAATCGGATAGCCACGAATTTGGACATCGCGTTCTTCAAGAATGTTGAACAACCCGACCTGCACCAGGTCATCTAATTCAGGCAGCTCATTCATCGCAAAAATTCCCCGGTGCATCCGTGGGATCAGACCAAATGACAACGCTTCTTCGGCTCCCATGCTGACACCGCCGGTCAACTTCGCGGGATCGATCTCACCGATGATATCCGCGAACTTGGTTCCAGGACTGAGGCGTTCTGCATAGCGATCCTTTCGATGCCACCAACCGATTGGGATGTCTTCGGGATCATGGGTGGCGATGAGTTTTCTGCCAAGCTTTGAAATTGGCTTCTCAGGATCCTCATGAACCGGCAATTCCGGATGATCGATGTAGGGGATCCATTCATCGAGAAAACGCGTCAACATTCGCATGATGCGACTTTTGGCTTGCCCCTTCTCACCCAAGAATAAAATGTCGTGACCGGCAAGAATTGCCAAGTTAATTTCGGGCACCACGGTGTCGTCATAGCCGACAATTCCAGGAAACAAAGTTTCTCCGGTCGCCAGCATCCGCAATAGGTTGCCTCGCATTTCCTGCTTGACCGTTTTCGTCGTCCAACCGGTCGCACGCAAATCTTTTAAGTTGGTTACTTCGGGGGAAGCTAATACCGTGCTCATTCAGGGTCCAATTGCCTGGGGTACGTTGCGGAGATTCAATTGCCCGCTATTGTACGCGCGTCGCCAAGCGGTAAGCGACCCTTATCGACCGGAAGCGATCGTGACTCGCGATCGTGTCGCCACCCGACGGGGTTCATTTCCGCTGGTCGCTGGTGGATGATTGACGGTTAAGGGGGAGCCACTGAGACCGTCAATGACCTGAAAGGACAAACCGGCATGTAGTTTGGAGACACTCCAGCGAACCGTCCACGTGCCTGGCGGAAGATCCGCTCGGTAAACCCAGGCGTCTGAATCGCGCGATCTACTTTCCACGCTAGCCAGTGAATGTCCATCAATCGATACCGACTGGTTATCCGGCTCGGTTGAGCCTGAAACGAGAATCGCGACGGCCGTCGGACGCTCGACGTGAATGACTCCCGTCAGCTCGATCGAGGCTTTAGAAAGCGTCACATTTGCCTTGCTCTCGACCTGGTTGAACACTTTTCGCGTCAACCGAACACCAGGTTCGTATCTCAGTTCAATTCCAGCATCGACGCCAAGGGAACAAATTCGACCAGACAACATCCCTCGATTCTCGATCTCAAGATCGGAATCGCCTGAGACGACGGAACTCGCCGGTGACTTGTCGAGCGAACCCCGAGCGTGATCCTTCACCGGACTAGGAATTTCCATTCGTTTTGCCAACGCAAACACTGACGGAAATTCTTCGTTAATTTGAGTCCTGAGGCGCCGGATTAACAATTCGCTTGCGATTGATCGGCTACCCGTCTCGCGACGAAGAATCTCGTCGGCGTGGAGAACGTACGACTCAGCCAACCAACCTTTTGACTTTGACGCCATCGCGAGGTAACCCTTGGCCAGTTCCGACAACTCATCGGGATCAGCCATGCCATCCAACAACGTTTCGCTCGACGCCAATGCGGCCAGCCTGATATCGCTTCCCAAAGTTAGGTGGGGCATTGCCTTGAGCCAATCGCGACGAACCAACGCCCAATATCGACCCGCAGCAAAATGATCGCTCGAAGAAACTTTATGGAGGACGCCGGATTCGATCGAAACCGCAGTCGCTTCAAACCGACGGATCATTTCCATCGCCTTCGCGAAGTCTTTTGATTCTTCAATCGCCGGCTTGTCTTGTCGATCAGCCGCTAACTTTGCCAATAACGAACCGAATCCCTCCGCATGATCAAGCTTTCCAGCGACGAGCGAACGGCCTGCGAAGCCACCTAACCACATGACGACATTTTCGATTTCGTCATCACCAAGCACCTGCTCACGCTCGGACTCACGCAACGGCCCAACCAACGTCGACGCAAGGTTTAGGGCGAGCTCGCTCAACGCGGTTTCGAATGTTTCAACCAATCTCATCAACGCCAAGTCAGCCGCTGGAAAATCACCCGCGAGGACCGCGTAAAATGCGGCTCCCTGAAGCGAGGCAAACACCTTTAATGGCTGGTCGTTCGATTCAGATTCGTCCGCAAATAAAAGTGAAGCCACAGACCTAGCCGCATCGTCTTTGGGTCCGATCGCCAACAGCGATTGTTCCCAAGCAATGACGGAATCTGCTAACTCTGTGGCATTGGGAAGTGGCAACCGCGAGCTGGTATCTTCAATGGCTTCGACGATGACCATGGCATCCACATTCTTCGCTGCCGATTGCAGTACTCTGACCACCTGGGATGCGACTGCGATACTGCGGCGCTCGGACGCCTCAATGGCCGCAACCAGGTCGTCGTCCGAATCAGACTCCCATACCGCGTCTGCGGGCGGTACTGATTGAGTGTCCGCGAATTGGCGAGATGCGGGATCTTTGTCCCCCGCAACCACCAACTTATCCGGTGCCGTCTCCGGCCTCATCGCGAGTGCGATTGCCGCGACTTTGCTCGCCGTTCCGCCGGTAAGCGAGTCCGTTTTAGCGCGGACCGTGTCGTCGTCATCAACCGCTTTCATGATCGGAACCATGCCCAGCGGCAACGACGCCAGTTCGCCTTGTGACACCAACGATTCGAACCCAGGGCCCGTCGATGTCTCGTTGCAGCCAAACAATGTCCAGGAGCCCCATAAAGCAGCGAGGGACCCGATGACGACTCCCGTGGGCAAGTATCGCTTGGTGGCCCATTGCCGAGTGGTGCGAAAAACTCGCCGAAGAGGCCGATGCACATGCAGGTCATGGGATCGAAGCGACAGACTCCACGGACGCAAACCATCATCCGCTAAAAACCTGGAATTCTTTTTCGAAAGTCCGATCGAGGGGTGCTGGGCATTTAAAAGTTCCGTAATGCTATCGAACCCCGTTGCGGTATCGTCAATGGAATCGATCGCCATCAGTGCCTGGCCCTTTGACTGGGCGACTTGTACAACCTCATCGGCAAGTTGAGGATGAATACGACCAAGCATCATTCTCTGGATCACATCTTCTCGACGACGTGGATCAAGCAGTCGATAGCCAGTCGTGACGAGGTGGGCCAGCCTTCGCTCCACGGCACCGCTTGGATGCTGCAAATGCAACGTTGCAAGTGGCAATGCCGATCGCTTCATCGCCTGCCGAATTACCCCAATACGAAACTCCATGGGACGCAGCCCCATAGCCTGAAATTCTTCGACGCAGGCAAACGACGAACCTGAATCGCTAGCGATGTTTGATGGCGTTGAGCCGAGATGAGTCGTGTCCACGTCGTTCTCTCCTGTCGAATCGGCAGAATCGTCCATGATTCCCAAGAATCAACAATCGACTGCCGTCAATCGCCAAACCGTCCGCGGGATGTAAATCAGGTGAGGGGTAAGGGGGCGTTAAAAGAGCACTTGAAATCGCCAATTGCGTCAGCTTGGGCCGATCATTCCCCCAGCCCATTGAACGCAACCCTTTGATAATAGACTCGTGGAGCCGATTTGAGTTCACGTTTCTCAGAGATCGTCCTCCGACTAAACGTCACACACCTTTGCCGCATGCGCAAGGGCGGCGATCGGGTCTTTCCAAGTCGGAATGAATTCCTGAGCTAAATAACCCTGGTACCCTGTCTCAAGTATCGTCCGAATCACTGGGGGATAGTGAATTTCTTGTGTTTCGTCCAGTTCACCTCGGCCTGGATTGCCGGCCGTATGGTAGTGGCCCACAAGCGGATGATAAAGGCGGATATTCCGCATTAGGTCACCATGCATAATCTGCACGTGGTAGATATCAAACAGTAGTTTGAACTGTGGCGAATCGACGCTCTTGACCAAGTCGGCGCAAAGATCAAGTTGATCGCCCCAGTAACCCGGGTGCCCCTTCATCGGATGCGAATCGTCGCGGCTGTTGAGATGCTCAAGGACAATCCCCACCTGCTTTTCTTCCGCATACGGAATGACGCGTTTCCAAGCGGCCAAACAATTTCGCTTCGCCGCCGCATCATCAATTCCCGTTTTCTTCATGCCCGTGAAGGTAATGACGTTGGGGGCACCAAATTTTGCGGCCAAATCAATGCCCTCGCGAAGTTTCTGCTCCACCAACGCATGATTGTCGGGATCTAAGGGCCCATCCTTGAATCCGTGGCTGCCTACCAGTGAAATCTTCAGCCCCATCGCCGTGATTGCGGGATACGCGGTCGACGGAATCCCTTCCATCGCAACCAATCCGATTTTCTTGGCGTGCCCCGCAAGCGTGACCGCGTCCATCGGATTGAAACACCACCCCATCACCGATTGGCGAACGCGACCTTGGTTAATCACCGGACCATTGTCCAGTTCGGAGGAGACCGTCGGCACTAACGACTCATCGGCGGATTGAGCAAGCCCCGCTCTGGCGATTGATAGACAAGAAGCCCCGGTAGCACCCATCGCTGCTTGGCTGATAAATTTACGGCGATCCATAGTCAGTTCTCGATATCTAAACCATCAAACAATAAAACAATCCATCATCAAACTCAGCGTTATTGGCATGATATCCCACCGATGATCGACGCGTTCAAACTTTCTGGTCGCAGGATCTTTTGTCGCTGGATCTGTTAAAGCGACGGTCAGCGTGGCGATTCAATGCCATTAATCCGCAGCACCGTTTTTTCGGCCGCCCTCGTTCAGTATCACCTCCGTTTGACTCGATAACTCATCCGAGGGAGTTGGCTTCAGCGGTTTCACGGACGGAACGGTTGGCTAGCTCGAACGCAATTCAACGGTCCCAACGACCCAAGCATGCTCACACGAATCGCAATGCTTCTTTCGATATTCGTGGCCCCCGCGATGGCGTGTGCGATCGATTTGTCGACCAATCGATCGACTCAGTCGCCGCTCATCCGTTCCCCTGCCCAACCGGATACCGCAGTCCTGCTCCACTGGACAGACATGGACATCTCCCGCTGGGCCGCCCAACGCAGTTCTGCGGCAAACCTGATCGAATCCGAACGTTCCTCGGTGCTCGCCTCGATCGATCGCGAAGATCGTGCTCAATGTGCCCAGGCGGCAATGACACAGGCCATCGCCCGTGATCTCGCTTGTCACGAGCGTCGTCGCTCCGCAGCCCAAGCGTTGACAATCTTTCATCAGCTCATCGGCCTGCAGAAGCAACAAGGCCTGCTTCAAGACGCGACGCAAACGCTTGAACAGTTGTTGCGATTCGCCGACAAAGCGACCGAGTTAGACATTCCTGATGGGAACCGCTTCGAACTTGACAAGCAACGTCTTCAGGTCGCTGACCAACGCGCTGAGGCCGCCGGCGCGACCATCAAATTGCAAATTGCCCTCAGCCAATTGATCCATCAATCGTTCCCGACGACCGACAATGCGGTACTAGTAACATCATCGCCAGCACCGCAGAGCGAACCTTCATGGAGCGAACAAATCACGATCGCGAAAGCGAATCGCTGCGACCTGAAAGCGATCGATTCGCTGTGCCGATCGTTGTCAGCGGACACGTTGCCAATGGCGAGACAGTGGCTTGGCTCCCTGCAACCTGGCCTCGGAGTCGCCGTCGCGATCGCCACTCGCAAGCCTCTCCTTGCGGCTCTTCATTCCGAGGACCGCTCTGCGGCTGAACTGTGCAAGCGCCGAGATCAGTGTTCACAACTGCGAGCCGAACGAGAGCGACAAGTGGAAGCCGAAGTTCATGTCGCCGTCGTCGATTATCAAACCACGATTGCGCGCCAGGCCATCGCGAAGCAGCAACTTGATTTGAACGCGGAGGCAACGGCGCAAGTGCTCAAAGCCATCGAACTCGAACAAGCGACTCCAGGAAATGGCTTGCTTTCCAAACTGGCTCAACTCGAAGCCGAAGGTCGTTTGATCGATCGACAAGTCGCCGTCGAAATCGCTGACGTGAAGCTGAAAGAAGCAAGTGGTACACTTGCCATTGAATAGACGGACATGATCGCCTCATGGCACCGCACTCATGGCCCAGAAATGTTTTTTGCGAGCAGAAGCGACAGATAACTTCGCGACTCCGGTTCGGCCAAATTCAATTCCGTTGCCAATTGACAAACCGTGTCTCGCGACGAAGCAACCTCGCTCTCGCCCAAAGCAATCACTTCAATTTCCACATAACTGCCAACCCCTTCAACTTCATCCATCGCAACGGTCACTTCGCGACCTGCTTTCATCAGCAACATGGAATGGCGAATCTTTGAGACGGTTGTCACCGGCTCAAAACCTAAACTGATAAGCAGCGATTGAAGATGCTGGCCATCGGGATCACTTGGTTGCAAGTCCCATTCCAGCTCGTGCCTTGCTTTAATGCCGCCCGGAAGCGGTGGCCCTTTGTAAGTCACTCGCGTCTCTTTCACGGACTCGAGTCGTCCACCCTCAACCACTCGCGTGACCTGAACCCGGCGGACGCGAAGAGCCTCGCGAGTCTTCACGAAATCACGACAGGGATGACGAAAATACAAATCCTGATGAGCCTCCACTGGCCCCGGTGTTGCGCCCAACGCCTCAAGCCGCGATCGCAATGACGGTAAATCCTCGGCTCGAAACTTCAATTCAACCTCGATCGTCGACTTATCCTGCGAATTCAATCATTCACCTTTGCTTCTTGATTATTGGCCTTCGAAACTCGCGCCAACTTTCCCGGTCGCCCTTCGCTTGTCACCCAAAGCATCCCCTCATCATCAAAGGCGATCGCTTCGATCTGCTTCAGCTTCGGCAGATTCATCATCGCTGGAATTTGCGTCATCCATGCATCCATCGGTTCGCCTTTGCCGCGAGCGTAGCGGAAGCATTGAAAGTAATTCGCAATCACGAGCTCGCCCGACCGAGGATCGATGTCCATCGCCGATACCAACGGGACCGCGATAGCTCCTCGTCGCGTGAGAACTTGAACCGAGTCAACGACCGCGTCTGTTTGGGGAAGCGGCATCGAATAACAAGTGGCCACCGGAAGAAAACTTTTGGTCACCATCCAGACCTCGCGCCGATTCATATCGACACCGATCGCTTCACAATCATGAGCCCCATCCGGATACCGGACCTCGATACGCTGAAAAAAAATCGTTCCAACGTGCTCGCGCGGATTGGGCTCATCCAAAAAATAAAGGAAGACCGACGATCGCTGTGCATCGTTGTCGCCAAAGTCTCCGACAACAAGTCGCGACTTGCCTCCCGCTTTGAACGAAGCCATATCCTCCCAATCAATCGCCTTCGCTCCCTCCAACGTCACTGAACCCGTTACCTTGCCATGCCGATTGATCGCAAACAACTTCGGTTCTCCACCGGAGTCGTTGTGAGTCCAAAAGATGCCGGGCTCACGATGCGAAACCGCCAGTCCGCTCGATTCAACAATCGATTGCGAGGAGATATCCTGAACCGATGGCTCGTCCCCCTTCACCTGCGAAAAATCTTGAGCTTTCGGAACACGCTGCAGCTGCTGGAAATTCTGGGCTCGCAGACAGACGTTAGCATTCACCAAAGAAAAACTCAGCGCCATCGCGAACGAGATTCGGTACGATGCGATTTGACAAGGTGACCAACGACCTGCGGTTCGACGCGTGATGCTCAACACAAACTACCTCTTATCAACAAGCCCATCTCCATGTCATCAAACGTCTCGAGCCAGGAGCCAGCGCGGCGTCCGTTTAGTCCTGGCACCATTTTCACAATCGTCGCAGCCGTAGTGGCTTTTTCATTGGCCTTCTTGCTGACTCGGCCGATGTCCACCCTCGATCATCCCGCGGTCGGACTTCCCGCTCCTGAGCTCAACCTCGTGCCGTTGATTGCCAAAACGGCTCCCGACGCCAGCGCCAGGGACCTTGAAGGTACCGTCAGCCTCACGGGTAAACCAGCGGCGGGCAAAGTGACGGTCCTGCATTTTTGGGGAACGTGGTGCCCGCCATGCTTAGCCGAATACCCGGAATTGGTGAAGATGATGAAGCAGCGAGAATCAAATCCGAAGCTGCAGTTTGTTTCGGTCTCCTGTGAATCCGGCTCGGGCGAAACCTTTACCGGCATCCAAGAAAAGACACGCAGCTACTACGAAAAGATTGAGGCCACGGGCTTGCCCACCTTTGTCGACGCTAGCGGAAAGACTCGCCAGACCGTCGCACAAGCGATTGGAAAAGGCTCGATGGTCTATCCCACCACGATCATCATCGACACCGAGCAACGGATCGCGGGCGTTTGGCAGGGTTACTCGGAAGCATCGCTGTTGGAAATGGCGTCGCTGGTCGACAGCTTACTCCAGCGTGCCGGTTGATAACGACGGAGCGACCGACGATTTTGAACTCAGCAACGTGCGATGAAACCAGTTCGCGGCGTCGATCGGGTCCGTTGTATTCAAAATTGCGGAGGAGACCGCCACGCCATGCACGCCGGTCTCCATCACTTCAATGAGGTTCCCCTGATCGATGCCACCAATTGCATAAGCGGGCAACGCAATCTCAATCCTGACTTGGCGAAGAAACTCCAGCCCAGGAAATTGGTCAAAGGATTTGGTTTGGCTCGGGAACGTAGGTCCACATCCGATGTAGTCTGCCCCGTCAAGCACAGCGGCTTTGGCTTGATCGATGTCATGAGTCGAAACGCCAACCATTGCATGAGCCCCCACGATCCGGCGAGCCGCCTCGACCGGCAATTCATCTTGTCCGACATGAACCCCGGAGGCGTGAACGGCGGCCGCGATGTCCGCGCGGTCGTTTACGACAAAGAGTTTCCCCAATCGTCTTGCCAAGTCCGCTGCGATCTTTGAACACTCATATAGCAATCGATCATTGGCCTTCTTATCACGAAGCTGAATGATGTCGACGCCGGCTCGGAACATCGCTTCGACATGGGTTGCAAAGCGGTCGCAATTCAAATCCGTCGCCAACAACAAATACAAACGAGCTTTACGAAGCCGCTCCACCCGTGAATTCAGCAATAGCAAAGCGGCGGACAGTGTGTAGATGCGATACCGAATTGCCTCGACTTTTCGTGAATCAAAACCGGCAATCGTCTTGCCATATTCCTCGACACACCGGACAGCTTCCTGGACTCGTGATGCTGCCGCTTGAGCCACCGAAACCGCGTCGTCGCGTCGCAGCTCATCGGCGACTTCGATCGTCGTTCCGCAATCGCTGGTGACCGACCTAGCCAACAAGCGTTCCCGCTCGGGGATGGAATGAATCGCATCACGCAAATCATGGCGAAGCTGTTTCGCGATTTCGCTCAGATGCCGATCTTCAAGCACAAAGCGAGCAAACTCCTCCATCGTGCGAAGTCCTTCGGTCGCCCGATTCGCGGAGGCATCCAAAATGCGAAACGAAGCCAAATCAGAAGGACGAGTCATGCGAGAAATTACGTGTGCAGAGAAAATCGGACAGTTGACGACGAACGATGAATCACCGACAGTTTAGAATTGAAAATTGAATACGTCGCGAGTCCATCATCCATCCTTCTCGCAACCATTAAACACCATTCTCGCCCTCGTAGCTCAGTTGGATAGAGCGCAGCTTTCCTAAAGCTGAGGCCACAGGTTCGATCCCTGTCGGGGGTATTCCTTATTCACTCCTGGCGTGTCTCGACACGTCTTTTACTGTGTTTTAAGCGAACGTGACACGACGTGAGTAGTCATGACGCACAGGGAGTGGTCCTGTTTCTGGCCCGGATTTACTATCCGGGCCAGTAGGAATAATGCGTTCACCTACTTAAACTCAGCCGATGTGTTCCCCCACAGTCAGCAGAGGCAAGCATGTCATCATTATCCCGTGAGACAGATAACGGTTGCAATGGTTGGCGACTACGATTTTTCTCCGACGGCAAACGTAGATCCATCCGGCTTGGTAAAGTCACCAAGCGTGCCGCTGAAGAGATTCAGCGACACATCAACTCTCTGGCCCGCACCCATGAACTCGGCCTACCCGTCGAAGTCGAGACCCACCGCTGGCTCGTCGAGGTAGACGAAGCAGTTCACCAGAATCTAGCCAAGTGGGGCCTGTGTGAACCGCGGGGCAGTGCAACCGACCGCGATAGCTGCCGACTTCTTGGGCCGTTCCTCGATGCTTACATCAAGCGACGAACCGACTGTGCTGTGAACACGATCATCAATTTTAAACAGACGCGAAGGCTGCTCGTCGAGTACTTCAAAGAGAACAAACCGCTTCGATCCATCACACCGGCAGATGCAGTGAGATGGAGACAGTGGATGATCGCAAGACCATTGGCAACAGCTAGTGTCAGCAAATACGTCAAGCGGACGAAGACGATGATCAAGGCCGCTGTCAATGATCAGTTTATTAGCTCCAACCCGTTTGAGTCGCTCAAGGGGGGCAGCGAGTCAAACCGGTCCCGGCACTTCTTTATCAGTCAAGCCGTCGCGACCACTGTCCTTGATGCCTGCCCAGATAACGATTGGAAGCTGATCTTTGGGTTGCCTCGGTTTGCCGGCCTCCGCTGTCCCACCGAAGTTACGCGACTGAAGTGGAGCGACATCGATTGGGGAGCGAAACGGATGCGAATCGACTCTTCGAAGACCGGTGAACGGTACTGCCCCATCTTTCCGATCCTGGCAACACTGCTAAAGGCCGCGATGGATGACCCGTTCAAAGACCCCGTCTACTGCATCCAGCGTTACCGCGGGAATGTTAACCTTGGCACGACACTGAAGCGGTACATCGTTGCAGCCGGTGTCAAGCCTTGGCCCAAGACGTTCGTGAATCTCAGGTCATCGTGCCGCACCGAGCTACAGGACAGATTCCCCAGCCATGTCGTCGATAACTGGCTGGGACAGTCCACCAAGGTCGCGGAGATGCATTACCTGCAAGTGACCGTAGACCACTGGCACAAGGCAGTCACTGAGGATCAACCGGTCCCGGCAAGTGCTCAAACGCCCGAAACACCTGAGTCGGATCAAACATAACCCGTCGTCCTATCCGGACCACGGGAATAGTTCCGTTCGCCACGTAACGATCGATCGTCGCCACGCTCAACTTGCTCGATTAGCTGAATCCTGATGATATGCAGCGTCTGCCCCGACAACT
>Ga0105051_10005242_pt1 | contig 14606 bp, 13 predicted proteins | sample FRY02_FD_78383 | JGI IMG/M metagenome (GOLD analysis project Ga0105051, IMG submission 78383) | Freshwater microbial communities from Lake Fryxell liftoff mats and glacier meltwater in Antarctica - FRY-02 (megahit assembly) | ecosystem: Environmental > Aquatic > Freshwater > Ice > Glacier... | reverse complement strand
GTGTGACATCTTGCTTTCGCGCCAGTTGATCGGTGAGGCAGCCCTGTATCAAGCACAGGCACGCCATTGGAATGTGCAGTTGGTGGATCCGTTGTCAAAAGCCCCCGACCCCCAGCTGATTGACAAAATCGGGGCTGCGACTTGCCTGCGCGAAGGATTGATCCCTTGGCAACAGGTGGGCCAGGCAGTGGTTGTCGTTACTGCTTATCCAGAAGAATTTTCAAAACATTACAAATGGTTGTGCGAAGTTTTCGGTTCAGTCCTGATGGCGCTTGCACCTGCCTCCAAGATTGAGGCAGCGGTGATGAAGGCCCGAGCGGGGGTTTTGAATGCCGCCGCGGAAAACCGGGTTGCCGCTCATGAAAGCTGCCGTGATTGGGGGCGGGATGGCCTAGCGCTTAAAGTTACGCTTGCGGCGCTGATCTTTGGTCTGGGCTTTTGGCTTTCCCCCAGCCTCATGGCCTTACTGTTCATCACCTGGGCGACGCTGACCCTGACCCTCTCCACGGGGTTGCGGGCCTGTGCCGTTATCGCCGCCCTGCGCAAACAAGACCCGCCCCCCCCCGCCCCCATCATCGTGCGCCTGCCCACCGTTTCAGTGATGGTGGCGCTGTTTCAGGAAGGCAATATTGCCCCCCGCCTTATCCGACGCCTCGACAGGTTGGACTATCCGCGCGACTTGCTGGATATTTTGCTGGTGGTAGAGGAAAAGGATAGGCTGACCCGCGAGGCGCTTGCCGCAGTGGATCTGCCGCCTTGGATGCGCATTGTCGTGGTGCCAGATGGACCGTTGAAAACCAAGCCCCGCGCGTTGAATTTCGGGTTGGATCTGTGCCGTGGTTCCATTATCGGCGTCTATGATGCCGAAGATGCGCCAGAGCCGTCACAGATCCGCAAGGTGGTGGAGCGGTTTTATCAGCGCGGTGCGGATGTAGCCTGCCTGCAAGGGGTGCTTGATTTCTACAACCCGCATACGAACTGGCTATCTCGTTGTTTTACAATTGAATATGCTTCGTGGTTCCGCATCATCCTGCCCGGGTTGCAAAAGCTGGGGCTCGCCATCCCCTTGGGGGGCACCACCCTGTTTTTCCGCCGCGTCGCTTTGGAGGAGTTGGGGGGCTGGGACGCGCACAACGTCACCGAAGATGCCGATCTTGGCATGCGCCTTGCGCGCCATGGCTACCGCGCCGAAATTCTGGACACCGTGACCGAGGAGGAGGCCAATTGCCGCGCACTTCCATGGATCCGCCAACGCTCCCGCTGGTTGAAAGGTTATATGATGACTTGGGCTGTGCACATGCGCGACCCTGCCCTGCTATGGCGCCAACTTGGCCCCCGCAAGTTCATTGGCTTTCAAATCCTGTTTCTCTGCACTCTGTCGCAATTCTTGCTCGCCCCTGTGCTGTGGTCCTTCTGGCTGGTGCCATTTGGCATCCCCCACCCCTTGGCAGAGGCTTTGCCGCCGGCTGTGATGATGGGATTGATAGGGCTTTACCTTTTGACAGAAGTTATCAATATTACCATGAATATCATGGGTTTGCGGATGACAAAGCATCGCATGAGCCTCCTTTGGGTGCCAAGCCTGCACTTTTATTTCCCGCTCGGCGCACTTGCCTCTTACAAGGCCGCCTGGGAGATGGTGACAAAACCCTTCTATTGGGACAAGACCAGCCACGGGCATTTCGACCAATCCGCCCCGCATTAATGCGCGCCGCACCAGATTGGCGCGCGTGCTTCACCAACAAGAACAAGGTGGCAATTAAACCGCAAGTATCGTGCAGCCGTTCGGCGTAAACGGGGCCGGGGCAGATGCTTTAGCGGGTCTTCACTTCGCCTGCATCGATCCTTAGCCGGGTCTCGAACGCTTTGGAGATATGGCCGCGCAGGGCTTGATAGGCCGCCTCTCCGTCGCGCGCCTCAATTGCACGGACAATCGCATCATGTTCCGCAAGGCCCATCGCATCCCGTCCCTCTGCCGCAAAAGATGTTGTGGCCATCAAAGCCATGGAGCGATGCACAAGATCCAGCTGCTGCACCAAAAACCGGTTGTGCGAGGCAAGGTGGATCTGTTTGTGAAACCGCTTGTTGGCCCGCGACAGCGCGCGCGGATCGCCGCCCAAAAGCGAAAGATCCTCTGTCACCATGCTGCGCAAAACCCGCATTTCCTCCTCGGTGGCGTGACGGGCGGCAAGCCGCGCGGCTAGTCCTTCCAATTCTGTGCGCACGGCGTAAAGTTCGGCCAATTGGTTGTGATCGAGCGAGGCCACAATAAGGCTGCGCCCATCGCGCGTCAGCATGGATTGGGTTTCCAACCGCTGCAACGCTTCCCGCACCGGGGTGCGCGAAACGCCGAACCGATCCGCCAACTCCGATTCGACCAAGCGATCGCCAGGCTTATAAATCCCGGCGTCGATCGAATCCAGGATAAGGGTATAGGCATCTTTTTGCACGAACGCGCCTTTCGATATAACATCGCGGCCATCGTTAGCGGGGGAGGCGCGACAGTCAACAGCAATCGGGCAACAGCAATCGGGCAACCCTACGCATTGCCATGACGGTCAAAGCGGCATAGCGTCACCTCATGGCCAAAGATGATTTCACACATGTCCGCGCCTGGGTCTTTGACCTCGACAACACGCTTTACCCATCCTCCGCCCGCCTGTTCGATCAGATCGAGGTGCGCATGACTCAATGGGTCATGCAAACCCTGGGCTTGGACCGCGCAAAAGCAGACCTTTTGCGCCGCCAGTACTGGGCGCAATACGGAACTACCCTGGCCGGGCTAATGGCCGAACACGGGATGGACCCGGCTCCCTATATGACAGATGTGCATGATATTTACCTGACACATCTACAGCAAGATCAACAGCTTGCAGCCTATATCCGCGCCCTTCCGGGCCGACGCATTGTTTACACCAACGGCTCTGCCCCTTATGCGGAACGTGTGCTGGCCGCGCGCGGGCTGTCCAGCTTGTTCGATGCGGTCTACGGCGTGGAACACGCAGGCTTCCGTCCCAAACCCGAACGCGCAGCCTTTGAGACGATTTTTGCTATGGATCAGTTGAACCCCGCCCTTGGCGCGATGTTTGAGGATGACAGCCGCAATCTCGCCGCCCCGCATGCCATGGGCATGCGCACCGTCCATGTTACGCCAGACCCGGACCCAGCCGACCACATCCACCACCAGACCGATGATTTGACTGCATTTCTGGGCCGTCTGCTGGCCTGACCTGCGGCACTGCGCCACGCCGCGTCAAACCGCCCTCTCCCCCCTGTCTTAATGCGGCCCCATATCGCCTGCAACATCAGGAGAGAATGCCATGACCCCACAGACCCGACTCGCGCCGCTGGCGCTGCGCTTGCTTCACGCCGTGCCGTTTCTGGGCCAGATTGCCCGCGATATCGCCAAGGATAAAGACAGCATTTACTATGCCCTGACCATTCTCCTTACCGTGGTTGTGCTGGCCGTGAACACTTGGGGTCTTGTGGCACTGACCATGACAGCGCTTGCAATGGTGCCGGTGATATTCGTGCTGCTGATCGCAATCACGCAGGGGTGACGCTTTGCCTCTTGGACGCCGCCCCCAAACCGCCCTATTTATAGCTCCAAAGGGAGGCGCTTCATGACCCGGCACAGCGTTGATATTCTGATTTCTGGCGGCGGCGTGGCGGGGCTTTGCGCCGCTATCGCCTTTGGCACTGCGGGTTTTTCGGTGCTGTGCGTCGATCCAACTGCCCCTGTGATCAGCCACACGGCCCCGGGTGCGGATCTGCGCAGCACCGCTTTTTTGATGCCTTCCGTTGGCCTTATGCAAGATATCGGCCTTTGGGACAGGCTTGCCCCCCACGCCGCCGCCCTGCAAATCATGCGAATTGTTGATGCCGGAGGGCCTGCAGGCGAGGTGCGGCAGTCGCATGATTTCAACGCCGCCGATATTGCAAAAACCCCTTTTGGCTACAATTTGCCCAATTGGCTGCTGCGCCGCGAAATGCTGGCACATCTGGAAGATTTGCCGAATGTCGCTTTCCTGCCCGGTGTGGCCCTCTCCCGCCTGACCACCCGCGAGGCAGAGGCGCTCGTGACACTGTCGGATGGGTCCATCTGGCGGGCGCGGCTAGTGATCGGGGCCGATGGGCGCCATTCCACCACACGCCAAGCCATCGGTATCCCTGTTAAAACCAACCGCTACGGGCAAAAAGCGCTGGCCTTTGCCACTTCCCACCCAATTCCGCATCAAAACGTCTCGACCGAGGTACACCGCTCCGGCGGGCCCTTCACCATGGTGCCTTTGCCCGATCACGAAGGTCAGCCCTCTTCTGCCGTGGTCTGGATGGACAGCGGGGTGGAAATTATGCGCTTGGCCGCCCTCCCCCGCCCCGAATTTGAGGCTGAAATGTCACGCCGCGCATGCCACATTCTTGGCCCGATGACCCGGATCAGTCCGCTGACGATCTGGCCCATCATCAGCCAGATCGCGGCCCGCATGTCGGGCCAACGCGTGGCCTTGATGGCCGAGGCCGCACATGTGTTGCCCCCCATCGGCGCGCAAGGCCTGAACATGAGTCTGGCCGATCTGGCAGCATTGCGCGATTTGGCACTTGCCGCCCCCACGGATCTGGGCTCGCAACGGATGCTCGACACCTATCACAAGCGCCGCCACCTTGATATTCAAACCCGCATCGCAGGAATTGACGCGCTGAACCGTGCCTCGATGCTGGGCGCGCCCATCATGCAAGATTTGCGCGCCCAGGCCCTGCGCACGCTGCATGGCTTTGCCCCTGTGCGCAAAACCTTGATGAAGGCGGGGCTTGGCCTGCGCTAACCCGCTTTCATCTTGGCTTAAATACCTAAATTCAGTTGGTTACGTCACAAGACCGTATCAACCGCCTTTTGCAAACGCGCCACGGTCGCGGGAACATCGGCCAGTTTATCAAGCCCGAACAGCCCGATGCGGAAGGTCTTGAACGCCTCCCCCTCACCCACTTGCAAAGGCACGCCTGCCGCAATCTGCAAGCCCTGCGCGCGAAATTTCGAGCCGTTCTGTACCGCCGGATCATCGGTATAGCTCACCACCACCCCTGGTGCTGCAAAGCCATCAGCCGCCACCGACTTCACGCCCTTGGCCGCAAACATCGCCCGCACCGCATCCCCCAAGGCCCATTGCGCGGCTTTTGCGGCCTCAAACCCCATGGCTTCAGTCTCTTTCATCGCGGCCAGAAACCCCACAAGCGCATCCGTTGGCATGGTCGCATGATAGGCATGCCCGCCATTTTCATAGGCCGACATGATGCTGCGCCATTTCTTCAAATCGAGGGCAAAACTGTCCGAAGTCGTTGCCTCCAGCCGCGCCGTTGCCGCCGCCGACAGCATAACCACTCCTGCCGAAGGGCTGGCCGACCAGCCTTTTTGCGGCGCGGAAATCAGCACATCGACGCCGGTTCTTTCCATATCGACCCAGATGCAGCCACTCGCAATGCAATCAAGCACCAGCAAAGCGCCCACCTCATGCGCTGCCGCCGCCATCTCGGTGATGTAATCATCTGGCAAAATTATTCCGGCGCTGGTTTCCACATGCGGTGCAAAAACGACCTCCGGCTTACCCTCCCGGATCCGCGCCACCACATCGGCGATCGGCGGCGGGGCATATGGCGCGCGGGGGTCGTTCCCGGTTTGCCGCGCCATCACCACATCCACCGCCCTCGCAAAGGCGCCCGCGTCGAAAATCTGGCTCCACCGATAGGAAAACCAGCCATTGCGCACCACCATCACGCGCGCACCGCGCCCGAATTGCCGCGCCACCGCTTCCATCGCATAGGTCCCGCCCCCTGGCACCAGCGCCACCGCTTCTGCCGCGTAAACCTTGCGCAAAATATCCGAAAGCTCGCGCATGACGCTTTGGAATTTCGCGGACATATGGTTCAGGGATCGGTCGGTGAAAACCACCGAAAACTCCTCCAAACCTTGTGGGTCAACGGTCTCATGCGGCAAAGCCATCGCGGTCTCCTTTTCCATTTCGTCAGTGATACCCTTCGATGCGCCCAAAACTCCAGCAAAAATCCGCTTCCCCCATCTTCTCTGCGATAAATCTCCGCAAGGGGTGAATTCGGGCTTGCCCGAAGAGGGGCGCGCTCGCGCCCTACCCCAGCGGTCCCGGGCGCGCCTCTTCAGTCAGCAAAACATTCGCCTCCACCTGCCCTACACCCGGCAAGGTCATGATACGCCGCCGCAAAACCCGTTCAAAATCCGCGATATCGCGCGCGACCACGCGCAGGCGATAATCAAACAGCCCCAAAACATGCTGCACCACCTGCACCTCGGGGATCGCGGTCACCGCGCGCTCAAAATCCTCCAGCGACACACGGCCTTTGGTGGCGAGTTTGATCCCCAAAAACACCGTCACCCCAAACCCCAGTGCGGCGCGGTCCACCGCCACGCGGCGACCTGCGATAATCCCCGCCTCCTCCAGCCGCTTGATCCGCCGCCACGCCGCAGGCTGGCTTAGCCCCAACCTCCGGCCGAGTTCGCCCGCGCCAGTGCTGGCATCGCGGATCAGTGCGCGCAGCAAAGCGCGGTCAAAGTCATCTAGATCTATCATAGCGGCAGCGCGCTTTCATCTTTAATGGTGGCAATCAGCATCAGCGCCTCGATATCGGCGATATGGGGCAAGGACAGAATGCGCTTTCGGTACACTTCCTGATACTGCGCCATATCGCGGGCAATCACGTTCAACCGCACATCGACCCGCCCCAAAAAAGTCTCAATTGCAATGACTTCCGGCACCTCCCGCGCGGCGGCCAGAAATTCATCAAAGGCGCGGGGTTCAGTTTTATCAAGGTTGAAGCGCAAGGACACTTCCACCTCATACCCCATTGCGCGCCAGTCTATCACAGCCACCGGCGCCGCGATCAGCCCCGCCGCCTGCATCCGCTCCAGCCGCCGCCAGCAGGTGGCCGCCGTCACGCCTGCCCGCTCGGCCAGGGCCGCATTCGTCAGCGCCGGGTCTGCCAGCAGATGGCGCAGAATGCGGCGGTCGGTATCATCGACTTGCATGAATTTTCCAAATTTTTGCATTTTCAGGAATGATATTTTGCATATTTACCGAAATAGGTCAAATTTTGAACCCGTCCCTGACAAAGATCGCCTATTCTGCCTCCATCAAGCAAAATAAGGGAAAACATCATGCGCGTTTATTATGATCGGGACTGCGACATCAACCTCATCAAAGACAAGAAAGTCGCTATCCTTGGCTATGGTTCGCAGGGGCACGCCCATGCGCTGAACCTGCGCGATTCCGGCGCGAAAAATCTGGTCGTGGCCCTACGCGAAGGCTCGCCTTCCGCAAAAAAGGCCGAGGCCGAGGGGCTTAAGGTCATGGGGATTGCCGAGGCCGCAAAGTGGTGCGACCTGATCATGTTCACCATGCCCGACGAATTGCAGGCGGAGACCTACAAGAAATATGTCCATGACAACCTGCGTGAAGGGTCGGCCATGGCGTTTGCCCACGGCCTGAACATCCATTTTGGTTTGATTGAGCCGAAGCCCGGCGTGGATATCATCATGATGGCCCCCAAAGGCCCCGGCCATACCGTGCGCGGCGAATATACCAAAGGCGGCGGCGTGCCCTGCCTTGTGGCCGTGCATCAAGACGCATCGGGCAAAGCGATGGAGCTGGGCCTGTCCTATTGCTCTGGCATCGGTGGCGGGCGCTCGGGGATTATCGAGACCAACTTCCGTCAGGAATGTGAGACCGATCTGTTCGGCGAACAGGCGGTTCTGTGCGGTGGCCTTGTGGAATTGATCCGCATGGGCTTCGAGACGCTGGTGGAAGCCGGGTATGAGCCGGAAATGGCCTATTTCGAATGCTTGCACGAAGTGAAGCTGATAGTCGATCTGATCTATGAAGGCGGTATCGCCAACATGAACTACTCTATCTCCAACACCGCGGAATACGGCGAGTATGTCAGCGGCCCGCGCATTCTGCCGTATGTTGAGACCAAAGCTCGGATGAAAGAGGTTCTGGCCGATATTCAATCCGGCAAATTCGTGCGTGATTTCATGCTGGAAAATGCTGTGGGCCAGCCTTCCTTCAAGGCGACCCGCCGCATCAATGATGAGCATCAGATTGAAAAGGTTGGGGAAACCCTGCGCGCCATGATGCCTTGGATTTCCAAGGGCAAGATGGTGGACAAAGCGCGCAACTGAGCCTGCCCTGACCAAAGCGGGGTGTGCAAACGCGCACCCCGTTTTCAGCCGCCCCGCAAAGCCTTGGTTTTTTGTCACCATCGCATTTGCGCAATGGACAGGCCCCGCCGAAGGCAGTAGCGCTGAGGGATGAACACGCCCCCGATTGTCCGTTATCTTGACCGGACCACAGCCCCGCATATCACCACGCTCGTCTTGATCGCGGGTATCGCCGCGATGTCGCTGAACGTGTTTTTGCCATCCCTGCCGTCGATGGCGCGCTATTTTGGCGTGGATTACGCGGTGATGCAGTTGTCATTATCACTGTATTTGGGGGCCACTGCATTTTTGCAGCTGTTCGTCGGCCCGGTGTCGGACCGCTTTGGCCGCCGCCCCGTAATGCTTGCCGCCACTGCGATTTTCACGCTTGCAAGCCTTGGCGCTTTGTTCGCACCCAATTATGGCGTGTTTCTGGCCTGCCGATTGGTGCAGGCCGTCATCGCCGCAGGCTTTGTGCTGTCACGTGCGGCGGTCCGCGATATGGTACCGCAAGATCAGGCCGCGTCGATGATCGGCTATGTTTCCATGGGGATGGCCTTGGTGCCGATGGTGGCCCCGGTTGTGGGCGGCATGCTGGATGAAGTGTTTGGCTGGCAGGCGTCGTTCGTGATGCTGGCCGTGTCCGGCGCGGGCCTATTTGTGCTGGTCTGGCTGGATATGGGCGAGACAGCAACCACCCGGGCTGCCAGTTTCACCGCACAATTTCGTCAATATCCGGCGCTGTTCACCTCGCAGCGGTTCTGGGGCTATTGCCTCTCGGCGGGTTTTGCCTCCGGCGCGTTTTTTGCCTATCTGGGCGGCGCGCCCTATGTGGGAACACAGTTTTTCAACATGGATGCCGCAACGCTGGGCCTGTATTTCGGCGCCCCCGCGCTGGGGTATATGGGGGGGAACTTCATTTCGGGGCGCTATTCGGTGCGCTACGGCATCAACCGGATGATCATGGCGGGCGCGCTGACCTCTACGGCTGGGATGGGCGTGCTGGCGGGTTTGGCGCTGGTCGGGTTGGCCGGGCCTGCTGCGTTTTTCGGGCTGATGATCTTTGTCGGCATCGGCAACGGTTTGCTGACGCCTTCGGCAAACGCGGGCATGCTGTCGGTGCGGCCTGAACTCGCGGGGTCGGCGGCAGGGCTTGGCGGGTCGTTCATGATTGCAGTCGGAGCCTGTCTTTCGGCGATGGCGGGCTGGCTTTTGGGCCCCACCACCGGCCCGCTGCCGCTGATCTTGCTGATGCTGTTCACCTCTGCCGCAGCGATTGGCTGCATCTTCTGGGTGCGGTGGCGCGAAAAGCAGCTTGGCCGGGCTTGACGCCGCAACTTTGCAAAGCCACGGTTTGATTTGCAAACCAAGGGGGCGCGATGACAGTCCAAAAGCTGTATGCGGGGGCAAAACTGCGCGAGATGCGCGGGCGCTTGCGGTTGACGCAAAAGACCTTTGCGCTGAAACTGGGGGTTTCGCTGCCCTATCTGAACCAGATGGAGAACAACAACCGCCCGATTTCCGCAGGCGTTGTGCTGGCGCTGGCGCAGGAGTTTGGGCTGGATGTGACAGAGCTGACCACCGGCGACAGCGAACGGATTGTCGCCGACATGCGCGAGGCGTTGGCCGATCCAGTCTTTACCGCGCCGCCGCCCTTGGCCGATTTGCGGCTGGCCGCGTCCAACGCTCCCGCCCTTGCCCGCGCCTTTCTGGATTTGCACCGCGCTTACCGCCAAAGCCATGAACGGCTGGCCAGCCTGGATGAGGCGTTGGGCCGCGACGACCGCAACCTTGCCCCCAGCCCATGGGAGGAGGTGCGCGATTTCTTTCACTACTGCGACAATTACATTGACGCGATCGACCACGCGGCAGAGCATTACGCCACCGCACAGGGCCCTGACAAACCTGTGGAAAGCATCGCCATGGCGACATTGGAAGCCCAAGGCATTGGATTGCATGCCTCAAATACCGCCGATTTGCGCCATTACGACCCCTCCACCAAGCGCCTGGCCCTCTCGGGCCGGGTTTCAGCCACCACGCGGCGGTTTCAACTTCTGCATCAAGTGGCCCTGCTCACGCAAAATGACCTGTTGGAAGCGACTTTGGACCTTGCGCAGTTCCACAGCCCCCAAGCGCGCGGAATTGCGAAAATCGGTCTTGCGAATTATTTTGCCGGGGCCGCGCTGATGCCCTACACGGCCTTTCTGGCGGCCGCCGACCGGGAACGCCATGATCTTGAACGCCTGTCGGATCTGTTCGACAGCTCGATTGAACAAGTCGCGCACCGCCTATCCACCTTGCAACGCCCGGGCGCAAAGGGGGTGCCGTTCTTTTTTGTCCGCGTCGATCAGGCCGGAACCGTGACCAAACGCCATTCCGCCACCCGGCTGCAATTCGCGCGGTTCGGCGGGGCCTGCCCCTTGTGGAATGTTCACCAAGCGTTTGAATTGCCAGGGCGATTCCTGCGCCAACTGGCCGAGACGCCCGATGGTGTGCGCTATGTCTGCCTTGCGCGCGATGTTTCAAAGTCCGGTGGGGCGTTTGGCGCGCCGGTGCGCCGCTATGCCATTTGTCTTGGCTGCGAGATTGGCCATGCCGACCGCCTGGTCTATGCCGATGGCCTCGATCTGCGTGGGCGATTTGAACCGATCGGCATTTCGTGCCGGATCTGTGAGCGGCCCGATTGCCACCAACGCTCCGTTCCGCCTTTGGAAAAGCGCCTGTCGGTTGATCCCGACAGGCGTGGGGTCATCCCTTACTCAATCGAGGATTAGGTCTGGGCTTGCAACATCGCCCAAACCTCGTCTTTCAGCCGCACACGCTCTTGGCGCAACCGGTTTTCATGCGCGTCATCGGTGGGCTCTACATTGGTTTCGGCGCGGTGAACAGCGCGATTGACCTCATGATATTCTTCAAAAATTTTGGCAAAATGGGCATTTTCCAGCTTCATCTGGTGCATCTTTTGCGTCTCAGCCGGGAATTCTTCGGCCAGTTCATGGGGGGTATTGGACATGGGCTTGCTCCTTCGCTTATCATCCTGCCCCAAGCTTAGCATGATGAGCAGGAGGGCGACTTGACCCGGATCAAGCCCCCCAATAAAACCCGTCAAAAATGACTAAAACCCCTAACGTTTCGCCGCGCGGAACCCGGCGGCGCGCGCTGCGGCCTCGCCACAAAAATACCCCTCACCCTTGGCGGTGGAGATTTTCGTGGCGGCGTAATCGCGTTGCCCCGGCATATGGTAAATCCGCTTGCCCTTGGCGCTGACGTTGCCCTTGATCTTGCAGCCCTGCGGTTCCGGCGCGCGCTTGGCAATTTGCCTATACGTACCCGGCGCAGTCACAGCCCCCGACCAAAGGCCCCGCGCCTCGGCCTTAGCTTTCTTTTCCAAACCGATGTAATCGCTTGAATATTTAACATAGGCCATAGCAGCACCCGCCCGCACCATTTTCGCCCCAACATCGCGCCCGGACACTGAGCAACGCGCTACGGTGCGGCCATAGCGGTCTTGCTCCACCGCAATGCAAGCCAGCACACCTTTGCCCACGATATCGGTCAGGGTTTGCGCCGCCCACGCCCCGCAGGCCCAATTGCGCCCGGATTCGTCACAGCGCTGCTTGAGTTCTGGCGCATCAATCCCGTGAAGCCGAATTCGTTCGCCCGCAACCACAAGGCTGTCGCCATCGGTCACGCTCGCCTGGCCCGTCAGGGTCAGCGCGTTTGCCGGGGTGGCAAGGGCAAGAATAAGAACAAGAGCGGAACGAGAGGTTAACATTCGACATTATTGAGGCCGAATCCTGTACAAGAGCAAGGCTTTTGTTAACCTTTGGTTAATCTTCGTTAACGTTAACCACCGTTAACGTTGCGCACCCCGCCAATCCGCCTTCATTTCGGGCACCAGATTCATTGGCGCCAGAGGCGCCCGGCCAAGAATGTGATCGGCAGCCTTCTCACCGACCATGATCGACGGGCCGTTCAGATTCCCATTGGTGATACGCGGAAAAATAGAGCTGTCCGCGAGCCGCAGCCCCTCCACCCCTATCACCCGGCACGTCGAATCGACGACCGCCATCGGGTCGTCGCGCCGCCCCATCCGGGCGGTGCCGCAGGGATGATAGGCGCTTTCAGCATGTTCGCGGATGAAATCATCAATTTCGGCATCGGTCTGCACCGCCGCCCCGGGCTGAATCTCATGTTTTACAAAGGGTTGCATGGCATCTTGTGTAAACACCTCACGCGTGAGGCGAATGCAGGCACGAAAATCCTCCCAATCCTGCGCGTCGGCCATATAATTGAAGCGGATGACAGGTTGGGCTGCCGGATCGCTGGACGCCAGCCGTACCGTGCCGCGTGACGGGCTGCGCATTGGCCCGGTATGAACCTGAAAGCCATGGCCCTCCGCACTCACCTTACCATCATAGCGCACCGCGATGGGCAGGAAATGATATTGTATATCGGGGTATTCTACGCCGATCTTCGAGCGGATGAAACCGCAGGCCTCAAACTGATTGGAGGCACCCAAACCCTTGCGCGTGAACAGCCACTGCGCCCCGATCAGCGCTTTGCCCAGCAGGTTCCAATGCTTGTAAAGGGTGATCGGCTGTTTGCTGGCAAATTGCATATAAACCTCAAGGTGGTCCTGCAAATTGCTGCCCACACCGGGGCGATCGACGACCACGCCAATCCCATGTTCCGCCAAATGCGCGGCGGGGCCGATGCCCGACAGCATCAACAGCTTGGGAGAGTTGATGCTGGAGGCGGCCAAAATCACCTCTTTGCCAGCCGATATCACCTCCACAGCCCCGCCCCGCGCCACCTCCACGCCAACGGCACGCCCGCATTCGATCACAACCTTTCGCGCCAAGCCGCGGACCAGCTTCACATTTCCCGCCTTGATTGCAGGTTTCAGATAGGCATTGGCCGCCGACCAGCGCCGGCCTTTGTAAATGGTGGCCTCCATCGGGCCGAACCCTTCCTGGGCCGCCCCGTTGTAATCCGTCGTCACCGGATATCCGGCCTGCGCGCCAGCCTGAATAAAGGCGTCAAACAAGGGGTTATCGCGCGGTCCTCGTGTAATGTGTAAAGGGCCGTCCGTGCCGCGATATTCGGACGCGCCGCCATGCCAATGTTCCATCCGCCGGAAATAGGGCAAAACATCGGCATAGGCCCAGCCGTCTGCGCCCGCCGCAGCCCAATGGTCAAAATCATGCGCATGGCCGCGCACATAGACCATACCATTTATGCTGGAGGAGCCGCCAATGACCTTGCCGCGTGGTGTCACCAAACGCCGCCCACCCAGATGCGTCTCCGGCTCCGACGCCATACCCCAATCATAGAGCGCCATGTTCATCGGATAGGAAAGGGCGGCAGGCATCTGGATGAAAGGCCCTGCGTCGGTGCCGCCAAATTCCACCACTATCACCGAAGCCCTGGCCTCGCCCAGCCGGTATGCCATGGCACAACCCGCACTTCCAGCGCCGACAATCACATAATCCGCTTGCATCATTCTTCCCAATATCCGGTCTCAATACGGCGCATCAACCGGCCCCATGCCGACATAAACGCTTTTGATCTGGCTGTAATACTCCAGCGCAGCCTTGCCATTCTCACGCCCCACGCCCGAAATTTTGACCCCGCCAAAGGGCATTTCCACAGGCGTCAGATTATAAGTGTTGATCCAGCAAGTGCCCGCCTGTAGCGCCCGGATAACCCGGTGTGCGCGGGTCAGATCAGCGGTGAACACCCCTGCAGCAAGCCCAAAATTGGTGTCATTTGCGCGGCTTACAACCTCATCTTCATCCAGAAAATCAAGCACGGCCATGACCGGGCCAAACACCTCTTCGCGGGCAATTTCCATATCGTCGGTGACATCGGCAAAGACCGTCGGCTGAACGAACCAGCCCTCCGTGTCAGGCGAAGCCCCACCAGTCACCAGCCGCGCGCCATCGGCCACAGCCCGGTCCACAAAGCCCATGACCCGCGCGTGCTGTGCCGCCGAAACCAGCGGCCCCATCTGTGTTTCCAGCACCATCGGGTCGCCCAGCACAATTTTTTCTGCCCGCGCCGCAAGCGCTTTCAAAAACCGGGCCTTGATCGCTTTTTGCACGAAAACCCGGGTGCCATTGCTGCACACCTGCCCCGCCGAATAGAAATTCGCCATCATCGCGGCGCCCACCGCAGATTCCAGATCGGCGTCATCAAAGATGATCAGGGGGGATTTTCCACCCAGTTCCATCGTCACATGGCGCACCCCATCGGCGGCAGCGGCGTAAACCTTGCGCCCCGTCGGCACCGACCCTGTAAGCGAGACTTTGGCCACGCGCGGGTCTGTCACCAAAGCCGCGCCTACCTCGCCGCGCCCTTGCACCACGTTGAAAAGCCCTGC
>Ga0105051_10005236_pt1 | contig 14619 bp, 15 predicted proteins | sample FRY02_FD_78383 | JGI IMG/M metagenome (GOLD analysis project Ga0105051, IMG submission 78383) | Freshwater microbial communities from Lake Fryxell liftoff mats and glacier meltwater in Antarctica - FRY-02 (megahit assembly) | ecosystem: Environmental > Aquatic > Freshwater > Ice > Glacier... | reverse complement strand
GATGCGTAGTCATTCGGCGTGCAGGAGAACACGATGATCTGGAGGCCACGAGCGGCCGCGAGGCCGAGCATCCGCTGGAGAAGAGCAACCCGGGTTGGATCGGAATTGGTAAAGGCGTCGTCGAGAAAGACCGGCAGACAGTTACCATGTTCCTGGGCGAGCAGTTCGGCCATGGCGAGGCGGAAGGCAATGGCGGTCTGTTCCTGTGCGCCACCGCTCAAGTCCGAAAAGGAGAAGGTCCCAGCGTCCGGCCGACTGAGGGTGAGAGCTTCGAAGGCGCCGTCGGTCATTTTCACTATGGCTTCGGCCTTGGGGCCGAAAAGGCATTGGAGGTAGCCCGAGACTTTGTCTGCGAGAGGCTTGGTGAGCTGGTCGGTGAGGGACTGCTGTTCGGCTGAGAAGAGGGAATTCAAAAGCACGATGGCCTCGGCGTGGCGTTTGGCCGAGGCAAGCCGGTCACCCGCAGAACGCTCGGCGGCGACGGCGCGGGCGAGGTCGGCCCAGGGATCGCTCGTGCCTTCGCGGCGAAGGGTGTTCTTCGCCACCGCCAGTCGCTCGCCGGCAGTGATTTTGGTGTTTTGCCGGCCTGAGATGGCACGGCTGAGACGGATCTGGTCGGCTTCCAGAACCTGAGGCTGGAGGGCATTGAAGGATTCCTCAGTCGTCTTGAATTCTGTCTCGGCCAGCCGTTTGACGTTCGCCAGGTCCGCGAGTTTGGCCTTCCTGCTCGCTTCGTCCCCATGGGTGGAAAGCAACTGAACGAGTTGGCCTTTGAGTCCTTCCAGAGTCGATTTTGCATTCTGTGCATCCTCGCGGTGCGACGCCACGGTCTTCGTGGCGGCTTCGAATTGTTTGAAGCAGGTCTTGAGACTCTCGGCCGCCGCCTTTTCCGAGTGAGCGGCCTCTTCGTTCTTCGTCAGGCCAGCGGCTTGGAGGTCGGTAGCGGCAGTCGCATCGGCAGCCGGGATGAAATCTGGGCATGCTTCCGAGCGTCGTCGGATTTCTTCCTCGGTTGTGGCGAGGCGGGATTGCGCATCGGCGAGTTCCTGTTCGATGGATTCCGTTCCTTCAAGTCGAACAAGAATCTCGTCTCGTTTGGTTTTTGCGGCTGTGGCCTCGGCGAGGGACGAGAGACCAAGCGCCGTGAGTTCTCCTTGGAAGGCCGTCTCTGCTTCGGCCAGGTTGTTCCGGGTTTTTGCAAGGCTGGTACCGCCGCCGGGAGTGATGCGCAGGCGAACGCCAGACCCAATGAGAATTTCCGTATCATGGGAGAACTCCAGCGGTTGGCCAGATTCCAGCGGGTGACCGTCGGCCACGACCGGAAGATCGGCGGCGATGATCTCAATGCGGGTCGAGATGGCCGCGAGTGCACTGGCGAGCTTCTCACGATCTCGGTCGAGCTTTTGTAGATTGGTCACCTGATCCGAAGTCACGGCGGGAAGATGCGCTAGTTGGGCGCGGAGGGCTTGAACGTCTGTCGCCCGCTTTTGCAGCTTCGCCACGAGGTTCGTCTGCTCAAAGCGTTTCACGCAAAGCTCCGCCAGATCGAGGCGGACCCGTGCGTCACGGGAACGGAGGGAGGCGTCGACATTGGCCTTTTCCGCTTCCGTATGAGCTATTTTCGCGGTGGCCTCGGCTTCCTTGGCAAGCTTAAGGGAATCCTCGCGAGGCGCGAGGGCTTTGGCCTCCAAGTCGATGTGGGACGTGATGTCCTTGATCGACTCATCGCCGGCGGCAAGTCTCTGGAATTCCTCGGTTTTGTGGGTGGCCTCCGTACGTTGTCGATCCAGTAAGGAACGCAACTCGCCGACCCGCCCGAGCTTCTGGTGGACCTCTGAGAGTTCAGCTTGGAATCCGATCAGATTGCGGTCTGCATCGACCAGTTCCTGGGTGGATTGATCAAAATCTGCGGCAGCTTGCTCCAGTGAAACACAGGTATTTTTCGCAGACTGGTGAACCTGGGTGGCCGCAGAGAAGGCGCGGGTGGCATTGTCCCATTCGCTGCCAACCTTCGGTCCTCTGGCGGTTTGAATTCCGGCCAGTTCCAGGGCAACTTGTCCGGCCACCCGGGAGTCGAGCGCGGATTGAAAAACAGCGGCCGCCCCGGAGCCCTGAAGCTGGCTCAGAAGGGTATCTTTTTTTTCCGTGGCGAAAGCCGAGGGGTCAGCCCCCGCCTCGCCCTGACGCACCCAAAGGTGTTCCCAATGCGTGGGAATGGTCTGGCCTCCGATCTCACCAACTCCGATTCCGCAAAGCTCAAGCAGCTTTTCTTCGGCCCCATCGCCATTCCAGGTGTCTCCGCCGTCCTCGCTCAGGACGATGGTTCCCTGCGGTCCACGAAAACTTTTGCGCAAGGAATAGGTTCGGCCGGAGGACTCAAAGCGCAGTTCGACCTCGGGATGGCCGCCATGGCGGGAAAGGATTTTTTTCTGTTTGGCCCCGCCCTTCTTAGCGCGCATGAAGAGCGCATTGTAGGCGGCGTCCGCCAGCGTGCTTTTGCCGGATTCATTGGGACCTCCGACGAGCGTGAGCGAGGGATCAAAGTCGGCGGCAAACTCGCGGTGAATGCGGTAATTGGTCAGTTTGAGGGAATGAATTTTCATAATCTTATGAGATTTTTGCGTGGAGTTCGCGGAGGGCGACGCGGGCTGTTTCTCCGGCCTCGTTTCCCAGATTCATTTGCTCGATGAGCCTTGCGGCCACGCGGGAGATGAGTGGATCCGAGGCCCTTACGGTCAGGGCTTCCATTTCCTCCTGGGTGGGGGCCACACGGACCCGGTTTTCGAGTTTCAGGCGGAGGAGGCGGGATTTCCATGTCTCCAAGTGAGTTTCGAGTTGAGTGAACTCTGAGATCCCCAGAGACCCTTCGAGGGACATCCGGACAAGGTCCTCCCCCGCGCGAGAGCCGAGGAGATCGTTCATTTTGGTTTCAAGCTGAGCGCGGCCGCTGTCGTCCGTGAACTGTTGGTCCACCCAGTGCCAGCCAAAGCGGGCCGTCTGGATGGGTTTCACGAGAGGAGGCGCGCCCCGTCCCACATCGACCAAAAGGACAAAGCCCGGAGCGTGATCGCCGCCCTTGGGGAAGCGGTCGAATTCGGGAGTGCCGGGATACCAGGCTTTGGATCCCACATCCTTCTTCCCATGCCAGTCCCCGAGCGCAATGTAGTCAATCTCCGCCAAGGGAAGCCTTTCGAGGGCAATCCGGTTTGCGCCGCGCTCGGCTCCGTCCTCATCCGAGGAATCCTGGGTGACAAAGTCCTGTGTGCTGCCGTGGGCGATGACGATGCGCGGCTTGTGGCCCAAGGCCGCAAAGTCGAAGTCGCGGAGCCAAGTCGTGGGGTCTGTGGCGTCTTGACGACGCATGAGAGGGCACGGTAAAAGGACAACTCCATCCAGTTCGACCGGTTCGGCCGCGAGGAAAATCCGGAAGTTCTTCGCCAACTGCGTGGCTTCCCGAAGAAAAAACTCCTGCTCCCAAATCGCTCCCGGCCCTCCGTGGTCATGGTTGCCCGGTATGGCGTAAACGGGAAGTCCGATCCGACCGATGGCGGCGCAGGCGCTGGAAACGGTTGGCCGGTCGGGAGTGGTGGAGTCGAAAAGGTCGCCCGAGACAATGACCGCCTCTGCTCCGGACTTCCTTGCGGCCGCGCCGAGGCGGTCAATGGCGGCAATCCTTTCCTGCCGGACAAGAGAACATTTGTGCGCGTCGTTGATTCCGGCGAAGGGTTTCCCGATCTGCCAGTCTGCGGTGTGGAGGATTTTCATAGGGAGGGGGTATTTGTCCACGCACTCAACTGCCCGTCGAGCCAAACTCGGAGGTGTTTGGCGGAATGTAGGCCGTCTTCAAAATCATCGAAGTCATACCAGCCTTCGTCATTCGTGTGAAATGTCGCGCCCCGTCCGTCCCCAGCGAGGCCGAGCGTGATATCATATTCCTGTGGCGCAGGCGTTTTGAATTGAACAAAAAACCAATCGTCGGAATTGACGTTCTGGTGACCCGCCTCGCCGGAAAATTCCTGAAGTTCTACGGAGGTGAAAGCGATTCCCTTTTCTCCGAGCCAGTTTTCCAGCGCGGGAACGAACACGAGATCCTTCTGGAACTGGAACAGAAGCGAGTTGAGCTTCGCGGTGAGTTCCTTTTCGTCTTTGAACTCGGGGAGGGGGGAGTTTGTCATCTCGTCATCGCCACCGGAGGTCATCACGCAGTTGCCTCCGTCTTCCGTGATCCAGATGCCGAGGCGGGGCTCTTCACTCTCGGGGGAGTTGATTGTGAGGCACACGCCGGCGGTGGCAACTCCTGCCAAAAGTAGCGGCGGTGGGGTGCTGAGGTCTTCTGCTGTGAAATGGAGTCCGCGCTCACTGGCCCAGACGTTGATGGTGGAGAGGATGGATTCTTTTGTCATAAGGATTGGTGTTTTTTTGGATTGAGGTGATGGAATAGGAGTCTGCACGGCACGATCAACCGGAATCTCGGGTCGAAGAATTAGAAGGAGGCCGTTGAGGTGTCCTTGGCTGGGCTGTGGGTTTTGATTTCATCTGGCGGCGGATCTTGGCCATAAATCCCTTCGCCGTCTGCACCGTGGTCGAACCGAGGTTGAGGTGGCAATCATCTGGTCTCTTTTCGGTGAACATAAATGACCCGCGGCGCGAACGTTCGAGAAAGAACACCTGCGCTGGGTCGGAGGCGGTCGAAATGAAGATAAAGCGACTGAGCGTTGGTTCCTCCGGCGGACCGAAATCGATGAGGCATCCTTCCGGGTCGGAAGTGGTAACCATTGAGATTCCGCGCGCAAACTCCTCTCCGAAAGACTCGGCTGCCAACGCAACCAAGATGTGGAATCCAGAACCCATGTCATCAAAAAAACTGCCCCCGAGATCAAACGCCCACTCCGGGATGGCGTTCTGTTGGAACGACCAGATGGAGTTGATTCGTTCTATGGCTTCCAGAAAGTCGTCGTCCGTGAGATTATCGTTTTGTCGCATGGGAGTTCTTCGGTTCACTGAAGCTGCACGTCGCGGTTGTGATCCGCAAAATCTCGTTCATCCCTATCGGAATCTTCGATCAAATCGAGGATAAGCTTGTCGTCCGCATCGAAAAGTTTCTTTGATCGCCTGCGGATAGATCTTCCGTGAGTAACGGTCCATTCCTCCTCGCCGCTCCAAATGTAGTCGGCTCTGTAATACTTGAGCTTGAAGTCAACGAGGAAACTGTTGCCGAAGGCCACGATGAAGGGATACGGGACGCTCCAAGGATTCTGGAAGCAGATGCTCGCCTGTCCGTTTCCCCATTTTAGGTGGACGGTCTGAGCGTTCCATTTCGTCCCCCAGTTCTCATTCCTCCAATCATACCAGTTGATGGTTTTGAAATCCGAATCATCGTCAAAAGAACCGCTTCCTTGATAAATATATGCAGGCATGCGGATGAGCGTGTTGAAGTCAACTTCCCCATCCGTACAGATGGCGTCGAAAATGGGTTGGGCGCCCGCCTCCGTCGCTTCGAATATGATCTCGCTGATGATGTATTCCGCCATGATTTGTTTGAGGTTGAATTGGTTTCAGTGTCATCTGGTGGCTTTGCGTTCGTCTTCCCTGCGTTTCCAAAATCGTCTCATTTGGATGGCCCCCACAGCAGCGAACTGCGCAATTTTGACTTCCATCTCATCAAGAGGATCCATCAGTTTATGAAAGACGACGGACGGAGGCGCGGTATCGTCGTCGGGTTCGATCTCACACTCAGGAAGATAGAGCGGGTGGAGCGGAAAAAAATCCTCGGTTTTGTCGTCCATGCCACCGTAGTCGTGGAAGAGGAACTGCGGAAAACGATCCGGCTTCTCGAGGAACTTCCACGCGAGGAGTGGAGGAAAGTCGAGAAAGTTCCCACCCTCATAGATCCCGGGACACAGATACGAGAGGCAGGCTGGAACGAGGCCTCGACGGCGAAAGAGTGCATCGTAAATCACCAGAGCTTCACCGCAGATAAAGAGGATGCGAATTTCCTTTGAGCCGGAACCAGATGTGGCACGACGACGTTTTTGGAAGCGGGCGATCTTGATGAACGGCATTTTCGTGATCCGAGGCGCAATGGCGTGGTAAGGGGCCGGAAGCGATTTCGACGAGCCTCCCAAAAGTTGTTCCGGTTGGAGGTTTTCGATTTGTAGGCATTTGTAACCGGTGAAGCGAGGTCCTTGAAGCCCGCTTTCCACCCGCTTTGGGCTTAGATCGTAATCCACATAGATGAAATTCTGGAAGCGGTCTGACAAGTGGATGACCGGACGGGGATCCAGTCGCGAAGCGGGATAAAAGACAGCGGTTTGGAGAAACTCCCTGATACGGTCCTCGTTGCCGGTATCAAGAATTTCAGGAGTGAAAGGGAAAAATGCGAATTCCTCCTCGGAATCTGATGGCCATTTTCTCCGGCGGGCATCTTTTTCAGGCTTTCCGTAAGGTTGGAACCGGCAGGCAAGACGGGACGGACCGCTTACGATGACACTGGCGATGATATGTTCACCGTTGCGGAGCAGAATGTCGAAGGCAACGCACTCGGGTGGAAGCCCCAAATTCTCGGTCTCCAGAGACGAGATGATCCGCCGGCTATGGATCTGGTTGAGGTCAATTTGCCCCTTGAGTTCGACGGCGAGATGGGTGAGCGCCTCCTTGGTCTGATCGGATAGTGGGTTGTCATCCCGCATTGGAGAGGAAGGTTTCATTCAGAGAGACTGGCTGTTTCCTGGAGAGCTTGTTCGATCCACGCAATGAGCGCGGAAGGATCCTCCAAGCCGTGCATGCCGTCGTAAGGTTCGAGGATATCCTCCTCCTCGCAAGTGAAGGTGGCGGCACAACCACTTCCATGGATTCCCGCGTAGGATTTCTCGCCGGTGGAGGGATCAGTGATCTTAAAAACGGTGTATTCGAAATGGGTCCACCCCGGTCCCGTGATGTAATAGTCGTATACAGGAAGGCGATAGGTAAGGCCTCGGCTTTGCAGCCAATTCTCGAATCGAGGGCCATAGACGAAATCCCTCATGAACTCATCACGATACCTTTGCAGATGGCGAGTCATCCGCGCCTCGGTCTGAAATCGGGGGATGGGAAAGGTGTCATAGTCATCCCCCTCGTGGCTCATGCTGAAAGTCGCTCCGTCACCAGTCGGCGGAATCACGAAGAGCAGAGAGACCTGACGTTCAAGGTTGATCGGGTCGGATTCCGCCAGCGTGAGGAATACGTGGCCGGAGGCGGAAGTTTCGAGCGTGCAAGCTCGGTTTCCCATCCACTTCCGGATGGCGCAAGCGATGGATTCGGAGGTCATGCTTATTGGGTCCTTTCGTTTTGGAGTTGGCTGTCCAGAAAAACGAGGAGTTGGGCCTCGTTTTGGAAGGAGGGAAATTCCCTCATAAATCGCAGGACCTGGCGGTCGGGGTCTTCCGACTGATTAACGAGTTCGTAAGCGGCAGCACTGCCCTCCTCAGCGGCAATTCCAATCACGGTATCGTTTCCGGTGATTGGATGCAAAAAGCTGACGAAGCAGTTCTCCTTACGGGTCGAGGCCGTGATGGCGTCGATGCGGAGGCTGTCCTCCATATGTTTTGGGTCGGCAAAATACCATCCGTCGAGGTTGCGGTCTTTCATCCACTTTTCAAGCGCGGCCTCAATGGGATTCAAATCGTCTTCTGGTGTTCCGAAGATCAGAAAGTAGAGAGCCACGAACGGGAGGCATAGGCTGATCACCAGAAACAGAGCAGCCCATCCGAGTCGGTTTGTTGCTGCTGACCAGCAACGAGAGATTAAAGGGCGTTGTTTCATTTGTAGATATTTCAGGTTGTGCGGGTCGTTGTGCGGGTTCTTGTTAGGCCGCAGGAATGCCGGGATACGGTTGAAGATGGTTTTCGGGCTCATAATGGTTAAAATTTGTTCTTGGGAGTCTTCTGTTTGCAGGTTTCTGCGCCCCTCCCGCTCCCGGCCCGCTGGTAGCGGGCGTCCGATTCGGAAGCGGTTTCTCGTCGTAAACCGTGTTCTCGTCCGGCTCTCATACCATGAGCCGGGAATCGGAACTGTCGGGAGCAGGGATCCTGCGCGTTCTGCGATAAAAATCTGTCGCGGCGACCCTGCCTTCAGGGCGTGGACGTTCATAGTGCGCTGGTTTGAGGTCACCAGGCTGACACGATGGGACGTTACTAAGTCTTAACTTTCCGGCCTAGGAGACCTACCGGAAGAAAGTCTGCGAGCCTCTAAGGCGGCTGTGTTGCGGACTTGTTCTTAACATGGAAAAGACACTATTAAGCATTAGGGGAAATGTCAATCCTAATCTAAAATTTGAGCGAAAAATAACAGGTTTATATCTGAGGTTTTGCTTTCGTGCCTTCGTAACTTTATGTTTTTCAGTTGGAGATCGGTGTCGCGGACGCAGGCAACCACTTCGTAAAGGCAGTCAGAGGGAAAAGGCTCTGCTGGGGGAAGGATTTTCAAAAGCAGTCCCAGAAAACCTCGTTTTTTTGATTTGTGATCCTTGCGGATCTTTTCATCAAGAGCAGAGGCCAGGATTACGAGTCTCTCTTGGCGTATCGTGACGTCGGAGGAATCAGAGGAAATTGGAGATGTATCGTTCATGCTACTGCAGGGAAGCGCTCCACAATGGCGTGTCCAAGGATCTTGACCAACTGAGAGGCCACTTGTTGAGCAGAGATCTCGGTGAGAGCGTAAGGAAAGAGCGAACGAAGACCGGCTGTCTTCGGTCCAATCCCGATCCCAATGCAGGGAATGCGGCCGGCTTTGAACTTCTGTATCTCGGCTTTGGCGGAGGGTCTGTCGTTTGGTTCTCCGTCGCTCAATACGATCACAACTGGATGGGAGTGGAGGAGAATTTCCTTCGAGCGACGGACCGAGCGGAGGCAGGAGGAAAGATCTGTGCTGTTACCAAGGTGGTGGCGGACTCCGTCCAAGCGCTTCCGGCACCACTGGTCACCCTTGGCAGAAAACGGAAGCACATGATCAACCTTGTTGCTGAACGTCCAGACGGAAAGGGGCAGGCCGACACGCATACTAACTTCGGAAAGAAGGACGATTCCGTCAAAGGCCCCCTCGAATTTTTCTCCTTTCATCGAACCGGAAGTGTCCAGGAGGAGAAAAATCGCGGGATCAAACCGATGCGGGCGCTTCTGGCGGATCCAAATCTTGTCGTAGAGTTTCGGATCCGCCTCGAATTGCATGACGGTACGGAGGTCGAGCTTGCTGCCGGATGGTTGGCCCCGGGCTTCACGAGCGCGACCGTTGAGTTGGAAAAGCCGGATCAACTCATTGGCGAGAGGATCAATGAGTCCGGCAAGGATACGCTGGCGGCTCAGATAATCACCGGCATGCTCCCCGGTGTTCCTGCCGTCCACTGGCAGCCGTCTGCCATTCGGTCCGTGACCGGCTCTGGCGAGAAATTCGACATCACAGGAGGTATGGCGTGGCCGATCGGCCAGAGCATCTGTCTGGACGAGGCGCTCCCAGACGGGAACGATCCTCGCGAGAAAAACCTCGAGCATATCCTGCTGGGAGCGGAGGATTTCACGGAGAACAGAACGTCCCTTCGCGGGAGCAGGGAGACAGGCTTTGATTTCCAATACGGCCGTGCGGGTCTCAGTCAGAGCATCTAGGACCGACGGGGCTGCTCCGGCCATGATGTTTCCAAACCAGCATTCCTCGATCAGGCCTCTCAAAAACTGGTGCTGGTATCCTTTCGGCCAGGAAGACTTCCGAAGATTCTCACCAAAAACCTTGTTGGCCAGCGTAAGCCAGGCGGTGCAGCCGGGAAAGCGGGCGGCCAGCCATTCCTCAATCCTCATATCCTCAAGGATATTGAGGAGGTCCTGGTAGCGGAGACAACGCTCTAGGTCGAGAAGATCGTGAATGCGGGTGATCGCGGCGTGAGCACACTCATGCATCAGGACGGCGCGACAAACATCGGCGGAGCGAGCCGAGAGATCCTCAGGACAGACGGTGATCTCACGATCCTCCCAGTTCCAACTCCAGGAGCATCCCGGATCGCCGATGACGACGGAGATGTCCTCTCCCACCACTTGAGCGGCAAGGGAGGAAAGTTCGCCGAGGAGAGGAGACGTACTCATGCCAAACCGGTGGCCCTCAGAAGGGTGATCGCCGCAGAGCGGTCCGCGGATTCCTGAAGTCTGTGGATGTAGATTTCCCTGAGGGCGCGGGCCACCACACCGCGAAGGTTGGAGGCACCTCCAGCCGTCGCGTTGGCAAGGCGCATGGCGTTGAGGAGTGTGCGGCGGGTGAAGACATAACGTTCGCGACGCACGCGGCCAATCGTGGCCGGAGCTTCGTTTTCCCCTGCTGCACCGGAGATGCGAGCATGGAAGGAGGCCATCGCCACCAACGTACTTTCCCAATCCGGAAAATCGGAAAGGGAGGGATAAACGGGAGGGGCTGCCGGAGGATTCCAACGGACCCCTTCCCAGACAAAGGAGGGACTGATACCAGTCACAAGGCAGCGGAGCATGTCGAGGAGTTCCGGTTCAGAGGGCTTTGGCACATGTCCCCAGAACCCCCAGCGGTCGCGGAAGGCCGGTGAGAGTGGCGACCTTCCCGCATACTCGGCGGGATTCATCGTTCCGAAAATGCGGAAGCCCTCTGCCACCGAGACATCGGCCCCCGAACCAAATCTGGTCCCATCGTGTTCCGTGAGCACGAGAGTGGCGGGATCTTCAAGGACAGGGTTGAGTCGCTCCAGCACCTGAGGCTCGGCGAGATTGACCTCGTCGAGGATAACCCACCATCCCCTGCGCATGGCCTGCGGGATGTATCCCTCGCGGAAAGTCCACGCCTCTTTACCCTTGCCCGAGGTGGCCGGAACATACCTGCCCACAAGCTCGCCGGTGTCGGTCTGGCCGTTGAGGTTGATGCGGATCACGTCATGGCCGCAAAGCATGGCCAGCCAGAGGATCGAAGACGTCTTCGCCGTGGCGGTTTCTCCTTCCAGCATGCATGGAATCCCCTGCACGACTCCAAGAGCAGCTTTGCGGGCGGTGGTGAGAAAAAGGCTGTCAAAGCAGAGATGGCGAAAACGCGTGGGATCGGGAACATAGGGTCCCGGCTCCTTTTCCAGATCTAGGGTTACGTCAAGGATGCGAACAGAATTGTCATCCACCTCAAAGGCCGAACGCTCATTCGTCGCCCCCCGGGCCATACTGCAGAATCGGGATACCGAGAGAACGGCGAACCCGTCCTTGCGGGCGGCTGCGGTTTCGCTCTTAGATGCACCGTCCGTGAGAATCACCACATCAGCACCAGCCCGGAAAGCAGTCGGAATGGCCCCGAGTTCAAGAGCCATCCTGCGCACGTGGTCGCCCTGATTCTTGCCAAGGCTGCTGATGCAAACCTTCATCCCCCGCGAAATAGTGGCTGTAGCGCTCATCAGGCAAAGGGATCGTTCTCTATGGCGGGTTCGGCCTCTGCGGTCTCGGCTTTCTGGCGTGAGTGCTCATCCATGATGAGTTCGTGGAGGTTCGGGAGTTTCTTCAGGATCGCATCCTTGATGTCGGTCTGAAGCTCAATGGACGTGATGCCGTTGAACGCCGAGAGAAAGGAAACCACTTCGGTCGGCAACACCGTCTTCACGAAGTCCCAGCCGACACTGATAGCCCGTTCACAGTCCCTCCACCGGATCCAGTTGCCGCTGAATCCGGTGGTATCTCTTGCCTGGAGTGTGTTGTCGCTGGCGTCAACGAGCGTCACGGTGAAGAGAGATCCGACAGTGTAGTTGTGATCGTTGGAGTTTCCGACGACTTTGATCTTATCTCCGACTTTGGGTATGGGTTTCATATTTGTATTCGCTGCCTGTTGGTGTTGCCTTCGGGACAACCGGCGGCGATGTGGATTTGGCATGGTTTGGGTTTGGTAAAGTTTTAGATATTCTGTTCTTAAAAATAAGTGCCTCCCAGAATCGGCACGAGTACGGCCATATGGTTGAGCGAAAACTCCGACACAGTTATCCTGTGATGGAGAAGGACGATCCAGCGAGTGTTTCCAGGCAGCGGGGCAGATTAGCCCGCCGAGATCAGCAACCTATCACCGGCGATGCATTCGCACTCGGGTGAAAGGGGTTTCTTGCTTGACATGCCGAAAACGCTATCAAGCTGATAAGTTTTTGTCAATCCTAATGTTAGTTTTCTCAAAAAAAGCGGTTTTTAATGCGTCCACGGGAAGAGTATCGGTGTCCAGGCACAGTCGGACGGCCGGAGTTAAAAAGTCGCACGCCATGGCAGCCAGCGCAGTAAGCCTTCCGGCGGTCTCCTCTACCACTTCCTGCGAGCAGAGGAGAGAGTCAGCGTGAAAGCTGATTACCCCCTGAGCAAAGTTCAAATCGAAGCGCCCCGATTTCAGGCGAACGTTCGTCCTGAGGATAAGTTCGGAAAGCACAACCAGCTTGTGTTGAGGAACAAGCAGGGGGAATTGGGCATCGCATGTCAGCATCTTTGTCTTCTCATGGATTCCCATCTTACAGAGGAACTTCAACCCGTACCGCGCTCCTCGAAATCGGGAGTAAATGACAGGGTTCCGGAGTCCGGTGAGGTGACGGATCCCTCGGGTACCATAGAATTTTTGCAGGGCACTAAATGAAGAAGAAAACATAATGTTTGGCCAGTGAAAGACGGCAGAAGCCAACAGAGCGTGACATTGAAGAAGAAGCGGCCTCGGCGATGGTGGCAGAAATGAGGAGCCGGTCGCTCTCCAGTAGAGTGAGAAATGGTACCTTAGTATTTCATTAGGTATGTGTAAAGTTAATATTGGCAATTGGGACGGAGAAAGTTGAAATGCAGTGTAAGGTTCCTTCGCGTGGTCTCCCGCCAGTGCCGTACGAATCTCAGTGCCACAAGCGGCTGGTCGGCTGCCAATTGTGAAGTCATTTCTCTGGCGAGAGCGTCAGGCAGATAAGGGGGGGAGGTTGTGGTTTATCTGATAATTCACATCTCGCAATGTATAGCTTGACATTCATGATAAATTTATGCCATGTCAACGAATAGTAGTCATGCCCATGCTTACCGGAGAATGCTTGATCAAGCGTTCCACCAATTTAATCAAACCGGGTATATCCCTTCGCTGCGCATCCTTCAGAACCAAGGGAGCGGCGTATTCTCAATCTCTTCGATTGCCGAAGATTGCGAAAATGGGATGCAGCATACCATTTCCAGGATTCCGCAGCAGGCAACACCAAGGAAAAGGCAGACATGAACGGAACCTTTTTGGAGTATCTACCATCGAAGGATAATCAACTGGCAACGGTTTGGCGTCTAGCGAGTCAACGTAAGTTCGCCATTCTCTCTTTGCCTCAAGACGGAATTGATCAGGCGGAAATTCAGAAACGGATGGCCGGCCTTAGAGCCTCAATCCGATCATGGGGCGCTGGCTTCTTCAATCTGACGGGCTGTTGGCTGGATACCGCATCGTCACGACTCACCCAACGCACCGAACAATCCGTATTTCTTTCGCTTCCAAACGACTGTAAGCAAGATTTGCATACCTTTGTCGTGTCCACGCTGGGAAAAGACCGCCATCGTGCGGCCATTTTCAAACCAGAATCATCAGGGAAGGTCTTCAATGTGTTCTTGAATGGCGACATGCAAGCCGTGGGTCTTTTCTCCGCCGCCATAGTGGCAAAGGCCTATGCCCTTGCGTTCAAGCCGGATTCTTGCTTCCGCTTCACCCGCGCAGAGGTTCCCGCCGGCTGGGCCGCACATATGGTTGCTGGCGCCCGCTCTAGACAAGCAAGGCTTGAGGAAGAGTCACGGCAGCATGTTCAATTAGTTCCAGAAATGGAATAATCATGCGAAGCCAACGCTGGGACGAGCGACAATTTGAGGTTTGCCGGCAAAGATCTCTGCTAGCGAATAGTCCCTCGCTTGAGGTAACTTGGTCCCGAGAGAGGAAGCTAGCCGTTCGGCATGGTCTGGATCGAGGCGTTCGAAAACCTTGTGGGTAATGAGTCGACCGGGCCGGAGAAGCGCCTGGTCAATTTCCGCCGCCGTGCAGTTGATGGTGCAGACGATCTGGAGTGCGAGAAAGTCACCCAGCATTCCGTCAGAGAGGTTGAGGAGGGCACTGACCTGCTCCTGGTTATCGGAGGAGCGGGTCATCACTGCCGCATCGGCATCTTCCAAGATTACGACCAAATTCCTCTTGTGAGCGGCGAGTTGAAAGTCGGATGAAATGGCCGGTTTGAAAATCGGATATTCTTCTTCCTGGATTTTCTTCTCCGTCTTGTTCGGGGGTGCAGGGGGAGTGGATTTTCTTCTTTGAAGCGGGGGTGGCGCACAGATTCGGCGGCTCAATTTGAGCCTGCCGATGAAATCAAAGACAACCTTCAAGTGCCTGCATTGCAGGGAACAACACATTTACGATCCCTGTAATCGCAGGCGACAAAACTATTGCGGAAAGTCGGGATGTCGGCAGGCGTCGAAAGCGGCCAGCCAGAAACGATGGGCGGAGAAGCCGGAGAACAAAAATTACTTTCGGGGTCCCGAAAGTGTGGAGCGGGTGAGGCAGTGGCGGAGGGAACATCCGGGCTATTGGCGCAAAAAGAGATCTGAGAAAAAAGATGCGTTACAAGAGACCCTCCAT
>Ga0105051_10005228_pt1 | contig 14631 bp, 17 predicted proteins | sample FRY02_FD_78383 | JGI IMG/M metagenome (GOLD analysis project Ga0105051, IMG submission 78383) | Freshwater microbial communities from Lake Fryxell liftoff mats and glacier meltwater in Antarctica - FRY-02 (megahit assembly) | ecosystem: Environmental > Aquatic > Freshwater > Ice > Glacier... | reverse complement strand
TATCCGCAATGGCCTCGGGATCAGCCTTGGCCAGGGCGATGAGTTCTTCTCGGGTGGGACACTGCACGGCGATTCTTACGGGGAAAAGGAGCTTAACCTTTCTTAAGGACCTGAATAGTTACAGTTGAGCAGCGGTGAGATGCCGCCGGAAGATACGGAAGTGCAGCCCGCCGCTGCCGAGCGCGCCAAGGCGGTGGCTTGGATCGGCGGAGAACTTGAGAAAGCGCAGGTGTCTGAGCGAGTGCAACATCTGCTGAGCCAGTTCGCCTCATTGATCAGTTCGATTGCCCGACGGAACAACCCTTCGAACTCAACCCGAAGCAGCGCGCGGGGCTGTTGACCCATCCTGCCTGGTTGATCGCACATTCGAATTGTATAGAGCATTAATAGCCACCTTGCTTCGCCTTGGAGTAGATTACAAACGCGGTCACTCAGTCCAGTAGTCAACAACCATAACTTCTGCAAGAAGTGGATCGGCAGATTTACTAAAAGCTTTATGATCAGGATGGTTGCCATAAGTAGCTAAGGCTTTTTGATCCACTACGGTGACCATAAAACTGTGAGTGAATTTTCCATTCTTTGCTTGGAAAGAGAGATCCGGACCCCCTTCAAATTCTAATATTTGTGGGATTTTACTCTTTAATGCATGAAAATCTGTCGTGATCCGCTGCATCTGCTCTATACTAACTTCCGGCTTGAATTTAAAGGCAACAACATGTCGAAGCTTCTTATTATGTGAAGTATTTGAAGTTAAGAGGAAAATGGAGCCGACGGCTATAAGTGAAGTCACAAGCAAGGTGACATTAAAACTTCTCATGGTTTGTTTAAAATTAAATGATCTCATAGTTTTGATTGGATTCAGAAAGTCTCATGGCATACCGTTTAGCTTAGTTTTTGTGCGTTTGGTGGCGGTATTTCACTGCGGTCGACCTTGCCGAAAACTTTGATCCAGTGGGGCTCCCCGGGATCCCATTCGGGCGCGGTCCGATCCAGCTTGCCCTTCTTAGAGTTCGCGTCGTGGCACTTGGTGCCGTGATTCGCAACGAAGCTTGCGAAGAACTCAGCATGTTCAGCGGCGCTGGCTGGGATTACAGCCACCGCGATTAGAATGAGGAGTGGTTTGAGCATCGGTGATTACTTGGCGAGTGAAACGGCGGGAAAGGTCGCGTGAAGCTTGCCATCGTTGGCATCGTAGAAGCGGATCTGACCGTCGCTGCCAGCGGTGGCGAGGCGGTTTTCACTTGGATGGAAGGCGAGGGCAAAGACGGCACCACCAGCAGGTTGGAGGGTCACCTTTCGCTGGCCATTATCGGTCTGGAAAATTCGGATCTCGCCGCTCTGGCCGCCACAGGCAAGTTGGGTGCCGTCTGCGTTGAAGGCGACCGTATGCAGTGATGTCGACATGCCTTCGAACTCGCGGACGGCGCTCTCTTCTTTGTTGTCGCCCTCTTTCAAGCGTCCACCTCGCGGCGCCATGCGATGCAAGCGCACCTTGCCTTCCTTGCCGGTGAAGGCGACGAGATCTTCCGTCGGATGGCGAGCGAGTGCGAGGATCGGTTCGCGCGGTTGGGCGGCGTCGTCAATGAGATGGCCGCTGGCGACATCGATCAGTTTCAGCGCGGTGTCGCGGCTGCCGGAGATCAGCTTAGTCCCATCGTGGACGAATGCCGTCCCAAAAACCCAGTCGAGGTGGTTGTCGCACTGCATCACTTCGGTGCCGGTATTGGTGTCGAAGGCGCGCACCAATTTGTCGGCACCACCAACCGCGACGCGGGAGTTGTCGTCCGAAATCGAGACGCCGTAGAGCGTGTCATTGCCGGCCCGAATCGAGCGAACCAATTTCCCTGAAGCGACGTCCCAGATCTGAATTTCTCCGAACTCCGAGGGCGCACCACCGCAAGCGATTAACCATTTGCCGTCGCGGGAAAATTGCAGAGCCTCAATCCGTCGCGAATCGCCCGGCCAGCGCGCGATAATTTCGCTGCCGTCGCCGCGGTGAATAATGATCTCGTGGTGGGCAGCGATCGCGAGGATCGCTCCGTCGGGCGAGAATGCGATGGCAGGAATGGCGGGCAGTGAACGGTAAATTGGCGGTGTCGCGGGACGCCGGGTGCCGAGGCCGCCTTCAGGGGTGTCGTCGAGGGCACCTTGGGCGACCCAACGCGCCAACAGGTCAACCTCTTCGGTCAACAGGAATTCGCCCTCGGTTGGCATCTCGGGCCCGTCGCCGCTGACCGCAAGGATCAACTCGCTGTCATCTGGCTTGCCAGCGTTTACGATCGCTCCGTGTTTACCGCCTTTCGAAAGCGCTGCGAACGAAGTCAGGTCGAGCTTGCCCTTCAGCTTTCCGGGACGGTGGCAAGAGACGCAGTTGGCGCGCAAGATTGGCCAGACCTCGTTCGCAAAGCTCGCGGCCGTCGTCCCACTCTCGACTGAATGTTCATCATTCACCTCCAGCCGGTAGGAATGCCACTCGCTACCGAAATCGAGCGCGTCTTGGACGGTGATGAAAACTGGCCCGTTCTTGTCAGGCGTGATTTTCAGGATCCCATCGCGGGCGTCTTGCCCAGCCAGTGGGATGCCGCCGGCATCGAAGGCAGTGAGAAGGGGATCGAGCAGTGACGGCGCCGAGTTCGCGTTGATCGAGATCTCGAATGCGCGGCCAGCTGTTCCGGCGATCTCGAAAACATCGACGTCGCGCTGGTCGTTGATGAGACCGGTCACCAGCTGGCCGGTTTCGATCTTAGCTGCAGAGCGGAATCCCTTGTTCGGTTCTTTCTCGTCGGAGAGTTGCGCAGCGGGTAGCACTTGGAGGATGATCGGCGGTGCGGCTTTGTCTCCGATCATGACGATCACTGGCAATGAGCCGGTCTGATGATCCGCGCTCAGAGTGAGCTCGACCACGACCTCACTTTCGCCGATCAGGTCCGCCATCATCCCGCTGGGTGCGTCGGCGTCTTTCTTTTCCTTGAGGGTGATTTTCTCAGGCTGGGCCGAACCCTCGACGCGGACTTCAGTCGCATCCTTCATCCTGAACCCGCGCAGGCGCAGCGTGCCACTGAATCCTTGCGGCACGGCGAGCGGAGCCAACGCAGTGACGCGTGGATCCGGTGGGGCTTTGTCGGCTGCGCAGAGTGCCTGCGAAAGCATCGCAGGCAGCAGCAATGTCCAAATGCGCTTCATCAGGCGAAGAGTTCTTTTACGGTGGCGCCTTCAGAGAGAATCGACACCGGACGACCTTCAGGAGTGATGATCTCCTTCGTCGGGTCGATACCCAAGGCGTCGTAGATCGTCCAAGCGACGTCGGCCGGGCGCACCGGGCGATCGGTGACGAACGCTCCATTCTTGTCGGTCGAGCCGAGCACAAAGCCGCGTTTCACTCCCGCCCCGGCGAAGATCATGCTGCCGGCACGGCCCCAGTGATCGCGTCCAGCCTTGTTGTTGACCTTCGGCGTGCGACCGAATTCCCCAAAACACGCGACTAGCGTGTCATCCAACAAACCACGCTCGTCCATGTCGCGGATGAGAGCTGAGAAACCTTGATCGAATTCCGGCAGTTTCTTGTCGAGGCCAGTGAAGATCTTCTCATGGTGGTCCCAGCCGGAGTAGTTTACGGTGACAAAACGCACTCCGTTCTCGATCAGTCGTCGCGCCATCAGGCAGCTCTGACCAAACTCGTGGCGGCCGTAATCTTCGCGCATCGCGGTTGTTTCCTTGTCAATCGAGAACGCCTCCTGCGCCTTTGGCGAGAGAATCATCTCGGTCGCCTTCTGTCCAAACTCGTCGTAGGTCGCGATCTGATCGCTGCCCTGAACACGTGCGCCGAGCTGATCGATGGCCTGCAGCAGCGTGCGCCGGCGTTCAATCGAGGCTGGTGTCAATGACGGGTTGGCAGCGAGGTCGCGGACTTTGAAATTCGCATCATCCGGGTTGCCACACTTGAACGATTCGTTCCGCCCGCCAAGCCACGCGCTCTTGCCGAGCTCCCAGGTGAACGACGGGTTCTTCGGGACCGCGACATAAGGGGGGACGAGCCCCGAAAATCCTGTCTCGTGGGCAACCACCGCGCCGATCGCTGGGTGGTCACCGAAAGGCGTGCCAAAGCGTCCGCTCAACACCCAGTTTGTGGCCGTCTCGTGGTGGTCATTCTCGTGAGTGCCAGAGCGGACGAGCGCGACCTTGTCCATGATCTTGGCAATCTTCGGCATCAGTTCGCCGACATGAAGGCCGGGCACTGTCGTCGGGATACCTTTGTACTTTCCGCGAATCTCTTCGACCGCATCCGGTTTGAGATCGAAGGTGTCATGATGAGAAATCCCGCCACCGAGGAACACGAGGAGAACAGATTTTGCCCGCGCGGCCGGGGCACCTGAGATCCGGACATTTTCAGCTGCGAGCAGAGTCGGCAACGAGAGCCCAAGCGGCGTAAGGGCCCCGAGGCGCAAAAAATCTCGTCGGCTCTGCCCAGAGCAGAGCTTCGATCGGGTGGAGGATAGATTGACTGAAAGCATGTCGTCAGTGATTGAATGTGAATTCTTTGGAGTTGAGCAAAGCCCAGAAGAGATCGAGAAAAACAGCCTCCCGCGCGTCGTTTGCGATCGAGATGTTGACCAGAGTACGTTCCGCGTCGGAGGGAAGCCGGGCGAGGGTGCTGAGATAGAGCGTGTCGGTGATGGCGGCATCATCGGGATTCTTCAGCAAGGCGGCGAGACGCCCGTCCGCGGCGTTCAGGCGACGCTCCAACTCGTCGCCGTTGCGGAGGTTAAGCAGTTGCGGCAGCGTCACCTCGCCGCTGCGTTCGCAGGCGCAGGCGGTGACCCGGTCGGATCTCCCAAACAGCGACAGAAAATACGACGAGACGCCGGGCTCCGGTAGTTGCACCGCGCGCAGCCCGACCGGATAGCCGTCGAATTCATCAGGGACGCCCGTCGCAGACGCGATCGCGTCGAGCAGCACTTCAGCGGGAAGGCGGCGCGCGTAGTAGTGAGAGAAAAATTGATGATCACCCTTGTTCTCCGCTCGCGTTGTCGAGCTCAACTGGTAAGCCCGTGAGGTCAGGATCAGGCGCATCAGGTGGCGCAGGTCGAATTGGTGATCGCGGAACTCTTTGCTGAGAAGCTCCCAGAGCTCCTCATTCGACGGAGGGTTGCTGGCGCGCAGGTCATCGACGGACTCGACCAGGCCGACGGCGAAAAAGTGACGCCACAGGCGGTTGACCATCGCGCCAGAGAACTCGGGACTAGCAATGATCCAATCGGCGAGTGTCTCCCGTGGATCAGCGACATTGGAAAAATCGATCGGCGAGCCGTCGAGAGCTTGCGCGACGATCGGCTTGTGGGTACGCGGCTGGTTCACTTGCGGTGGGCGCGCTCCAAGTTCGGCGAGGTGTTTCTGGTGATCGGCGATTTCCTTCTGCAGAGCCTCGATTTCGATTAGCGGTTTGGCCGCGTCCTTAGCTTCGTGCAGCCGCGTCTCGGATTCGGCGATGCGTTTCTTTTGCTCCTTCTCTTCGCGTGATTCCACCACGAGCTGCGTCCCTCCCTGCTGGGGATTCTTGCGATCCAAGCCAGTCTTCGCGAAGAAGGCGGCGAAGTGGTAGAAGTCGTCCTGTGTGAATCGCTCCAGAGGGTGGTTGTGACACCTCGCGCAACCGATACGGGTGCCGAGAAACGATTGTGCAACGCCGTCGGGAACATCGCTCTTCTCCACTTCGCGGTGCTCGCCGATCAGGGTGATAAAATAGCCGATTTCCGGGTGCTCGCGCACATCGCCGGAGGAGGTCAGGACATCGCGGGTGATCTTGTCCCAACCAGCGCCCTCGGCCAGTCGGCCGCGCAGCCATGTGTGGAAGGAGCGCACACCTTTGACGCCGCGCACATCATGATCGCGCTCGCGGCGATTCTGTAAAACGTCGCACAGTTGCAGTGTCCAGTAATCAAGCCACTCAGGTCGGGCGAGCAAGTGGTCGGCGAGGGCGGCGCGTTTGTCCTCGGCCGGATCGTTGATGAACGCAGTGACTTCCTCTGCCGTTGGTAAGACGCCGATGGTGTCGAGATACGCCCGGCGAACAAATTCTGCGTCCCCGCAATCTTCCGCCGGAGGGATGCGCAGCGCTTTCAGCTTGGCAAAGAGTGGCGCGTCGATCGCGTTGTGCTGCTCTTGGTAAAGTTCCGGCGAGACCTCGTGTTCAAATGGCATCGTGAACCGCACCACCTGCACGAGGTTCAAGAAATGCACGCGAACGGTGGCTTCTCCATGGTCGCGGGCTTTCACCTTGCCGGCTGGCGTTACCTCTAGGAGCGCTTCATCGTTCGAGAAAAACTGCGCCAGCCAGGTCACGTCTTTGGTGCTGCCGTCGGCCTCGCGAGCGAGGACTTTCAAGCTGAGACTGTCACCGGGTTGGAGGATCGATTTGCCAGGCGTGACATCGAGTGCGACCGGCATGGCTTCGTCTTCCAGTGGTCCCGGCGCTCTGGCACTGATCCAATCAACGAGCGTCTGCCAAGCAGGCGAACCCTTGCGAAATCGGGTTCCGCCCTCGTGCTGAACCCCGCCCGATGCTTTCTCCACCAGCAGGCTCTTTTCCGGAAAGACGAAGTCGATACGGCGTCCGTTGACGTCGCGGGTGATCCATTCATGATCCCAGTCCGGCGCAAAGCCACGGAGGCTCAGCCGAAATCCGTTCTGGCCCGCTTCCTTCCCGTGGCAGCCACCTTGGTTGCAGCCGTATTTGGTAAACACCGGCAGGACGTCGCGTTGGAATGAGAGCGCATCTTTCTCTGGTTCGACTGCCTTGGCTGCTTGCAGTAGCAATCCGACCGCAATCGCAATGTAGAGAAATAAGGAAGATCGCATGGGGCAGGTGGTGGTCGGAAGAACTCAGTCGGAACAAGACGATTAGCTCTCACCGCGTTGTGTGTCAATACGTTTTCGCGGTTCCGCAGGCACTGTTCAGGGCGTTTGCGGCCTAGATGGAGTGGCGCTCGGCTAAGCCGGTCCCGAAGACCCTCAAGACACGCCCGAGAGCTCAAAAAGGGTCTCTTTTTAGCTGCCCAAAGGGGCTTTCTGATGGTATCGCTACACCCGAATTCATGGGATTCCAGCTCACATTACCCGCGCCCGAGAAAGGCGACCCCACCGCGAAAGACCGCGTCTGGCGATTTTTTGAGAGCAACTCGGCGGGTTCCACCGCTGTATCCGTCTCATTCACCATGGCGAATGACGGACATCAGGTGCTTGACTTTGCCTATGATGGCAACGGAAATATCATCGCCTGGAGTGACCTCAGCGGCCAATCGTCGACTCCCATCCAGATCCAAAAACGCGAATATGATCCCTTTGGGAACACAATTTCCAAAATTGGAAGTATCCCAGCCGGAGATATGCCCCACGGCTTTTCAACCAAATATGAAGACGGAGAAAGATTTGGTGGATGGGGGGGTGTCCTGAAAAATTAGGGAGAAATGAAAAATTTACTGCTGTGAGAACATCAGACCGAGTGATACAAGAGACGGTGAAACTCACCGCTGAAAAAACTCACTGACACCCTGACATGGAAGCGCCCTCATCGACCCTCAAGCAAAATTCCCGCCCTCTCCGCCACAAGCGAAGAGATCCGGAATCGGGGTTCATGGCGTCCCATCTCAAGACCTCCCAAGCCGAATACACCGACATCTACGCCTACGAACCCCTTTTACGAACGTCCCGCCAAGTCCCTCCCAATACCCCTACCTTGCCCTCACCCACCATAGGCATAGGGAGTGCTCATGCCCCGAAGTATCACGATTTTTTAGACCCTCGTAGCCATAAGTCACCAGCGCTCTCACGACCTCCACCGCAGGCCAGCTCTCGTCCCCCAAGGCGAAATGCCCCCGCCACCTACCCCTATGTCGCTCCACCCGTCAGAGATTGGCCATCCAGAGATCCCATTGGGGAAAGAGGGGGAACCAACCTCTATGGGATGGTTGGGAATAGGATGATAAACACATTTGACATCCTGGGATTAGTTCCACCTGAAGTATGGTTAAATGGTGAAGATCCCTCTCCCCCGCCTCCTCCTGAACCATCGAAGCCGATGGGTGAACCGACTGCCACGGCGCATGTAGCAGCTAGTTTAGGCCTTATGGGAGATGAACCCAATTTCGGCACGGAGAATTGGTATGAGAAAAGATTCCCAGAATTGCTAGCAGAAGCCAAGAAGAGAGCTGTAGAAAAACTAATAAAGCTTGCAAAATTCCGTAGATGTAGTGAGGGTAAATTTATAGTTGAAAAGGACAGTTTGGATCAAGTTTTAATGTCCGTCTATCCTAGAAACAATCTCGGAAAAGGTAAAGCAGAAGAAATACAAGGAGTGAACAACTGGGTTTTTGATGATCAGTTTGGTGATAAAACTCAATCGGGGTGGGAGTATTTCGCATTGCTTGGAGCTCATCATTTTAGGTTTGAGCAAGCTGATGCGCCAATTATTTTCCTCCGAACAGAGAATCATTTTTGGGATAATGATGTAAAAAATTACTACGAGGTCAAGTCGAGATTGGAGCTTCGTGATAACCTCGGTCATGCCATTATCGGAGCCAACAAAAAAGTCACTCTTGCATCGTGGAGTATTCGAGGAGAGTTCTGGTGCTCTTGTAAAAAAGATCGTTATTGGTAAAAAATTATGATAAAATTGTTTTATATTATTTCAACTTGTATCATTTTATTCGTGTCAGGCTGTGAGGATACGGTGGATAAAAATGTTGACGCCGCATTCGTCGCAGGCCTCTGCAAAGTAGATCAAGCGATTTTTAGTGGACCTGTTACAGCCCATGGAAAGCCTAAAACCCGTCAAGGCAGTAAAATGTATTCTCTAATATTTCGCGAAAATTCTGGACGTTCTGACATTAAAATTCTGGACAATTTGGAAAATATTGATGTCGAGAAAATTTAATCTATTAAGAATGCTTTCTCAGAGTTTGTGGACGTTAAATCTAAAAAACTGTTTCTTCTCGATGTTGATAGTGATGTTAATAGAGTGGTAGCTTGGATCGCGCTCGATGATGATGAGTTTTGGATTCTGATTGATGAAGTTATTATCAACTAATTTCAACCAGCATTTCACGTTGTCAGACAAGGTGCGCAAGCTGTTGAAGCTGCGATGAAAGCCTTCCGCCAAGAACTGCTCTGGTGTTCGTCGTCGTCCCACTTCAAAGCGTTTCGGTGAGCGGGAACTATGGTGCCAGACACCAAAGTGATTCGAAACCACCAGCATCTCCACCCAAGTGAGTATCGCGCAGTTCAGAGCGGGGCACGCCCGAACCCACCCCGCTGAAACGGGAGAACAACCCAGCCTTGAAGACCCTCAAGACACGCCCGAGAGCTAAAAAAGGGTCTCTTTTTAGCGTAAGCGACCCCTCTTTTTGCGGCTGGGGCTGGGTCGCGAAGATCGGGCGTGGCTGATGGTCAGGAGGCTTTCCTGACTCGCCGGGCTGTGGCGATGGCTGACGGCGTCAGCTCAGCGGCGCGGTCGGGGCCGTGTTTGACGAGGGCTTTCATCGCTTCGGTCAGGTAGGCGCGTAGGTGATGGCCTGGCCCATGAGGCTTTTGGGGAAATGCCGACTTCTGATCTTGTCGAGATAGCAGCGGATGAGACGCAGGCGCGGAGCGCAGTGGCTGGCCCGAATGGCGTCGCGTAGGGCGGGTCCGGCGTTTTTTTTTGCTGCATTTCACGTTGTCATTTCACGTTGTCCATTTCACGTTGTCAGACAATGTGCGCAAGCTGTTGAACCTGCAATGAAAACCTTCCGCCAAGAGCTGCTCTGGTGTTCGTCGTCGTCCCACTTCAAAGCATTTCACGTTGTCAGACAAGATGCGCACCGACCTCAGCCAAGAGCGCCAAACCCTCCAGGTCCGAAAAGGGAAGGGCAACAAAGACCGCGTCGCCCCCGTCGGCAACCGCGCCCTTCATTGGCTGCAAAAACACCTCGAAGAAAGCCGCCCCAAACTGGCCCTCAGCCAGGACGAAAACCCCCTCTTCCTCATCAGCTACGGCGAAGGCTTCAACCCCGACGTCCTCAGCCGCATGGTGACCAAGTTCATCAAGCAAGCTGGACTCGCGAAACAACCAGCATCTACACCCAAGTGAGTATCGCTCAGCTCAAAGCGGTGTCCGCCCGAACTCACCCCGCGGAAGCTCCACCAATCAAAGAAAAATCAGACTCGAAAAATAACGATGACCAGCTACCTTAAAGGCATGACAGCCGAAGCCATCCTTGAAAAAAGAGTCCGCTACGACCGCAGCGGGAAGCCGCTTGAAGTGGTGATCTCTTACGATGAGTTCATCGACTTCGTCGAAACCTACGGCCTCGACCTCATCGACGAAGAAAAAGAAGCGATCCGCGAAGCCCAGGCCGACCGCAAAGCCGGACGGACTGAAAACTTTGTCAGCCTTGATGAAGCAAAGCGCGAACTTGGCCTCTGATGCACCGGCTTGAAATCATGCGTCGAGCCCTTCGCTCGCTGCGTCGTATCCCAAAAGACCGGGCTGCCAAAATCCTCGCCGCTCTTGAGGAATTGAAAGCCCTGGAAGACCCTGGAACCCATCACAGCGTCAAGGCCATGAAAGGGGATTGGGAAGGTTCCTCGCGTATGAGAATTGGTTCCTACCGAGCCATCTTCCAACTCAATCCCGACCCGGAAGGCGCGGAGGAAGACGGTCTACTCCTCATCAGCGTCGTGGCAGTGGGTCCTCGCGGAGACGTCTACTAGACGGCAAAAAAGTCTCTTCTTTGAGCTGGCCAAAGCCGCTTTTAGATGGTATTGCTACGCTCGAATTTATGGGCTTCCACCTCACATCACCCGCGCCCGAGAAAGGCGACCCCACCGCCGAAAAGCGCGTCTGGGGATTTTTTGGTGATGCCCAGGAAAGGCCCCGAGGAAATCGCCCTCAACCCAAGCAACCGCGCCAAGGAAACCACCTTAACACTACGAAAACCGCCTTGGGTCGCGCATATTGGCCAAGCAGAGATCCCATCGGGGAGAGAGGAGGGATGAACCTCTATGGGATGGTTGGGAATAATGTTGTTACTTATATTGGTCTCTTTGCAGCTTCAGGTTCTGTGGAGGCTGAGGTCGATTTTGCACTTGAGGTCGAGTTCATGGTCACAGATTACGGTGTTCATGCAAAGCTTGCCTATTCTGTTGAGAGTAGTGCTACTTATTCTTGGTCTTATGGCGGATCTGGTTCGGTCTTTGGTTATAACTGGAACGTCGGAGGTAATGGGGGTGGGAATTTAGGCGACGGTCCAAACGAAAAAGAGCATATAATCAAAGAGCAGTTCTTTAGATTTCCAGGGTAAATTCAATAACTTTGAGATTATGAGCCAAAAAAATCCTTGGTTATGCGCTACACTTGCAGCATTGTTTGGTCTTTTTGGAATACATCGCTTTTACGTGGGTCGATATAGTTCAGGTTTTCTTCAGCTTTTAACTTTTGGAGGTTTAGGTTTTTGGTCTCTTTTTGATTTATATCTCATATATTTCGGAAAATTTAAAGACTCAAAGGGATTGGTCTTAGGTCAATTGTTTGATTTTAAAGGACTAAGTTGACAGACTAAGTTGACAGGCAACTTATAGGCGTAGGTCGTGAAATCCCCATACCTACGAAGCCTTCCGCTTGGTGGAGGATGGTTAAACGAGGACCATTTCACATTTCACGTTGTCAATGCATTTCACGTTGTCAGACAATGTACGCACGAACCCCCCAAGAATTCGAAATCTTAGTCTCATTTTTGATTGTCGAAAAAATCGATAACTATGATTCTCCCGATGTTCGAACTTTCACTAGACAAAGCAAAGAGATCGCGAAAAGAAATCCTGCCACATAGTAGGGCCATTGGGTTCGAGATGTTTCAGTCACCTCCTCAATTCCCGGAACCCGGGAAGACTTTCTTTCCTCGGAAGGCGATCTGCTGGGACGCTTCAAATTTTCTACTCCGGTGCTTTGATCAGAGCGACCGCTCCAATTGTCGGTGAGCCACCGCTCCAAAATTAAAACCTTCTCGTCATGCGGCATCGAGTCATCCGGCGGAACGAACGAAGATCCAGATTTCTTTAGATCATTGACGATCCCTTGATAAACATAGCGGGAGACATCACCCCAGATCGGCTGCATTCTCATCTGCGCTTGTAGCGGTTTCGCAATTTGGGAATGTTCAAACAACATGTGTCTGCTTTCCTCGATATATTCGACATCGTAATGCGATTTAATGCCCCATGAAAGACTTAGGAGAAGATAAAACTTTCGAGCATCGGTCTCATTCTTTATCGCTTCTCTTAATGCAGTATCATCTGAAACCAAGGTCTTATCATCTCTCAACATGTCGGTGAATACCGAGGCGGTATCCACTCGCATGTCAAAGGGCGGCTTCTCTTTTTCATCCCGCTCGAAAACCCCTGCCATCAACTCGTTTAGGATTTCTGCATCCGTAAGTCCTGCAAAGATTTCCCGGGTTTTCTCGATCCTCTCTTGTATCCCCATTCCCCTCCGAATTGCAAAAGCTTCCAACGCCCGGCTGCTATTCTTTAATTCCTCACCGTAACAAATATTAAAAGCTAAGATGATAAAGAAAAACAAAAACTTAGAATTCCTCAAGAGCATAAGAGTTGTTTCCCGTCTCACCTAAGTTCTGGTTGTTCATTTGCTGAACAATTAAGGAATTTGCTAAGCCTTCTATTGTCCTCTGGACAAAGACCCTTGTCGCCCCTTTAATGACGCAGCTTTCGGTAGTATAGACGAAATCGCCGTGTTCGAAGCTCTCGATGTAATCTCGGCCTGTGAGACAAGCATTATAAAAATAGGTCCCATATCGTAAATTAGAGGGGATATCATCATTAGAAACGCTGATTATGAGGTGCTCATCGGAATAGATATCACCGTGGGCATCAGGATCCTCCGTCGTGGTAAAATGTCGCTGCCTCAGGCCTGCGCCTTGAACCGTGAACGTTTGGCCGGAACCAACTCCCTGATCGTTAGGATATCGCAAACCCCCGATGTGAGGAACTGTATAATTATTCCGAGTTGCAAGAACATGCCCAGGCTGTTGAGCTTGCCCAGGCTGTTGTGAAGGTAAGATCACCAAGTAAGCCCAGCCTTCGGTATAGAGACGATAGAGAGCTGCATCTTGTGCCGGTGTTGCAAGATCGGGATATTCGGCTCCAGGAACTCCATTGAGGTTGTCAGCTACCGCTTGTACGTGCTGATCGACACTAACTTCATTGCCAGCACCTCGAAAAGCATGATAGCTATCGGTTTCGAAGGCATTGTTCTTGAGTTGGGACGCAGGGAAATCGGTTGATTGGTCAGCAAACCCAGTAAAATTTGAAACAATCTTGTGAGTAGTCTGAACAAAGTTGGGTCCGATTCCAAAATTTGAATGTCCGTCATAGACCACCGTCTTACCTTGTCCTTCGAGTGCTCTCCGCAGAGGCACTTCGGTATCAACCAGTTCTACACCATGAAAACTTACAATTTCTCCCTGATTGTCTAGCCGTGGGATCGCCCAGCGGTCATCAGATCGTACCCCGTCATTCACACCGTTCAGGTAAGCCTCAAGTTGTTCTCTTGATGAGTCGGTTCCGCCAATCGGAGGAGGGCCTATCCCGAATGCGACGGAAATGTCAACTGGCGAAATGTTTCCCAAATTACCAGTTCCACCATCGCTTACGAAGCTCAGTTCATTCGATCTCGGGGGACTTTGCTCATCGGATTCCCGTATTGTCATATTCGGAAGTCGGGCAGTCAATAAGGGTCCAATGGGCCTCGGATCCGTCCGCCGGTCGATCAAATTTAGAACGGCATCGACATTTCCAGGGTTGCCGAAAAGCTGGAATCTTGTGACAATACCCGGGTCCTCGCGCTCGTACTCGCCGGGAAATCCAGTCCCGGCGATGTTGTTAAAACCGGCATCAAGTTGAAAATCTTCCACCACTCTTTTAGGATCTCTATCCTCTCCGATAATGATTCTTCGGAGAACGAACGCGGAACCCGGTGCAAGAACCGGATCAGACAGTGGAGGAATTCCGCCGCCCGCATTGTGCTGCACCGGTGAAGTATTGTTTTGCAACTCGACAATATTGGAGAACCCGTCGAAATCGAAATCGGCATTGGCAGGGTCGTCTGTCGGATAGTCGCTAAAATCAAAGGATACGTATGCTTCGATTGTTGAAGAAGGGTCCAGGGAAACGACCAAATCCGAACCGTCTCCGACGACGATATCCGTCAGAGCCGAGGCATAGACCCAATTCTGGAGGTCGGGGGACATACGGATGAAGTAAGTTCTCCCTTCGATTGTCGGCAAAGTGACTTGGCAAATTCCAGCGGAATTTAAAAGGACACTGGGTTCAGGCTGCGGCAAGGTTGTCGCCCGTGCAGCGGAGGACAAGCACAGCATCACGGCAATTTTGGATAAAAATTTCATGGTCTATTTCTTGGGCTTCAGTTCCACCCAATAACGAATTTGAACATCTTTGGGCTGTATTGCTTTGATTCTGCTTTCATTTTGAGAAAGAAGCTTCTGATATTCCTGCGTCTTACGGTCTGCTGTCAAAACCTGGACATTTTTGTCAAAGTAGGAATGGACACTTTCCATAAAG
>Ga0105051_10005219_pt1 | contig 14644 bp, 18 predicted proteins | sample FRY02_FD_78383 | JGI IMG/M metagenome (GOLD analysis project Ga0105051, IMG submission 78383) | Freshwater microbial communities from Lake Fryxell liftoff mats and glacier meltwater in Antarctica - FRY-02 (megahit assembly) | ecosystem: Environmental > Aquatic > Freshwater > Ice > Glacier... | reverse complement strand
TTGTTTGAGTGATATTTTTCAAGTAACTGATTCCATGGTGTGGGTTGTTGTGATTAATTACCTACACCATAGAGCTTGTTGTTTAATATTCCAGTCAAAGTTCGCGATAGCGATTATTTTAATCTTCATCTATCGCTTGAATTATTTGTATCCTGGTCATATTCGTATTCATGTACATAAAATCCTCCTCATACATTGGTGCATCATCTTGCATCTGATGAAACGCTGAAATTATCAAATACTGATGATCATCATTTTACTGGATAGTGTAATCATGGTGACAGCGTTTTTCAGTCAAGTGTTGTATATGCTTGAATCGTTACATATCTATTAATGTCTTCAATATGAATACTTAGATAACGCTTATTTGCATCCCATATCTTCATAAATTCATTATTTCCTCATTGGATATTTCGACTTTCCCCTTGTGAGATTCGCTCATTAGCATCCGCGCTGGTCACGAGTTTAAAGTCTGTAATAATTTGATATTCATCTTGTCAATGAGTTGTACTTATTACACACAGAGCTAGTATAAGAAAATATATAATCTTTTTCATTAGTTAAAGTAATTGTAAAATAAAAAAGCCAGAGCATGATGCTCTGGCATATCTACGTAGAAGATTAGAATGGTAAATCTTCAAAATCTTCTTCGATTTTATCTGCTTTCTTGGCTGGAGCTGATCAGTTTGCTACTGGAGCTGCACCGTCAGTTTCGATTCTCCATCCGTTGAGGTTGTTGTAATATCTGCCATTATATTCGTTGGCTCTGAGGTTGAAGTGAATTGTAAGTGTAGTTCCTACTGGTAGGTTTTCTACAAGAGCTACTTTTTCATCTCCGATCCAGTCGATCATGACGCTATCTTTGTACTGATTATCGGTTACTTCCTCGAGGATGACTGACATCTTAGGAGTTTGTTTTTCGCCGATTTCGATTTTTTCAGTTTTAGCAGTAATAGTTCCAGTGAATTGCATGACAATATAAATTACAAAATAATAAGTATTAATAATATGGAAAAATCTAACTCAATTGCAAGTCCATCTTCATCAGATATTCGCTTTTGCTCAGATTTTATTATTGTGCTAATTATATTTTTCCAGAGCTTCGATGACTTTTTGGTGTATTTCTTCAATAGTTCCAGTTCCATCTATTATAATGAGCTCTTGTTGTGCTGCATATGCCTGCATGATAGGATGAGTGGTTTTATAATACTTTTCGAGTCTGACACGCATGATTGCTTCGGTTTCTCATTCGCGAGCTCTATCCATCATACGTTGGATTGCTACTTCCTCAGGAATCTCAAAATAGATTCCAATCAAACCTCTATCGTATTCATAGCATTTACTGAGAAACGTATTGAGTTGAGGTATGCTTCTTGGGTATCCGTCAAGGAGCATGTATTTATTTTCCTCGAGTACTGAGTAGAAATATACATCAAATAGTGACATTGATACTTTGTCATTAATCAGTAGTCACGCATTCATACGTTCCTGTACAAGATCTCCGATAGCATTACTACGAGACATCAGTGCTCTAAACACATCACCAGTTGATAGATGGACGTATTGATGTTTCATGTATTCTTTGAGGAGGTCTGCTTGAGTTCCTTTGCCAGCTCAGGGCATACCAAATAGAATGATATCTTTCATAGGTGTTGATGGTGATATATAATAAAGAGAGCTGTAAAAAACACTTGAACTAGTAGTATTCTATCTACCTATTATAGTAGATTGGATTCGTCATCTGGATCTTGTGTGGTCACATCTATCTGATTATAATGATATATGAGTAAAATTCATCATAAAATGAGAAATACGTCTGCTATGTTGAAGATAAAGTTAAAAATCGGAATCACATGTCCTAGATAAATCCAGTCTCTTACCCCACCGTATATCACCCTATCTATAAAATTACTCAATCATCCCGACATGATGAGGATAAAGATGAGTCCATTGATCTTTCAGTGTACATACATTCTCATTATCCACAGTAAACATACTAGAGATACAAGAATCACCAATCCTATATTGATAGCAATGCTGTAGGAAATGCCATTATTTAATGCTGGTTGTAACCAAGCAAAATTTAATCATCCGCTGTTATTATAAAAAAAATGCTTGAGTCATAGGCTTCATGTTGTTGCCAAAACGGTCAAGGTAACTGTAATGATTCGGTTAATATTGAGGTTGGTAAGGTAGCTGAGCGGCTTGATTTTCATGTGGTAGTTCATGTTCAAATACTGATATCATTATATATATAAATATTTTTTTGTCAATTACTTTTTATTGATAATTTGTAATTCTTCGAGAAGATTGTGATAGACGCTACTTTGATCTTGATATTTGCTATCAATATATTGGATGAGTGTGTCTTTTCGCTGGATAACACTGGTTTGGAGTTTATCCGTATCAATATTTAGATTGTGATCATGATTGATAATGGTTTTGTATTTGGGTTTTGCGGACTTGATGAGTTGTGTGAGTGATGAGTCAATAAGCTGACTCATATCATGTTGGTCTTGGGTGATGATAGAGAGCGTAGTGAGTTTGTGATTGAGTGCTGTATGATCCAGAATTATTGTATAATGATCTGATTTCAGAGCACTACGATGCTGTTGTATCAGCTGATCATAGTGTGTACTGATCTGGTTTGTATCTACCGCAGATCATGTATACTCGAGGGTGAGATGTGGATTGATCTGGAGTTGATATCCATGGATCTGTTGTCAGTGCTTGCTTCGGTAGTATTTGAGTTGGTTGGTTTCGTTGGTGGCTGTAGTCCACAAGCTCCCACAGCATAGATAACGCCCATAGACAAGCGGATGATGAATATGTCAGCTTACCACATCATATCACTGGTTGCACCAGTATGGATCCAGCGCTACATCACGATAGGAGAACTGTGTCCTCAGTCCTGGAAACTGCGTATCAGCAGTGTAGTAGTGATGGATGATGGTATCGATCTGCTGAGTCTGCGTATAATATTCGAGGGTGAGGTTGAGCCGCCCCGATGCTTGTTCGTATTTGTTGCTGGAATCAGTGAGAGCTTTTCGTAGAGGATGTTTACTAAACCTCCCGTCACTCGCTTCACTCGTGCCACCCTCCTTCACAGGAGGGATATTATTGCTGTCGAGTTTTGCAGAAACCCCCTCTAACTCCCCCTTAACAAGGGGAGAACTAGACCAGTCAATCATATAAGGCATCATGAGGATTGATTCTCACTCGATATTGTAGACTTGCGGGGTGGTGATAAAGTGAACCTCGCCCTCCGCCCTCTCCTTTTGGGAGAGGGTACTGTTGATGATGTCCCAGGCTTGTCTGGCTTCCTCATAGACAAAATGCTGACCATGCCAATCATGATTTCAGGCCAAAACATAGACCGTCTTGCCAGCATGATATCGTGTGATGATGAGCTTATATAAAGCCAACAGTGCATCACGGTCATAACTAAACATATACACATAATCGCCCAGCAGTACGATATGGTTCTCATCTGGGTGAGCAGTAACAATATCTGACAGCGACTGGATGATGGTATCACGATACTGGGTGTTGATGTGGATGTCGGGTATCAATAGCATAAAGTTGATAAGGTTTGTAAGATTTACTAAAGTACCCCTTGAGGGTGTAAAGTGGTTTGCGATTTTTTGCGAGACGAGCGTCTGCGTCTTGGTTTGGTTTTTGTATCGCTATTTGTATCTTGTTCTGGCTTTTTAGATTTTGTGTCGGATTGGTTTGTATTTGTTGCTTGCTTTTCTGGGGTTGGTTTAGCGTCTTGGGTGTCTTTGGCATTTGCTTGTGTGTTTTGAGTATTCTTGGTTTTTGAGTTAGATTTTTTGCTCTTTGGTCATCATAGTCTGATGATAGATTTTACAGCTTTTTCGCTGAGATCCATGATGTACTGCTCATCGATCTGGTTGTATAGTGATGAGTGGTGTGGATTGGGAAACAGGATCTTAGCCAGACGCTTGTGTTTGATGAGGTATTTGACCAGCTTGATATAGTCTCCATCTCATGATACGAGTACTGCCTGGTTCCGATCATCTCTGTCGATCATACATCTCAGTACTTCAAACACGAGGTCAGTATCCACGTTTCACTTTTTATCACCAGTCATGCTGGCGTAGTGCTCTCTAAAGATCACAATAAACCCAGCTTTCTGTAGCATGGTATACAGCTCTTGCTCTTCAGTGTCGATGACTCACAGGAAGTAATATGCCTCATCCACATGCAACTCTTCCTTGAGGTATATCCTGAGTTTGGAAAAATCTACTGTCCATCATCCAGATCTGGTCCCAAGATGTAAGTTTTGTCAGTCGATAAATGCGAGGTTGGTTTGGTTTTGCATGGTGGAGTGTTGAAATTAATAATATCTTATTGTTGTTATTTGTTAATCTTTTGTAGTCTATATTTAATTATATTATTCTTTGTGTTCTTTAGTTTTAATCAACTAACTTTATCTAGTGATGTTACTGTTATTTCGTTATTTCATGTTGATTCGCTACTGGTAGTAAATATAAATTTATCATTTTTATATAATATATTTACCTTTTGATTTTCTATTTCTTGGGATAAGTAATAGTCATCTTGTTTTATAATGTGTTTTCCTAATTTATATACATACAAGAGTGGAGCAATGAGTAGTGCGAGTAATAATATTAAGTACGATATAGTTATTATTATTTCGTAGATACTTATTTTTTCTATTATAGGTAATTGTATATTTTTTGTTGGTTTTCATTTTTTATCTTTTTGTATTTTTATTGCTTCTCGTAAGTTGATTCATCAACTTATTGTTAGACTTAAAAAAAGAATATTAATTGATAGATTTTGTAGAGATATTCTAAAGTCTAAGAGATATATTATTCATAATATCAATATTATCCTTATGTTTAGATGCATTATTGTATTAGCTTTTTTATATCGTTTTTTATCTTTATTTGATAGTTCTTGTTCTATGCTGGAGTTTTTATTATAAACTCTTATATTTAAAAAAAATAATATCACTGGTAATGTTCGTATTATATAATTTTCAAAACTTATAACATTATCTAATATATCTTTTGTATTAATTATTGTTGGTATTATTAATATGAGAGTGATGATAACGATTGATCAAACAAATCATAATACATGATATTTACTTCGTTTCTCTGTTTTTCGATCAAATTTTCACTGTAAAAATATTGTCAATAGTACTGGTGTAAAAATATATAACATAGAATATACTATTGTTATCGTTCAATCAATAAATGTTTGAGATAAAGAAAAGAACCCCATAGCATTGTATTGATTCAAATAATACAACTGCACTACACTTCAAAGTAAAAATGCTGCGACCGTACTTATTGTTACAATCTGCTGTATATTATTTTTGAAATCTTCCCAGAAACTCATATTTATGTTAATTTATAAACTATGACAAGATAGATGTCTATATCTAATATTTATGGATATTATTGTTACGATAAAATAACTTTATTCAAACAAAATAGGCATTTCAATCCACGCATCATTCTCAGGCATGCCAGAAGGATTATCACGGCGGAGGATGAGCCGACCATGAGGATATGGAGTTGTGGGATCCCAAGTGTATGCGATAGATCCACTAAAGTTGACTATACCAGTTGTCATCCAATCTTCAATTGCAGAGATATATCATTCGCCGATGATGAGACCATTTCGATTAACGATACTTACTGGTGCTACTCACTCGAAGAACCAGTTGCCTGGAGCAGTACCAGTAATGACAAGAGGATTTTCAATGATAGAATTCTCAACAGGAGTAATAATGGTGACTTGACTAGTTAAAGCTCATGACATCATCGTAGATAGATTGATAGTTGACTCGTTTCACGTAAATTCTATTTCAGGAGTAGGATCAGTATTATCCTTGTCGATAATTACTCATGTAATCATGGATCATGACACATTAGTATCAGATTGAGTGATGAGAGTACATCATGACAGTGTGAGCACTAGTAGTAGTAAGGAGAGAGAAGTAGTAATAATTTTATTCATCATTTTTTTATAGATAAAAACATATTGTAATAATAGGAACAGATAAAACAATAGAATAATTTATATAAAACTACTTGCAAAATATTGACATTTATATATATTTATATTATATATTTATATTACTAGTCTTAAACTATGAATACATCCAATAAACTTGTTCCACTTAGTACAGGCAGTACTAAAAAGATTATTTATGGTGCTTGACTATTTTGAATCCTCATGATGTGATCATGTGATGAATCAGCTAAAAATTCTTTTGCAAGTGAAAATGAATGACTGGATCAAAATAGTGATACTTTGTTCGTAGATCCATTGATACTAGCAACAAAAGTCGATTTAGATTCGACAATAGGAAAATCTTTTATTGCTATAACAAATCAGTTTTGTAGAATTAATAATGGTCATAATGAGCTTAGGTTAGAATATGATGATAAATTAGAATCAAATTTCGTAATAATTTGTTCACCTGAAATCATCAATCTTGATTGAACAACAATTCATACAAGTTCAATAAAATGAAACTTTCGTGGAAATATTATCATTTGTAAAGTATCATCTCACTCAAATTCACAATGAATAACTACATACTTTTCTAAATTGCTCTTTAATGGTGAATCAGTAGATGGTGATGGATCGAATAAAGTTGTGAATAAAATTAATAATGAAATGCTTGAAGTTATTAAGCAATCAATGTCCCCTAAACATAAGCAGCCTGATAAAATACAGCAAATTACCTAAGAAATCGCCGCGAAAAACCACTATTCGCTCTAAAATCCCTGAATTCAGTAGTTCGTGTGGTTTTAATGTCATATATTCACCGTTTTACGGCACTATAGTCCTAGGAAAATGTTGTCTTTAAAAAATTAAAGTGAGCTTTCATATGGCGATGTAAACTTTCGACTCAAGACTAATTCTGATAATTGTTTAGTGTTTCCTTAAATATATTCCATTAAATAATTACTACGCAATTATTGTTACAATGTTATGCTTAAGATTTTCTATTCCAGTCCCATTGACTGCACTCACAAACATTGCATCAGGATAGGTTTTTTTGAGTTTTTTGAGAGTCGCAGGTTTTGCAAGATCGATTTTGTTGAATACGAGGAGGCGAGGCTGACTGGCTCATATTTGGTCGAGGATATCGTTGACTACGGAGATCTTCATGTCCAGCTTGGGATCGTGAGCGTCGATGGTGTGCAAGAGTAAGTCAGATTCTACACTATCCTCCAGAGTACTGGTAAATGCATCGATCAACTCTGGCGGTAGATCTTGGATAAACCCAATCGTATCATTGATCAGAAGTTCCTGTCATGAGCTTGTGAAATCGGTTATGAATTCTTTGTTATCAAATCCTCCGCCCTTCGGGTCTACCCCAAGGGTACCTTGCCCCTCTTTATGCTCTTTAGAGTGCTTTGTCAAGGAGGATGCAGGAATTGCAGATACTCGCATTTTACCTACATTGGTTCCCAGCGTTGCAAAGAGTTTATCTGCAGAGAGGACTTGCTTGCTACATAGTGCGTTAAACAGTGTTGATTTACCTGCATTGGTGTATCACACAATTCCCACGGTTTGTAGTCCTTGGCGTTTGCGACGCTGACGGTGTAGTCATCTCATCTTGGCATATTCGTCTAGCTTGCGGCGGATTTCGAGTTCTTTGTCTTGGAGATGACGACGCATACGCTCAGTGTTGGTCTCTCCGATACCTCTACCAGCACGTCCACCAGATCACCCTGTACCTCATCACTGACGAGATAGCTCCATACCCATACCAAAGATACGAGGTCACATATGCTTGACTGCTGCAAGCTCGATTTGAAGTTTAGCCTCTCCACTCACCGCATGCTTATCAAAGATATTGAGTATCAGATCAATCCTATCCCAAACCTCGATCTTGTCAGACTCCATCATTTGTACAATATGGAATACCTGACTTGGTTTGAGTTGGTTTCCGATGATGAGAAGATCTACTCACTGTGCGAGCATCTGCTGGTGGATTTCATCTAGTTTCCCGCTACCTAGGTATGATTTATAGTCTGGGTGAGATTTCTTCTGATATGATTTGTCTACCACGAGTCATCAGTAGGTCTGTACGAGCGACTCCAGCTCAAGCATGAGATCCATGGCTTCTTCGTGGCTGGTCGCTGGTGGGACAAGTTGTGCAATAGTTGCGGGGCGTAGTCACATGGATTGGGTAAGATATATAGGGCTCAAAGCTAAAAGCTTAAAGCTAAAAAATTATATACTATTAATTATAAGGTTTTGATTAGTAATTTCCAGATGAAAATTTTTGTTGCATTTATTACATCAATACTTATACTCCTGTCAATGATTAACTCAATAACTCCAACTACTACGATTTTTAGTAGACCTACGATGCTTTCGTAGGAGGTTATTATTTGCTTGCAAAATTACACAACTCCTGCCGTATGATGATTGGTGGGAGTCTTTTTATATAATTTATTGGTTGAAGATGGGTGCTTTAGATGTATGATGAGGTGGTAATGTTCTTGAAAAGAATATTTCAGTAGACAAAACTGTTAATTGTGAGTGTCTTAGGTCTCAACTAAAACAGTGTCTGGAAGATGATAAAGATTTTTTTACTAAACTTTTAGATAATCCTGAGAGCGTTGATTGATTCAAATTAGATACCAAAATGTCAGAAGATTTTGCTAAACAAATACATGACTTGATCAAAAAAAATAACCAAAATCCAGAGAAAAAAAGTATGATTGAAAGATCGGTAGATGCTTTGATGGAATCAAAACACAAACCTTATATTTTTACCTATCAGTGACAAGTGATGTGATTTATTATGTTGTGGAGGCAAGATGTTGAAGATTCTTTTATGGGTGAGACTATTTATCAGAGATGATCGCTTATTGTAGATTGAGTAAATGGTCTATGAGTTGCTAAGCAGCTTATAAGAATAGCTAATGAAAATGCTTTCGAATATGTTACTAAGGTGAATGATGATGGTACGACTTTTGAAGAAAGAGTTTGATTGAAAGTATATGGAATAGCTTCAGGAGAGCATGTGATTAATTATAATTTAGAGTCTGGTCAAAAGATACTGATTATGAAACTTATTGAAAAAAAATATCCTAAACTTTTTTGATACCTACAATCTGTTAGGGGTTGAGATTTTAGAAATCTGCATGATGATGAAAAAGCATTGAGTCAAACTTTTATCTTTAATAATTCGTTTCTAGAATTACTCCAAAACCTGATGCTCAATCAAAGTAGCATAGCTGCGATAGATGCCCAGACGGTGGAGTCACCATAGTATTAGACTGAAGATACTTGCAATCACAATGAGTGCAATTCTGGCTGGAGCAAGACCGATAAATGTAAGTAACAATACTCATGAGTAGAAGAATGAGGGTTTTTTATAATTATCGTTGAGGGCGGAGGTGACGTAATCACATACAGAGTTATCATATAGCTTCTTCTGATCCATAACGACGATTACTCAGTTTCTGACTTGTTGCTTGATGGTGTTGCTGAGTGAGTTGGATCAGTCGGTTTTGAGTTTAGCATCAATGAGTTCCAGATAGCTTGATCTACCACCGGAGACTACTACTTGATTGACAAGACTCGCCTGGACTGGGTCAGTATCATTAATACTACTAAAGAACTGTGCAGATAAGAAGTTGATATTGCTACAGTTAAAATTGATCGACTGAAAGCGTCGCATACTCAAGATACCAAAGATAATACTTACTAGAAAGATCCCAATGGTGGAGACTTGGTTGTAGATATTTCGTATCTTCCAGCGACGGATGACTACACAGTAGTCCCATATCCACCAGCCAATCATGAGGAAGCCTGCTGATCGTAGTGCGTTAATCATGAGGTGATGGTTTCGCATGCCACTGAGCACCCATAAAGCAGTAATGACCATGCCTCAGTACCAGTATCACTGGCGTCGTCCTTCGCGATGGTATAGCTCGATTGCGATAAATGGTATATAGCTTATCGTGATAATTCCTACTAATACGGCGATGATGCGCTCTTGAGCTGATCGCACAAAGGTAAGTAGTATGAGACACCACAAGATAGTTGTATGGATCACAAAACGCCAACGCATGATACGCTCGTGTGTATCAAGATGGAGAAATCTCTTGGCTGACTGGGTGAGTGAAGCGAGTGTTTTGATCATTGATGTGTAGTATAGTGTTTTATATGCTTTTTTGCAAACAAAAAACCCATACATAACGTATGAGTTTAATGAGTAATATAGTAAATTTGATTCAAATTTATTACGTAGTAAATCGCATGACACGAGTTTCTAACTGAACTCTCACTTTGTGAGATCTCCCCAAACTCTAATGCGATTTACTATAATTATTGTAATTCAGTAACAAGAGCGTCAAACTGATCAGCAGGGTAAGCACCAGCTACCACTACATATTTACCAGTTTCAGTATTTAGTAGTACGTTACCAGGAGTACCTGTTACACCAAATAGTGTTCCACCTTCGTTCATGTCAGATTTAACTTTATCAGCCATTTCGTCGCTATCTAAACATGTTGAGAATGCAGCCTCATTAAGACTTAGATCAGCAGCAACTTTGAGTAGTACATCCTTGCTTGGCTTTCCACCGTTAGCAGCAGCAGCATCGAAGATTGCATTTTTATACTCGAAGAATTTGTTCTGTGATCCAGCACATTCAATCGCTTCACCAGCTTTCTGAGCCTCTGGATGGAAACTAAGTGGGAAATGTTTGTATGTTGTTTTGACTGTGTCAGAGTATTTGTTAACTACTGTTTCTACTGTTTTAGATGTATGATGTCTTTGGCAGAATGGGCATTCTACGTCAGAGTATTCTACTAATACGATATTAGCGTCAGTATTTCCTTCAAATGGAGCCTCTGCAGTTACTGATGCAATCTGGTCAGGAGTAAGAGTTCCTCTTGTAAAGCCATCAGCACCAGCTTGTTGCTCAGCAGGAGCAGCAGGAGCAGCAGAATCTGTTCCAGCAGTACCACCTTGGAATTGTGCTACAGCCTGTGTTAATGAATCAGCTTGAGTTTTTTTGAATTCAGCAGAGTTGTAAATTTCTTGTACAAGTTTGTAGTTTTCCATGCCTCATACTTTGAGAGCTTCAATTTTAGTAAGTTCAGCAGCAGTACCAAAGAATGTTCCATAAGCTACAATCACTAATGTAGCCAATGATACGACCAATGATACGATCGAAAGATTGTTTTTTTCCATTTTTAGGTAAGAATAATTATAAATATAAAATAGCGTACTCTTTACAGTAGGTATCTACTAATAGATTGCAAGACATGTAGTCGATGATGATATCTCATTTTGACTGATTTTATGTTTTTTTTAGTGACATTTTGTATTTCATGCTTTTATGTTAGTCATGGGATCTTAGGCATCGCACCTCCAGCGAGTCAGCCCATAAGATCTTGTGGATCAAAGCCAAGGATATCTTTAGTCTTGGTCATAGATACTTCTTGTGCTTTGGTTTGTGCTTTGTCAAATGCTGTCTTGAGGTATCACTCCAGTTCTGCTTTGCGATCTGGTGTCATAATGCTATCGTCTTTGATCTCGACAATATTGAGTTTCATCTCACCGGTGATCTCTACAATCACTGATCATGTCTTCTCGACTCAGTCAGCCATATATACATAATCACCAGCACTGGCTCTGATGATGAGTTTTTTAAGTGCGTCTTGTAGTGTCTTGTACTTATCGTACATTGCTTTCATTTCACCGATTTTTCAGAACATTGCATTAAGTTATAGGTTAAAGGTCATAGGTCATAGGTTTTTTTAAGTTTCAAGCATGTACTCGTAACTCGTAACCCGCAACCCGATACTTTGTTTTATAATCTTTTGCGTCGCTTAGTCAAGATTGCTGTGATTGACTTTTGTGGTTTGCTCTTGATTTATATTTTTTTTTGTATAATATGATACTATCTATACTTTATCATTATTTGATTGTGTTAGTATGAATTTTCATCGAGATCCAGCCAAAGATATTAAGATAAGAGGAGAGTTGTGAAGAAATGGAGTATGATTTGATGATATTGCTGGTGCTATTGATTGATGAGATTTGATAGAAATTATCAACCATCATAATCAAGTATTATATCCTGAGCAACATATTATGATTGTTTCTATCAATTGATACTTGTATAATGTCCCTTGTTATATTGATGGAGATGATTGTCGTATGATTACGATCTATCCAAGTAGAAAATCCACCAAAAAATACCTTTAATTTATTATTATTTTACACATGAAACCAATAATTGAACCAATACTCGATGAGTATGAGCAAGACATTGAAGATAACCTCGATTTTACTCCAGTAGCTAATGCTGAAGAACTCAAAGCCAAACTCATTGCTGGAGCAAAAGAGTACAATAAGAAGAAAGCAGTAAATTTCAAAGTTCGTAGTGGATCGATTGAAACATTTAAACAAAGAGTGAAAATGAAAACATGACTTCCCTATCAGAGCTTCCTCAATATGATGATTCATAAGTATAATAGAGGAGAATTGGATGGTGTATTATAGGAAATTTAGTTGCTATGATTTTCATTATGAAATTTAGTGGATCACGAGAAATGATAATTTTTGCTGCAGTTATTTGATTATTAACGGCATTGGGTAGGTGATGAAATAAATGAATTGAGGTTCATCGAGCTCGAGCTTCTCTAATCACTTGAGCAATACTATTTGTCGGCTCTTGATTATATTTGTATATAACTAAGGTTCCACTTGATATTAAACAATTTCGAGGTAATTTCTGGTATATTTTGATTCCTGCTTTGTCGATTGTGATAGTCAGACCACTTGTTATTGTAGGCTTTCAAAAATGATTTTCGGTTAGTTCGTTTCCCTTGTTATTTTCTGTATTTGCTATGGTTTTTACAGTTTTATTGTGAATCCTCTTTTTTAAAGAAGTAATTTCACTAAAACAATGTATGTGAATAATACTTGCTATTATCGCAACTTTCCTATTAAAATAAGCTAGAAAAACTTTATACTTTTATACATCACTATAATGTTAGCACTCAAAACCGAATTAGAAACAAGATGACTACTATATCAGCATACTGATGATGCATTATTTGAGCTATATGATGCTGGATGACAGCAGTTTTATTTTGGGATGGATCCTACGGCAGATAGCCTGCATCTGGGTAATTTTGTAAACTTTATGAACGCAATCCACCTCATGCGTCGTGGTAATACCTGTATCCCACTGGTAGGTGGAGCAACGGGGATGATTGGTGATCCAGGTGGTAAGGATGCAGAGAGAAATTTCCTCAGTGAGGATGTGCTTGCTCATAATGTTGCGTCTATCCAGACTCAGGTGGCTGGTATTATGGACAATATCAAGGCGGTGACTGGAGAGGATCTGACAGTAGCAAACGTCGTCAATAACGCTGATTTCTATACAGAGATGACTTTCCTGCAATTTCTCAGAGACGTAGGTAAATATATGACGGTCAATAGTATGATGACTCGTGAAACCGTCAAGAAGCGTATCGAAGATCCTGATAAGTCGATCAGTTATACGGAGTTCTCGTATATGCTGATCCAGGGATATGATTTTGTAAAGCTGTATGAGCAGGGTTGTAAGTTACAGATCTCAGGATCTGATCAGTGGGGTAATGTGACAGCAGGTATTGAGCTCATCCGTAAGAAGTTATGATGAGAAGCTTATGGTCTGACGTGTCCATTGATCTTGGATAGTAGTGGGCGTAAGTTCTGAAAGTCGGAGTGAAACGCGCTATGGTTGGATGCTAGTAAGACAAGTCATTATGCACTGTATCAGTATTTCCTCAATGTGAGTGATGATGATGTGAGTAGGTTTCTGAGGTTGTTTACACTTATGAGCGAAGCACAGATCAGCATGACCGTAACCAAACACAATCAAGCGCCACAAGATAGAATGGGTCAGAAGACTCTTGCTTATCATGTAGTACAGATCATCCGCGGGACACAGGCAGCTCAACAGGCTCAACAGGTGACAGAGTTTATGTTTGCAGATAGCAAAGTAGCAAGCTTGAAGGACAAGGACAAGAAATTTATGTCTTCAATTGTAGAGCAGATCGGGGGAGTGCAGGCACAAGATGGAGATAGTATTATTGATGTGGTAGTGAGCGCATGACTGGCAGAGTCACGCTGAGAAGCCAAAAAACTCATCCAGCAGTCAGGTATCTCGCTCAACGAAGTTGCAGTCAGTGATCTGTGACGTGTGATCGAAGCAATTGACTGGATAGGAGATGTGATCTTGTTACAAAAGGGGAAGAAGAATTTGAGGTTGGTGGTGAGATAAATTTATTAGATTTATTTTATATTAATATGAAATATATTACCCAAATAGAGCAATATCTGGGAAAATCTATCATGGATAATTATCAATTTATTTCGCAATGACGAGACTATGATGTAATTATTTATGAATGAAAGGTCTATAGATTTCCAAAAGTGGGCAAAGAATTCGATCTACATCAAGAAAAAAGAATTCTAGATATTATGCGTCCATATGTGTCTTTGCCGATACCACAATTTACCGTTGTTAATAATAATTTTGTTGTATATCCGTGTATTGAGTGAAAGACTCTTGATGATTGTGAAGTAACTTATTCGGATAATTTTG
>Ga0105051_10005218_pt1 | contig 14644 bp, 20 predicted proteins | sample FRY02_FD_78383 | JGI IMG/M metagenome (GOLD analysis project Ga0105051, IMG submission 78383) | Freshwater microbial communities from Lake Fryxell liftoff mats and glacier meltwater in Antarctica - FRY-02 (megahit assembly) | ecosystem: Environmental > Aquatic > Freshwater > Ice > Glacier... | reverse complement strand
TTATAATTGGTCATCACCTCGTGTTCCCCATATTTCCAACTTTTCAATAGTTGCGTTACTTGTAATCGTTACAAAAAACTCATCAAACCAATCAACTGCTGTCCCTCCACCACTCTGCTTGAATATATAAGATTGTTTAGCTCCGTCATTACTAAATGAAAATGTAGATGTCCCCGTGACCGAACTTGCTCCACCACGGCAATTGATACTAAAATTTACTGAGTTCCCAGTACTCATAACAGAACGCATTGTGATGCGAGCAAATTCAAACTTGTAAGGAGATGGTAGTTGCATTTGAGCGGTAGTTATACCAGCAGAAAGGGAAGTCGCAGGAGAAAAACCTACTGCGAACAAGTCGGAGCCTGAAGTAGCGCCGAAAGGAACTATTCCTGTTTGTATAAATGCTGTCACTGAATCATCAAATGTGTACGGTTGGTATACAATCTTTTTAGCTCCTGCTGCAAAACTACCGTAAGCGTACACTTTAGAGCCTGAACCCCAGTATACTGAGTTTCCTTGCTGTGATATTTGACCAGGGCTTGTTGGATAAGCTGTAATAGTTGCTCCACTTCCTATAAAAGGAAATACGGTTCTTGGAGATGTCGATAGGTTAGCTACATACAGATAATCTTTACCAAATACATAAACTGCATCATCCATAAGAAATCCTGCTGTAAGTCCAGCTGCTTGGAAATCATACCTTTGAGTAAGGGTAGTAGATGTGTAGTCCCAATATGCAATGACACAGTTTACTTTACCAGATGTCGATGTACTTCCATCATCTGCAATTATGACAAGATAACGACCGTCATTTACAAGGTGTCTAATGTTTAGTCCTGGCTCCATAGCAAAAGCCTGGGCATCATTCCCAGTTGTCGCTGCAAGTCCAGTTGCTGAATTTATCTTTCCCACGTAGTTTCCATTAGGGAAATAAATGTTCTTGTCTGCTCCAATAGTAAATGGATGTTCTCCTGATGTTACATTTGTAGTTAAAATCTGAGTATCTGTTGCTAGAGCAGTTGTAACTGACCGTATTTCTGTATTACGGGCGTACACAACATAACCTCCATAGACTATTATTCCCCTTGCAGCCGAAGAAGTTACGGTGACATTACCAGATTCATCAGTAGTGACCCCAGAGAGTACGTTTGTTTTATATAGTGCTGGTGTCGAACCATTATCAGCCCAAGAGAATATGAAGTTCGTACCACTAACTTGACCAGGTGCAATATATCTTATTGCTTTAGAAATTTGTGCTGCACCCACCTCTACTGGTTCTACTGAAGGAACCATATATCCATACAATTTAAACGGGTCAAAAGAAGTGGCGTTAGAAAATAATCCACCATAGGGAAGACCGTTTTGGAATGAATATCCCTTTGCCCAATCCTCCCCTCTTATTTCTAATATTTTTTCTATTGCCATATTATCTAAATGCGTTATTTATCACTTTTGGCCTTAGTGTTGGTTTGACGTTTCTAAACTTCACACCTTCATATTCTTGTAGTTCGCTTTCTCTCTTTATGTCGTCCTGAATAAGATAATTCAGTGAGTTAGAATCTGGGTTGTTCACTTTCAACCATTCGATTGATGCCTTTCTCGGTACGATTTCGTGGTATTCACTAGCAAATCCAAAGGTTGCTGTTGTTGCTGTCGAAGCAAAAGCAACTGAACCTCTTTCAAAGTACACAATAAGCCCGTTTACGACTGTTACGTTTGCAGCGGCTGGTGCTGGGTATAGTTTGATAGTGTTTCCAAACAATCTGTAGAATACTGGGAATCCATCTGTCGCATAGAAAGCATCATCACCTACGGGTATTTCAGAAAGCCTAAGAGGACTTACTATGATTGGTGTTCCATTCTGGTTAAGAACCTCAATCCTATCAATAGCAAGAGAACCTGCTGGGAGTGTATATTCTGCTGTTCCAGCTACGAGTGTCTGTGAAGCTACGGGACTTCCTGTCTGGTTAGAATCGTCATACTTCCATCCGTTGTTCAGTGCAAAGATTAAGTGCCACACTTCACTATTGGCTCGGTTTATTAGCCCTGTAAACTGCTTGAGGAGTGTTGCATTACCAGAAATACCTGCGTCACCTAAGTTGCAGTATAATTCACAGTACTGTATCGCTCCTTCTTTTGTTGTTGTATTTGAAAAAGGTATGCTCATATAAATATTATACCAAGAACACCTATTTACCCCTTAAATCACCACACTATTTATTCTCATCTGGCTCTGCGTATAGATTATCCAACATTTCTTCAAGCACTTTTGACGGAAAGGCTTTTTTGTATTGCCATTTGTCGGTTACATAGTCGTATGCCTGCTTTCCTAATCTAATGCGTAGCTCTTTGTCTTCGATAAGGCGCTCTAGCTTCTCTTCCCATTCGTTAGGAGTACAAAGTAGTCCTGTTTCCCCGTCTTCAATTGTATCTACTCCGTGTAGGTCCATAAAGTATGGGTAAACTCGTGAAGCTACTGTTGGGATTTTGTATACAGAATATTCCATCCACTTAATATGAGATTTTGAACGTGTGAATGAAGTATCTACAAGTGGGGCGATACCAATGTCCCATTTCTGCTCTGATAGCCACTCTGGGTACTCTTTGAATGTAGCTGTAGCTGGTAACAATCCACATCGGTCTAGCTCATCATTGTTCATTCCTTTAAAGTAAAGCCTTAGCTTCTTCTTATCTATAATACCGATAGTTTCAAACCATAGATTCTTGTATTTTCGCATCAGCTTCTTTATTGCTGGCATAACCATTATCAAGTCGTCTTGGTGGGAGTTAGAGCCTGAATATCCTATTGTTATCCTGTCCTCATGTTTTGGTGCTGGTTCAAATTCCCAGTCTTTCTTATCATTACAGTTAGGTAGAACATAAATAGGCTTGTCGATTCCATGAACAAGCTTAATGTGTGCGTGCAATCTTTCCTTCAAAGGCTCCGTGCTTACACTGAGTGCATCTGAAAAAGATAGGATTGCTGACATACTAGCTCTGTCAAACTTCCCTGATTGATACTTCTCGTACTGTAAATTAGACTCAGGTACGTCAAGGTAGTTGTCATCGACATCAATGATTACTTTCTTACCACGCTTCTGTGCGTAAAAGAATACCGCTGCACCTGCTCGTGGGTCTGAGAAGTAGTTAGTCCAAAACACATCATATTGCTTGAATACGTTGTCCCACTGTTTATCAATATCATCACCAAAGTCTGTTATCTCTCTACCGATAACTTTAACGTCATGCCCTTTAATCTGTTCAGCTATTTTTATAATACGATAGTACCCCACACCTCCGTAGGTATTCTGCTTTTTCCTTTCAGGTGTTGCGAGATAGTCGCCAAAGTTCATTAGTATTTTCATTGGTCTTTTGTTGTTTGTTTGGCATGGGGGATAATCTCTAATATACCCTCACCTCTGATAAATCTACCCTCATAGTTTATAAAATGCTCGTTGATTAGATTAACTCGAAGTCCTACCTTATCAAGGGCATACATAAATGAAATCTGGTCACGCTTTGAGTGTTTGCAGTACTCTGACCACCATGCGTTGTTAAAGGCTTCAACCTTTGGAGTGTGTCGCCTTAGGATAACACTACACTCTGCTAGACCTTTATGCTTTGCATAACCCTCATCCTCATACTTCTTAACCTGTTCGATGATAACCTCTGGGTCGTCTAGTCCTTTCTTTGCACATTCAATAGCTTCGTCATACAGACAATCGCGAGTGGGGTGTTTGAATACTGCTATGTCATAGTCTTTGAGATAGGTCTTAATCAACTCCTCTGGGGACTTCAGCAACACAATGTTTCCGTCAATCCATATTGAATACTCTGTGTCTACATACTGATGAATTAGCATTTTATGGATGCGTGAGTTCCTGCGGTTGTCTTTGAACTTATCGTATGCCTTGTCTATCTCCCATGTCTTGCCGTATTGGGTTTCATCAACAAAAGACCTGAAGGTTGCTTTGCCTTTGTTTTGTTTGTCTAACAGACCATCTTTGCCCCCTGTGATACTCGTGACTACTGTTATCATATTATTTTATTATCGTGTAGATATTTAAGCCCTTCTTCTTCTCTCTCTGTGTTAGCTCCATGAGTCTTTGAGATATACCCTCGTTCTCCCTCGATACAGTATGCAGACACCCTGTAACAAGGTGAGAGGAACGCCACTCTCAGTTTCTGTTCCTCTATAAACTTCATCATAGGGTATACAGTGCTATTCCAGTCATTCAGCTCCTCTCTGGTGTTATGTGCGGTTGTTTCTCCCTCTCTGGTCAAGGTTACTTCCGATAGGTCAAACTTCCCTCCTAGTTTCTTGAGAACTGATGGCTTAAAGAACTCAAAAGAACCTCTAAGGTGTCCAAATGGCATACCGCAAGAGTTAGCCATAATGTCCCACTTTTTAAAGTTCGCATCCTCAATAGCATCTGCAAATACTCTGTTATGGATTATGAAGTTGTCATCATGTGTGAATAAGAGTAAGTCATAATCACTATAGTCGTTCTCATCGAGCCATTGGTTAGAGTTACCCCAATCGCCTATGGTGTTTGGATATTCCTTGTAATTCCAGCCCAGCATTTCAATATACTTCTTGTCTACAATCCTCTCATAGAGCTTAGCGTCTAGCTTTCCTCTTTGAGAGTCGTCAAACTTATCATCCGCTTTCTCCTTGATAGCATGCTTGGGGTCACGGTGTGAGATACAGAAAAAGTCTATCTCCCAACCTTTTGGGACTTTCTGGCGTTTCATTCCTTCATAGAACTGAGAGGGGAAATGCCAACCACTTGCTACGACTGCTATTTTTTTAGTTTGCATATTGAAATACTAGGAAAATCAGGATTAAGTATGTCATATTCAATCCCTGATTCGTTAATTGGTTTTTTCTTATAATCAATCATCCACTTCACCTCATCACGTTCTTTACTACCTCCCTCAAAGACTAGGTAATCGGTATATCCTTTAAGTTTATCATAAGCTCTTGCGAGAATGTCCCCATCGTTACTTATATCGAGAAAGAACATATCGCACTTATCTGGTTTCCATTCCCAGAAATCAGCATAGTTAAACTCAACGTACTCTTCGACACCATAGTTCTTGAGGTTGTAGATTGTATCGTCTTTCATGGCGTGCTTATGTGGATAGTCATGCCACAGGTCAAAGGACTTAATCACTCCACGTCCTAGCTTCTCTAACGCCATAGCCATTGCAACAGTTGAATACCCATGTAATGCTCCAAACTCTATAATCACCTTTGGTTTCAAGTCCAAAACAAGGTCATACAATGTCTTACCTAAATCATTTGGTTCAAAGCTACTTTCTATATCTGGGTTTTCGTATTTCATCTTATTCGTTGGTGTAGTTTACCTATCTTATGTGCCTGGCGTTCTGACACTCCGTAATGACTAGGAACAAAGAAGTAATTACCCTCTAATTCATCCATAACTGGGCAAGGTGACTTAAACTTCTTGAATAGAGAGTATGTGTCGTTACGGTAGTGATGTTGTCCTATTTCAACGTTATGGAGGTCGTATATATCCTTTTCAAACATATAGTTCTTAGTGAACCCACCACAAAGCCATATGTTCCCAAACAACCCATAACTTCTGTATATCTCTGCTAGTTTCTTCCTGTGATTGATTACCTTGTCGATACTTCGTAAGTTACCTAGTCCTATTGAGGCGGTAATGTCACTCATGTGGTACTTGTACCCTGCTTCCTTTAGGTCTATGTTTCCGTTCTTTTGTTTGGCTTCTCTATCATATCCGAACCAGCGTAGTCTTCTAGCGGACGCTGCATCCTTCTTTGCCTTGCATATAAGAAATCCTCCATCTCCTGAAGTGAGTGTCTTAATTGCTTGCAATGATACAGCCGTAAATTGTGCTCTTCCCCAGTATGTACTTCCCACTGCTTGTGCGGCATCTTCAATAACCGTAATGTTTCCTTCTTTACCAAGTTTGATAACTTCTCTAAGTCCCCTGTTATTCCCGCCGAAGTGGACGAAGACGATTGCTTTTGTTTTCTTGGTGATTTTTCTTTTAACATCTTGAATATTTATATTAAGGTCACTATCTATATCAGCAAATACTATCTTCACTCCCCTGCGAACTAAAGGAATGTTGGTAGCAGTACAAGTAAGTACAGGAACGATAACCTCATCACCTTTCTCTAGACCTGCGAGGTCATATGCTAATTCAAGTGCTGATGTTCCTGAATTAACTGCTACTACATTCTTTTGATTGAACTTCTCTCCAAATTCCTTTTCAAAATGTTTAACCATTGGGCCTTCTGCTAGTTGTCTACTTAATAGTGTTCTCACTGCGAATAAGACCGCTCTCCACGACATATATGGTTTAAATAGTTTTATAGCCATATCTTGTTTTCAGGTTTCTGTGTCCACTCGATAGTTTTAGCTAATGACTCCTCTATAGAGAATGGTGGCTTCCATCCCTTAGAGGTCAATTTTGAGCCATCTAGGGCATATCTGTGGTCATGTCCAGGTCGTGTAGAATGGAAGTCAACAAGCTCATACTTTAATTCTTTACCAAGAATACCCGCAATAATCTGTGCCATTTCTAGGTTGTTGATTTCTTTCTCCCCTACAAGGTTGTATCTGTCTGGTCGGTCTACTTCTCCCTCCGCATATTCTGTAGCTGGTAAGTTATCTATGATGAATAGCAATCCATCAGCGTGGTTTCGAGCATGGAGATAATATCGTGAGCCTATTCTGTCTGGTGTTCCATGAACAGGGACAGTTTCGCCTTTGATTACCTTGTCAATTACCTTTGAGACGAACTTTTCTTTGTCTTGTCGCTCCCCAAAGTTGTTCATTGTGTTTGTAATAACTACTGGCACTCCATAAGTTCGCCAATATGATATTGCGATAGCTTCTTGTGATGCTTTAGACGCTGAATATGGGTTAGATGGCAGGATTGTAGACCATTCTGCATGGTTTACTCCGTCTGGGGCTGCTCCATATACCTCATCTGTTGAGATTTGTAGGAACATCTTAGGCTTTAAGCAGCGTGAAGCCTCTAACATATGCAATACAACGTTCACATTGTTCTGTATAAAAGGCACAGGGTCGCTTATAGACCTATCAACGTGTGATTCTGCTGCTATGTTTACAATGTAATCAATCTTCCCAAACCTCTTGATTGTCTGGTCAGTGAACGGAGATTCCAAGTCATGGGTTACTATCTCAATCCTCTCTTTGTAGGTTGAGACAATCTCTTGAATCCTCTCAGGGCAACCCTTGTGTTTCCACGAAGCTACACCAATAACATAATAGTCGGTGTTGAGCATAACGTGTTCCAGGAAGTGTGAGCCTATGAACCCCCCGATACCTGTTACCAGTAGCCTAGTCTTCATGGTCTTTTTTTACGTTATCAATGTTTGCAAGGAAAGCATTTGCTCTATCAATAATCTCTTTATGTGACCATAGTCTGGCACTCATTCCATTTGGGAATACATACCTGTGAGTATCGTCTCTATCTTCTCTTATTTCATCAGTAGATACTGGTGGTAGGTCATAGTTTGTTCCCTCGTAAAAGATATTAGATAGTCCTCCTCTATTTGGGTTTTCAACTACAGTGAAATTAGGGTCAATAGCCTGCAGTTCTTTTTCTAGTTCTTTACTTGTCATGTAGTTTTTCAATAGTTGCTAAAGCGTTCTCTAAGAGTAGGAATGTAACGGCTGATATGCTCATTACTGAACGAGATTCAATCTTTATCTTCTGGCTATAAGGCTTGTCGTCATGCTTGAACGAGTATGCTAAAAAACCATTGTTGAATATCATCTCAATATCCTTCCCTTTCAGTGTGAAAGTGTTTATTTTCATATATATTTTATTAAGATTGCCTACAGAATGTGTGGGAGGCTTTGTTCTGCGAGAGCCTCCCACAGACAATCCTAATTATTATACCATAAAGGTATCAATTAACTAAGCTGTTGAGGACCCATCTGATGCTCCTGTCTTCAAGTCTATAATCCAACTTGAGTTCAATACCTTAGCAACGAATGGCATCTTCCATCCGACTGTTGAGTACTGGTCGATAGGGTTAGAAGTATCGTTTGAACCAGGGTTCTTCACATACACCTTAGGTGCTGAGTTTGAACCTAGATTAACTACACCGTAAGCGTGCGCTCCGAAGAAGAAGTTGTCATACACGTTTGCAACGTTTGCTGCAGATGTAGAGAATCCTCCTGTAAGAGTAAACGCCTGGTTGTTAGTTTCAACGAACTCTACTCCATGCAACTTACCTACAACTCCTCGCTCAATAGCTTCGGATGTTGTATATCGGTGTGCATCAAGCCATTCTGAGTTTCCCATCAAGTCCATAGCTGTGTATGGTCCGATGATAGAACGGTACAGTCCGCTATCAAACTTAGGTGCTTTGTTGTTCTTAAGTGTTCGCACAACTCTTCGAATTTCAAGACCTGTAAGTGTGTCTGATGTGTGGATAGTAGAAATCGCAGTAACTGACCCAGCTGCTCCTCCAGTAGATGTAGAAACCAACACTACAGTTGCGCTTGCTTTAATCTCTGTTCGGATAAGTGTGTCAATTGATTCTCCTGCGTTCTGTCCGTGTACTGAGATATGTTCCTTTAGACCTGTTTCAATAGATGTCATTGAATAAAGTGAACCAACTGTTGTATATGCTCCGTAATCAGCAAGTACCGCAGATACAGTTGCTGCTGTCATATCAACAGCTGTTGGGTTTACAGCTTCAGAAAGAGCTGTAGTAACGATTGCCAAAGGTGAGAACCGTGTAAAGTACACAGTTTTACCTGAGTTCATTGGGATGTTTTTAGTATCCGCTCCGAAATCGTGTCGGAGTTCAATCTTAGCTCGCTCGAGGAATACTCGGTCGTAGAAGATTTGCATTGTGTTTGTCAATCCAGGGTTCGACCCCTGGGCTAGTGTTGTTGTTGACATTAGTAGTGTTTATTATCCTATTCCCCTGTGTTTGGAAGTATTTTCTCTAATTCCTTTGAACTCATATTCTTGAGTTGCTCAGGAGTATATTTTCGTTCAACCTCTGACATTCCGCTAGTGTTTGTGGTTTCGCTGGCAGCAGACTCGATGGCAGCTTGTTTTTTCTTTTGCCCTAAAGCAAGAGATACAAGTGAGTTTTTGTCATTGAGAGTTTCTGCTCCACCGTTGTTCATAATGAACGCTACATCTTCCTTGGAATGTCCTTGAAGCCGAAGTTCAAATACTTCGTCATTGAGGTCTATAGGTTTGGTATTAAATTTTTTAGGCTCTGGCTTCTGATTTTTTAAGTCTTTAGCTGTTGCCTCTGCTTTTTTAGCTCGTTCGAACAGTTTTTTATTCTGTTCTTCAAGTCGGGCATTCTTTTCTTCAATTGTTTCGCCCTCAGGAATTTCAACAGTTTCCTCATCTGCCTCGTTTGTAGAGTCGAGATTCTCAGTATATTCTTCGTTCATATAAGCTATGAATTAAGTGGTTTATAGAGTTTTCCTTCTCGCGGCGAGGGGTTTAAATGAGCTTTTCCTCCCCTATAAGCTCAACAGTCTATTTCTGCATGTATTGGTTCTGTCCTGCTTCTGGTACTTCCTGCCGTACGTTTGGATATTTGTACTTTGCAGAAAGGTTTGGTCCAGTTGCTGTATCTCCTGTTCCATCGTAGTAAGAAATCTTCTTACCGTTTGCACTTGATGGGACAATCATTGTTACTCCTTTTTTGTACTGTGGAACACTTACTCCGTTTCCTACAGGTTTCTTTGTGTTTAGTGATGGCATGTTATTTAAATGGATTTGTAGCCTTTGCTAGTGGCCTGCTAATAATTCCTGACTCTTGTAAGAACTTCGATAACTCGTTGTATAAAGCTATTTTGGCTCTCAACTCTGCTTTGAACTCCCCAGGTGGACGTTCCCAGTCCAGTTCGTTCATATCAACCAAAGGCTCAATGAACAGTCGGAGTTCATCTTCGACCTTTTCCCAATCTGGGTCAGCAAAGAATTTTGTTTTGATTTCGTTATTCATTATGCTTGTGGTTGTTGTAGTTGCTGCTGTTGTTGTGGTTGTTGTTGTAACTGCTGTTGCTGAACTGCTTGCTGTTGCTGGTTAGCTTGGTCATCTGCTAAGTCTAGCTCGGCTGTACTCACTCCAATCTTCTCTGCGAACTTAAAGTATAGAAGTTTCAATCGTGGGTCTTGTAGGATTGCTGGGTTACTTGCTAGGTCGCCAATTACTTTTTGCAGGTTGCTTGCCATAATTTGTGGGTCTGCCTGTTCATTATCAATGATGAAGTCGAACTCAAACTGTACGTCATCATAGAAAGCATCTTTGAGCTTAACAAACCTATTCTGTCCTAGTTTCTTATGCTCTGATACGAACTTCCGCTTAGCCGCATCAACTTCTTCCGCTGTGATGTTGTGACCATTAAGGATTCGTGACTTGATGAACTCGTTAGCATAAAGCTCTGACCCCATGTTATCTAGTTTCATAAGCTCCTGCGGTGAGCCTGTGAACCTCATTATGTGTTCCTTAGTTAAGTCTCGCATCAACTGAGGGAGTACAAGCTCATTAAAGAAGTCTCTGATTCCTAGTGCAAAGTTCTCTCTCTTAAAGGCGAACACTGATGAAGCTTGAGCGTTAGCAATCTGCACTACTCCAAGAGGTGTTGATGATGGTGCTGTTTCCCCCCTTACTGCTTCATAAGAGAATGTAAGCTTATCTGCTTGAGATAGGTAACTTGATTCCTCTGAGTCAAAGGCTTGCAGGTTACGCTCTTCGTTAGCTACTGGTGTTATTCCATTCACTGATGTGAGTAAGTCACCACTTTCAAGGTCAGTAAGCACGTTCTTAACAAATGTCTTGTCAGCAGTTTGGAACAAGTGAATAGATGAAATCTCCATAGAGATTCGCTTCTGGTTCTTTAGTTCGTTAATTCGTACCTGTGTGTCAAAGAGCTGTTCTACTACTCCCCTACCAAGCCAACGTCCTTTCTCTCGTGCATAGTGGAAATCTTGATATGGATATTCTTTTTTCCATTCTCCTTTGAACAGGATTACTCCCAACTCACCTACTGGTTGACCCTCACTGTTTTGTTCTTGTTCGTCTGCTCCAGCTACTATGAATACTGATTTCACCATCTCACCCCCTCCGCTTCCTAGCCACCATGCAGGGACTTCACCATATCGTTTATATACTTTGACGTACGGTGTCGATACTTGTTGGTTTACATCTCCTCTTAGGTCTTCAAATGGACTCTCTGCTTTCGTTGAACCAAACCTTTCAATAGCTATGTCTTTGTTTTCCCATGACGTTTCCCTTAGTTGGGTTGGTGTCATGTAGTGAATCGTTGTAATGAACCGTGAGTTCTTTATCTTATCAACACTTGGGTCAAGAATTAGTCGTCTTATATCTACTACTTCTGCACCTTTCTTAGTCTTCTCGACAACTACTGAACCGTATACTGGTAGCTCTTCTGCAATCTGATTGAGTATCTCTCCGAACTCTGAGTCTTTGAGCCATACCTTTAGTTCTTTTTCAAGTAGGTACGTTGAAAAGTCTGACTTAGGATTAAGAGGCCATAGTCTGATGTTCTTTGTATCTATGTCGAGCATCTTTGTAGCTACATCACAGGGAGGGGTTACAATATTAAAAAATAGTTTCTCTCGCCCTAGATAAGTATTTCCGTCTTCAAACTTTGAATTATAATAAAGTTGCGCACGTTTGATTGTTTCGTACTGGTTAAACGAGTAACCAGGAGAAGGAGCGATGAAAGCATTAAAGAAGTCATTGTTCTCTTCTCTTATTTGTGAATATATAGTTTCTGCCATACCACAATAATACCAAATGTGTCAAAAGGTGAGATAATATTATACACTTATACATAAAATAACCTTATTTAAGGCAGTGTCTTGGTATTTTTGTTCACACTAGACTTGAGGTTCTTAGTCAGCTCTTTGATTATACTCCATTCTAATTCCTCAAAGAAAGAGGAAACTACTATACATGCACTGTTATCAAAGACCTTTTTAGCCTTGTGGTAGACATCGCTCCTCCATATCCACCTATCCATAGACTGTCTGCTTATCTTTGAGCCTGTCTTGATATGATACAGGTCGCATACTTCCTCTGTAGTGAAGCCTACAAGTTTGTATCTCCTGTAGATTAGATTCCAAAGACCATGAGGTTGTTTATATTTCTTTGCAAACCTCTTATCAGGGTCAATGGTGAACAGATGAGATTTTCTTAGGTCTAAAATCATTTGAAAGACTTAGGTGTTACCCTGTTATTATACACTCTTGATTCAAACTCTGCATCTGGTACTGCAACATTAGTTACCGACATGTATCGAAGCATATCTGCGGCGTGTGAAGTCCAATCGTGAAGTGGCTTAGCTTTATACTCACCCATCTTCTCGTTCCATTCCTTTTGATACTGTTCTATAGCATTCACGAATACCTCGCACTTTTCTTTGTCTATCCATATTCTTGAAAATCTGACGCGTGTTGCATTGATACCATCACTGATTGGCAAGTTAGGCGTAATGAGAAAGTTGATACCAAACGTTGCTGCCATCTCTCTCCTTGACTTACCTGTTCCAAGTTCTCTTACCTCAATATCATGCGGTGCATAGTGTTCTGCATATGTATAAGGTTTTGTGCCTAGTTTGTTTACATAATGGCTTAGACCCTCTCCTGAAGACTCATAGTAGTCAATCATTCTTATCTCACTACCTGCAAACTGAAAGAAACCAATACAAGTTGAGTCTGACATTCCCAAGTCCCACCATGTATACACTGGCAACATTGGTTCATGTGGTACGTTTGTTATTCTGTTCTCATCTCTAGCGTCTTGTAGTTGTTTCCTGTAGTAAGCTCCTTTTAATGTGATACCAGACCAGCTACCATTAAGCCATGCTTCTTTTAAGTCTTCGTCTTTAATACTCTTGAGATATTTAATATAACCTGGGTCAATCTCCATAAGAACAGAGTTGTCTTCTGCCTTTGATGGTATAAATACTCTTGTTCTTCCTGTGTCCTCGTCTTTAATTTTTATTATACCGTCAGGCATATCAGGGATATTCCACCTATTCTTTACCCATTTGAATCCAGGACCATCTGGGTTAGTAGTAGCGAACACCTGTGGTTTGATGTTTGGGATAGTAGAACGTACAGAACCGAGTAGCTTCTCATAGTTTGATTCACTTGAAATGTGAGTAATCTCCTCAAGTAGTAGCTTCTGGTATTCGTGTCCTTGGTACTTTGTATAAGCATTATCATCTTTGAGGTGTCCTGTTCTTATCCTTGCACCACTTGGAAATGTAAACGTATCGCCTGTGTATACTCCTCTAGCTGGTGCGTACATTCTCTTAGCTCTATCAATCCAGTCATCAAGGTCTGTTGCATTTCTACGAATAACTAAAGCTCTGTACTTAGGTTTGTCTACATCATAAAGCAACCATGCTTGTCCTGCATCGGTCTTTCCACCCCCCCTAGCGCCAGTCAGCCCCCGTAAAGAATTTCATCTTCAATGCTAGCTAAAGCAATCTCTTGCTTTGGCTGAGGCTTCCAATGGATTTTTTGTGTTGTTTCCATAGTTAGATGAGACTCCTTACGGGGATTTCTCGCTCGACCCAACGTCTGTGAATATTCAATGGTGTATTCATTCTATCGTGGTCTTTTTTGTTCATTACTTGTAAATTAGAGACAACATTATTCAATGTTTCCCCGTCAATATGATGTACAATCTCATGTGACATTAGTCTTCGACCTAGCTTCTTCTCCATTGTATACCTATGTTCCCTTATATGCCCACTACTTGTGGCATCAGGATGCTCTGGCATGTATAGAAGTCTGTAGCAACTACCTCCCTTCCTGGACTTAGATGGATAGGTGTTAAATTCTGTTCCGCAGTAGCATGTTTTATTTATCATCTTTTGTGTCATTGCGTTCTGGTAGTATTACTACACCTAGTGGTTCACCCTCTGCCCCTGTTACTTCATTCCTAGTAGAATAGCCGTCATTCTTTCCTAGAGTAGTCACTATTGTCTTCGATACATCTACTACTATTCTCATCACATCTGCTTGTATTGCTCCTTCTTCATTTACATAGACAGTATCAAGGACTTTATGAAGGTTTTTCTCTGCTTTTGAAAGCATTTCTTTTCTATCGAGTTTCCGCAATCTTGCCTTGAACCAGTCCCTCATAGTAATATTCTTAGCTGAGCTAGGTGAATAACCTGCCTTTATAGCTGATTCATAGGCATTTCCTTTATTCCCTAATAGTGTCTCAAGGTAAAAATCCCAACAGATTTGTTCTCTTGGGTCTGATGTAGTTGAGTTAGCACCGTTAGGGTTAGGGATAGCTGTCATATAACTACATTATACTACTTATCCTCTGCTTTGTCATCCTCTATCATTATTACTCTTTGTGCTATATGAGCTTGGATAGTCATTCCATACTTCTTTTCTAGTTCTTTGAACTCCTTTATAAATTCATCTGCGTTTAGTTCTACTTCTTTAACTTCTTTGATTTTATTTGTCATATTTATATTGTTATTTCTAATGCTTTTTGATAACGCTCTTTAAATGCCTGTTCGCAACCTGTGCATAACAGTCTAGCAGGGTTCATTGCTGTACTACAAGGGAGGTTGTTTACC
>Ga0105051_10005215_pt1 | contig 14650 bp, 13 predicted proteins | sample FRY02_FD_78383 | JGI IMG/M metagenome (GOLD analysis project Ga0105051, IMG submission 78383) | Freshwater microbial communities from Lake Fryxell liftoff mats and glacier meltwater in Antarctica - FRY-02 (megahit assembly) | ecosystem: Environmental > Aquatic > Freshwater > Ice > Glacier... | reverse complement strand
TTTGCCAATCAGTCCCTACGAGAAGTTGTTATTTATAGATAGGGGAATAGAGTATATATTTTCAGGGCTTCTAGAACATCTAAAGATATAGTGAGTAGAGGTGTGGGGTGGGTTTATTCATTAGAGTAAGTTCGGCAACTATCCCTTAGTGTACCGTAGTTAATATATCAACTATATAATTTTCATAAAATTCAGTTGACTTGTAGTTATTATCAAAATAGAATAATAGTATATGGAAAAAGAATATTCTGCTTTAGACATAGCGACATACTTCATTAAAAAAGCAACAAAAGAATCTGATGTAAAGCTCACACCGCTAAAGTTGCAGAAGCTCTTATATTATGCGCAAGGATGGTATCTGGCCAACTTAAATAAACCATTGTTTAAAGATAAAATTGAAGCATGGAAATATGGTCCTGCTATACCTAGTATTTATCATCAGTTTAAAGGTTATGGATCTGAATCTCTATGCAGTAAAGGCATAGATACAAGTGCTGCGGATAAAATTGAAACTGATAAGACGATTAAATCATTTCTTGATGAGGTATGGAACGTATATAAACCATATGATGGCAGTGATTTAATCTATTCTACTCATAAAGAAGATCCGTGGATTGAAGCAAAAGATGGAATTAAAACAGATGATCACTTTGATTTTACAATCAGTAACGATTCTATAAAAACGTTCTTTCAAAAAAGACTTAAAAATGGGTAAATATGAAAAAATTAAGGTATTAAAACCTGATGAGGTACCCAGTATTGATGAACCGCTTGCAGGTAGACCTGCACAACTACAAAATGGCAATAATGAAGCCTTTAATATCATTAACGTTATAATTGATATTTTCACTCTTAGAGATAGTATCGGATATTGCACATTCAGAAGATATAAGCAGGAATTAAAAATTAATGATAATTCTAAATTCAATTATCACCTTTTTTTATTTTTATTTATTACTTTAGATCTAATTATTGTTATATTAGTTGCAGTAGCGATAGCACTATTATTAATTTTAATTATCTTTGCATTTGCGAGAGGAATAGGGTTTATAGATTGGGTTTCTGATTTATTAGTACAATTAAAATGCTTGCCATGAAAACCCAAAAACAAAAAAACAATCTTTTACTGAAATGGTGAAAATTCTCACCCTCGGGAAGTACGAAGACCTTCATAACAATCTAAAATTTCTATCAGAAAAGTTGTACTCTCGAGAAGTATGAAGATTCAGTAAAAGTCACCGTTATCGCAACAGATATGAATAAGATACGCTTTCAGCCACTTGATAAACCTCACAAATATGACCTACATGATAAGAACTCAATAACTGACCTCGAGATACCTGCTTTTCTAAGAAAACGTACCGTACGAAGAGAAATGCCCACAACCCAAATTTGAAATATAACAAGGCTGAATGATCCTGAATATATGCCAAAACTATATATCATCTCAAAGCTTGATGAATTTGCACAACAAGTAACTAGAGAAGTCAGGAAAATGATCTCCAGACAGATCAAGATCTTTCAAAGAGTATCAAATAATTGTTGATAACAAAGACTAACCTACCAGAATTCGCCTCAATGCTTCATCTGAGATTTCATATCTTTCTCCATCTTCGGACTTTGCTGGCATATACACCCCTGCTTTTTTATAGTACATATCAATAGCCTTTGCTTTGATTGATAAATTTGAAAATTGATTGATCAGAAAGAGATGTTGTTTCATTATCGCTTTGTCGTTGAAACCATCAGCTTCTAGTCCTTTTTGTAAACACTCCACAATGTTAGGTTTTGTAAGGTTCTCAGAAGCTATACTTTTTGCAAGTGATCGATCTGGAGTACCATTCTTTTTGCTGACATTGTAGCCAGCTTTGATTACTGCCTCAGTTCCATTACCAAAGCCCTCAAGATAATAGTCACAAAAACGTCTTTGTTTTAGGGTTAATTTGTCTTTCGACTTAGTTTGTTTGTTTTTCATAGCATTAAAAAAAGCGACATGCACAAGATATACTTGGACAAATCGCTCGGTTTTTCCGTGACAACTAATTCCTTTCCTTTAGTTTAGCATAAGAATGAATAAACACTATGAGCATATTTTTCGATAAAAAGGTATAATTGGAGCGTGAAATTGAAAGATGAAGTTGGAAAAAGAATAAAAGAAAAACTCGATCTACTAAAAACTCGCAAAGGATATAAAAAGCTCATTTCTGATTTATTCTTCCCCTCAAGGGAGAAAGAAAAAGCTAGTCAGATTGCAGGACTATACGCTGATACTTTGGATAATAAAATAAAAAACCTAGAACCTCTTATCAGGGCTCTGCGATCTCACATAGACTACATTGGAGATTCTAATAAGTATGTAGCTGCTTATTTGCTTATAGGAAAGGCTTTTACAAGCCTCAAGGCAATAGCTCTTTTAGCACGAAAGGGTTATTCTTTTCAAATAGTTGAGATGGTCAGATCTTCGATAGAATCATTAAATTTGGCAACTTTATTTCTACAAGAAGGACAAGAAAAACTCTTAAAACAGTGGTTCGGAGGAAAGATTATCGGTAATCAAGCAGCTCGTGAAGTGATGAACATAGCAATCAATGAGATGTATCATGCAAACGGTGGTGATAATCTTCCTATGAAAGAGGCTCTATCTGATGTTTATTCAGTTTATTCTTCCTATACACATAGTGGTTATGTTGCATTGTTCGACTTTATTGATGTTTTCAAGGAAGATTTCGACTTTGAACAATATGCGCAGTTTCATTACAATCGAAAAAATCTTCATTTGATTGAAAACTTGCATGTGAATATCTTACTCGAACTGAAAAATTTCTTTATAAAGACCAATGATGCGGAAAATCTAGTTAAGGTAGAAACATTGCTAAAAAATGAGAGAGGATCGTTCGCAAGTCCGGAGGAAATTGGCAAAGAATTTGAAAGATACCATGAATAAATCAAAGAACAAACCACTTGCAAAAACATAATATGCCATTACTAAAAACTCAGCGAGCCGATGTTATGGCATCAATGGTAGTCAATGGATTGTCAGATAAGGAAGTTGAACATAGTGAGACAAGACGAATACAAACTCTACCTGGGGAAATAAATGATGCAGAAATTATTCTACTCAGATATTATTTAGTCCTAACGATCAGTAGGGATGAAGAATTCAGAGAGAAACACAAAAACACCGTCATGTACCAAAGACCTACAATGGTTGCCCCACAATCAGAAAAAGACAAAGTAGCAATAATTGAAAATTACAGGGAACACTTGATTTCTTTGGGACTTCTGAAGAATGAATATGGTATTGTTCATGAAACTGGTCTGCAAGAAATAGACAGATTTACACATGCTCCTAAAATTAGTGGTCGTAGGCTTGCTGACATGGGTAAGGTATTTTTGGGGCGCATTGGACTATTAGAAGCTGAATGATATGCAAATTACTTATTTTCCGTACCTTCCATTAAGAGACAATGAATATATAAATTTCGGCGATGGATTGGTAATATGGCATTTCCAATCACTTGCAGAAAAGAATATCCCCGATAAAACAATGCGAGATCTTATCACAAAGCTCCTTAATGCAAATGTTCAGGGAGATCTGCAAGAAAAAATAAAAGGAATTGCAGTTGCTTCAATAGGTAACGCCGATTTCCGATCATTTACCGATGAAGAGGAACGGCAAGTTCAGGAGGCTAAACTTATTCTATTTCTAAGTAAAATTGCTAAAACAAACACAGCTATATTAGGATCAGGGTCCGATGGTTGGACACTTTCAACATCTGAAAACTTTGAGCCCGTATATCAAAACTTTGAAGTTGGCAATGACCACATTTCTGAAAGCGCCGGGTACATAATCAATGTAGGAATGGGAGGATACAAGATCAACGAGAAAAAGTTTTACAAACCTAGCCATGTTGTTATATCACCTTTTGGTTTGCCATTGGACAAGGAACTGCTGATTCAGTTGTTACACGTTCGTAAGAAAAATGGTAAGGAATTATTCCGAAGAATAATGAGAGCCACAGAATTGCTGTTTCAGTCCTACTATAACAGCACAAATGTAAGTAGGAATGCGAGAATACTACTTATTGCAGCATCTTTTGAAACGCTACTCGACTTGGAGGAACCAGCACGAAAACACTTCAAAGATTATGTAGAAAAATACTGTGATATTCCTGGTGAGACCAAATACCGCCATTATTACTATTCTCACAGGAAAGCAAAACGAGATAAAAATAAAAGCATTAAAGTTCTGTGGGCAGATTCATTTTTTCAGCTTAGAAATCAGATCATTCATGGCGATGTCGTGCGGGACAATATGTATCTATTCCAGAACGGTGACCGTCATCTCGATATTTCAATTTTATTTTTTACCCAGTTAGTGAAATCGTTGATGAACGAAAGATTGGCGATCAACAAACCCTTTGTAGATAGAATTGAATGGAAAGAACGAAAGGATAAAACAACAGGGTTTCAGTATGAAGATTGTTCTTTGTCTGTGATGCTTACAAAATTTTTCAGGAAAATACAGCGAAAGAAAAAAACTCCCAAAACTGTTTAATGGTGGTACCGAGAGGTTTGTTGTCTTAAACGCACGAAAAGATATAAATTCTAAAGAGTAAAACTGTTAAAAATGACACTTCTTGATATAATAAATCATAATAATTTGATATTTTGGGTTTTGAAAATTTAAATAGGTCTTGATAAGGGAAATAAAGTCGCAATAATACAGAAAGTAGAGATCCAAAAACTCAGACGTTGAGATAGTCAAGTAATAATCAAGGACATAAGAGTAGGGACGAGAAGAGAAGAGAAGAATTGTGATGATGAGCGCTGTAGAAACCAAGATATTGAGGATTATATATCTCATCAATACAAAAAGTAGATAAATTTAAAAAAGAGAATTAAGAAAATTATGTCAAAAATATCAAAGCTTCTAGAAGCAATCAAAGACAAAGAAATTGTGATTCCTGAATTTCAGCGAGAATATGTGTGGAGTTTGGATCAGGCAAAAGAACTTATGACTTCACTTTTTCTAGATTATCCCACAGGAAGCATATTGGTATGGGAAACAAATAAACCACCAGAAATAAAAAATAATGCCGTTAAACAAGACAAAATTGGCTGGATTAGTGTTCTTCTTGATGGCCAACAAAGATTAACCACACTTTATCTTCTTATGAAGGGAGATATTCCACCATATTACACAGAGTCAGATATTACCTACGACCCAAGACATTTATATTTCAACTTAAGAACTGGGGAATTCGGCTACTATCAGAAACAGAAGATGTCGGAGAGTCCATACTGGAAATCTGTTACCAGTTGCTTTAATGATAAGTTCGATGCTTTTACTTTGGTTGAAAACCTGCATATAGATGATGCTAATGAAAAATTAAAGATTGGTAGTGAAGTTAATAAGAACCTTGTCGGGCTTCGGGCAATAGCAGACATAGATTATTTTGTGCAATCTGTCCCCCAAGGTTTAGACATTGATAAAGCAATCGATATTTTTGATCGTGTTAACTCTATGGGGACTAACCTCACAGAGGCAGAATTAGTATTAACACACATTGCTGGCAGATGGCCTCAGGCGCGACGGGTAATGAAACAAAAAATTGAGGATTATGAGAGATCAGATTTTTCTTTCGACCTTGAGTTTCTCACGAGATGTTTTGTAGTGCTTATAACCAAGTCTGCCCTTTACAAGAAGATGACTGACGAAATCTACCAAAGCATGGAGGGTGATGACTATAAAGATAAATGGGAAAAGTTAGTTAAAATTTTGGACTATTTAATTCCAATACTTAAGCAATCTGCGAATATCAGTAGTAGCAAAGACATAAGTACCAATAATGTTCTGGTCCCCTTGGTTGCATATTTATCAACAAACGGAAGCGCTTTTAGCGCAAGTTCAAAAAACCAATTCCTCTACTGGATGTTCCTCGCATTGGTTTGGGGTAGATATAGCGGACAAACTGATCAACGATTGGACAAGGATGTTTATACGGCTATAAACAGTTCTCAACCTGTCTCCGATTTAATAAATGAAATTGAAGATCAAAGAGGTAGAATTGAAATTAAACCGGCCGATCTTGAAGGTCGAGGTGCGGGACACCCTCTTCATAGAATGCTTTATATATTGACTAAATACAATAAGGCCATCGATTGGGCAAATGGCGGTTCACTTCAGGACACCATGGGAGACTATTACAGCATTCAGAGTCATCACATATTTCCACAAGCAGTCCTCTATCGTAATGGCTATAACTCGGAAAACCATCTCGATAAACAAAGAGTAAATGAAATTGCCAATAGAGCATTTATCACAAGGGATACCAACTTTGATATTTCTGATAAAGATCCTGCCGATTATTTACGTGATATAACATCCAACTACCCAGACGCATTAAAACAACAAATGATTCCAACTGAAGAATCATTGTGGACTGTAGAAAAATATATAGAGTTCTTAAAAGCTCGACGCAAAATGATAGCAGACTCTTTAAATGCCTTTTTAGAAGACTTAAAAGGTCAACAGCCTGAAGAGATTGTTGACTACAAGGGAATCATTGAAGATGGTGAGAACGATTATGTTGAATTCAAATCTTCACTGCGTTGGGACTATGAACAAGGCAATGTCAATAAATTAATGGAATCCGTAGTTGCTAAAACAATTGCAGCCTTTATGAATACAGGTGGGGGTAAATTATTCATTGGTGTTGAAGATTCTGGAAAAATACTTGGTATTGAAAAGGACTGTTCCACTTTACATAATAGAAATAAAGATGGCTTTCTACTTCAGCTGACACAAGTTATAAATCAATATCTTGGTAAAGAGTTCAATCAATATGTAAGCATTAGAATAGTCAAAATTAGTGATAAGGAAATCTGTGTAGTGGACACTACCAGCAGCGCTATGCCTGTTTATTTAAAGAGTCCTGGAAAAGAAGAGTTCTATATCAGGGCATCAGCCTCATCGCAGCCGATGAGTATAAGAGAGGCAAACGATTATATTAGAACAAATTGGGACAGTTGAAAATAAATATATATTATGGCATTCACTGAAGACGCTGAAGATTTCATTTTGTCTGATAATAATTGTAGAGTTATTAAGCACTCTCCTGAATTTTTATCTAATAAGGACATTGATACACCAACGAATCGCATTCTTTCATCCTTATTTAGTAAAAATAGACTAAGAGACTTACTCAAATATGGTATTTGCTATGTTAACGAAAAAGATGAAGTTACTATTCAAAAACATATCATGCGATACCCACAATTTTTTGCTACCAAAGCGGAGGCTGAGGCCAATGGGGAAGATTTTGATGGGGGTTACGAGTAAGTAAAATATAACTATGTCTAAGATAGTCAAAAAAATCAATCAACGCAACGAGATAAATGAAACTTTTTCATATGGCGTAATCTATGCATACTCTATTCCATATAAATCTCATAAAGGTCGCTTGAAAATCGGTAGTGCAACTACTACTTCCCCTAACCCAACACAAGAAGACATCGATTCAGCTGCTCATGGACGTATAAAACAGCAAACAACAACTGCAGGCATTCCATATAAGCTTGAGCATGCTGAGCTTTCGGTCACGAATGATGGCGCATATTTTTCTGACTATGATGTTCATGAGGTTCTGAAGCGTTCTGGATACGAACGTAAACCTGAAAGTACTAAAAATCCACACTCAGAGTGGTTTGAAGTTAGTTTAGAAGTGGCAAAGAAAGCAATTCAGGCTGCAAAAGAAGGGCGTCAGGCTCTCACAACTGTAGAAAGAACTGCCACCAAGACATCTCAGTTTCCATTTCGCCCAAATCAGCTCGATGCTATTGATACAACTACCAAAGCCATTAAGAAAAATCGCAAACATTTTCTCTGGAATGCAAAGATGCGTTTCGGTAAAACTTCTGCGGCTATGCAAGTGGCTAAAGACAATGAAATGAAAAAGGTCATCATTGTTACTCATCGTCCTAGTGTGAGTGTTGATTGGTACGATGACTTCAATAAGGTGTTAGCAGGCGCAAATTACGAATACTCTTCGAAGACATTGGGAGAAAAAATCAGCGCACTAGTCAAAGGTGAGAAGCCATTCGTTTACTTTGCATCATTACAAGATTTGCGCGCATCGAAGCGAGTGGTGGAGGATGAGTCTTCCGGCTCTCAAACCAAAGGCTTTGATAAAAACGACGAAGTTTTTGACACAACCTGGGATATGCTCATCGTCGATGAGGCCCACGAGGGAACACAGAGTAACCTTGGTTATGCGACTTTTTCAAAAATACCGGCAAATTTCACACTCCAACTTTCTGGTACACCATTTAATATCTTACATAAGCACGAAGAAAAAGATATATACACATGGGATTATGTCATGGAGCAAGAAGCAAAGCTTAATTGGGACGAGCGCAATCAAGGAGTACCAAACCCTTACGCGGAACTACCCGCTCTTAGTATATTTACATATGACGTAGATACGTTTGCCAGCCACATCGGTGATCTGGGTGATAATTTCTACGATTCTCTTGATGGTGCTTTTAAATTTCATGAGTTTTTCCGTGTACACAAAGATGAACAGGGTAATGATACAGCTGAATTCGTCCACGAGCCGATGGTTAAGAAATTCTTAGATTTGCTAGTTGACAATACGTTAGATACAAAATTTCCATACGCAACAGAAGAATATCGTAACTATAATAAACACTCTGTATGGTTATTGCCTAATCGTGTCAAAATCATCGAAGCCATGGAAAAGTTGCTCAAAGACCACTCGATTTTTGGTTCTGGTCAATTTGGTATCGTAAATATTTCTGGTGACAAACCTGATGATGAGGAGGATAAAGATGCCAAGGATCGCGTTACTAAGGCAATCAAAAACCACGACTATACCATTACACTGACAGGTCAGCGTCTCACAACCGGAGCTTCCATTCCCGAATGGACGGCAGTCTTTATGATGTCCGACACTAGCTCTGCAACAACATATTTGCAAACAGCATTTCGTTGCCAAACTCCTGCAAAAATAGACGGCAAGTTAAAAACACAAGGGTATGTATTTGATTTTGCACCAGATCGCACCTTGAAACTAGTCGCTGAGGCGATAGAACTCAATCATAAATCAGGGAAAACCAACTCACCAGAGCAAAAAGAAGCGATGAGACAATTCCTCAACTTCTGCCCAATTCTCGCTGCGAAGGGTGGGACAATGAAACCGTACGATGTAGGTAATATGCTAGCTCAACTCAAAAAAGCTGTTATCGAACGGGTGATGCGCAATGGTTTCGATGACCCTAAACTATACAACGATGAATTATTACAGCTCGATGAATTGGCTATAGATAAGTTTAATAAACTCAAAGCCATTGTTGGTAAATCTACTAGTGAAAGAGTGAATGAAATCGAGATTAATAATCTTGGTATGTCCGACCTACAGGCGAAAAAGGCGGAGGAGGCCGAACGTAAAAAGAAACAAAATAAAGATTTAACTGAAGAAGAGAAAGAAGCCCTTCGAAAACTAAAGGAAGCACGAGATCAAAAAAATAGTGCTGTAAGCATCCTTCGTGCGGTCAGTATACGCATGCCGATGTTAGTGTACGGCGCGAACGTATCGATACGAGATGACATCACATTACAAAAATTTATTGACCTTGTAGATGAAGAGTCTTGGCAAGAATTTATGCCGGCAGGTTTGTCCAAGGAAGGGTTTGGTGAATTTACTAAATATTATGATGAAGATGTATTTAAAGGAGTTGCTCACAGCATCCGTGCTAAAGCCTTTGATTGTGACGATCTTTTACCAACAGATCGAATACGGGCGATTGCCGAAATATTTAGTACCTTCAAGAACCCAGACAAAGAAACAGTACTAACGCCATGGAATGTGGTAAATATGCACATAACCAAAGCTTTTGGTGGTCATGATTTCAGCAGTGGGGTTACAGACAAAATAGGAAAACCAGAGTGGGAAAGCCTCAATGTCGATACAAGTATATGGTCACAGGACGACACAAAGATACTAGAGATAAATTCAAAATCTGGCCTGTACCCTTTATTGGCAGCTTATAATGTGTATTCAAGACAATTAAAAATGATAAAGAGCAAAAAATCAGAAGATAAAATATTTAGACAACTATGGAATAAGGTGTTGGTGGACAATATTTATGTACTTTGCAAGAGTCCGATGGCTAAGAGCATTACGCTCCGAACGCTAGCCGGATATAGCGGCGCCAAAACAAATATTATTCATATTAAGGATTTGGTCAAAAAGCTCCAACAGAAAGACAGTTTCAAGGATTATAATTTAAGAAATGAATTACTAGAAAAATTTAATTTAAACAATAAAGATATGAAATTTACAGCAGTAGTAGGAAATCCACCGTATCAGGTAACCACCGATACTAATTTTGCCACACCCGTATACCACTTGTTCTTTGAAGCAGCCAAGAGTTTAGACTCTGATTATATAAGTTTGATTCATCCCGCGCGTTTTCTTTTCAACGCGGGTGCTACACCCAAAGCTTGGAATAAGCAGATGCTCAATGATCCACACCTGAGCGTACCTCTATACGAACCAAACTCGCAAAAAATATTTTCAGGAGTCGACATAAAGGGTGGTATTTGTATTACATTCTGGGATAAAAAACAGACCAATGGTGGACTGGGCGGAGCGTTTGTAGCATACGAAGAATTGGAAAGCATTTTAGCTAAAACCAAGATCGGTGGTTTTGACGAGATTGTTGGCTCTAGAGGAGAAACAAAATTGACTATTGCATTAGATAAAAAATATCCAGATGATTTACGTATTGCACCAAACTATTTTGGCAGATTTCCTGAAGTATTTATAAAGTCGCCTAACACTATGCATAAGATAAAAGTTGTTGGGTTAGAAAAAGGCAACAAACGCACGGAGCGTTATGTGGATAGTAGTATTATTAATGATCCCAAGCTGAATAAATGGAAAGTTTTTTTGCCAAGTTCGAATGGTAGTGGTGTCATTGGTGAAGTATTAAGCGAACCTATGGTGGGGGAACCGTTAGTTGGTTGTTCTTACACATTCCTTCAAATAGGAGCTTTTGATAAAAAAGCAGAAGCTCAAAATTGTATTAAGTACATTAAAACAAAATTTTGCCGCATTCTACTTGGTTCACTTAAAATCACGCAACATAATACTAAAAGTGTCTGGAAAAATGTACCGTTGCAAGATTTTACAGATAAATCTGATATTGATTGGTCGAAATCTATTGCTGAAATAGACAAGCAACTATATGCGAAATATGGCCTAGATAAAAAAGAAATTAACTTCATCGAGACCAAGGTGAAGCTAATGACATAAATTATGAATATGCCGACAAGTGATATTGATATTAGAGAAAGCATACTGTGTCGAACAGGCGATTTGCTTGATATTTTACTCATTGATCGTACAACAAAAAAGAATATCATCTGGGCAACCGATTCATATGAACAATTGGGCAAAAAGTTTGCACCTAAAAAGCGCATTGAACCGGAGTTGATAACTGGCAGATATCCTCTCCTAATTCAACCACGTGCCGTGAAGAGCCTGGCCGAACAGCGTCGACGTACTAGGGACAAGGCGGAAGTTTTCACACCATTAAAGACTGTCGACCAGATCAACAAAAAGGTAGATATGTCGAATCGAAATTGCATGCCCAATAAAAGCAATTGGAAAGCGTACATTCGCGAGCTCAAGCTAGAGATTACATGTGGTGAGGCCCCTTTTATTGTTAGTCGCTATAATCCAACTGCAAATACTGGCAAACTCATTAAATTAGAAAATCGCGTTGGTTTTTTAGATAGAAAATTGAAAATAATAAATAAGTATTGTCACAAAAAAAACGAGTGGTTATTCTGGGCAAAAGAAGCATTCAAGGCAAGTTATGGCTATGAGTGGCAGGGTGATAATGTACTGCTTGCGCGTGAGAACTTACTGTACACACTTATCGATTATTACAAGGATAAGTTTAAGCGAGCACCCTCCCTCTTAGTACAAGAAAAATTCGCCGAAATTATAAGCTGGAACATTTTCCAAATGGATGGCTTAAAGTATGTGACACCCATGAGCTGTCGTCATGAAAGTAAGGTTATTCTTGGTGATTGGACACTCTTTGAAGTAATGCCAGATAAGGTTGAAAAGCACGAGTGTGAAGGTTGTAAATGTAATCGACCACATAAACACAATGGAAAGTATGTTAAAATTATGGATTGGAATATGAATAAAGCTGTAAGGCTTGCGGATATTTTTTTTAAAAAAAGCAGCCCATCCGAAACTCATGAAAAACAAAGACGGACAATGGAAATTAAGCCCCAGCGGGCTTTATGGGTACAATGAATGTCAATCATGTTTCTGGGTGGACAACCACTACAAGAGGGCCCCAATGTTACCTCTGTTGTTAAACTCTGCAATGGATTCGATATTGAAGCATAGATATGACAAATATCGAGCAGATAATACGTTTCCCCCTGAAGCTCAAAAGCCATTCATCGATCTTGTTGATCAAATTCTAGAAATAACCTCTGCTTTTGATTATGACCCCAAAAACTCTCCAGCAAAACAAAAAGAGCTAGAAATAAAAATTGATCAAGCGGTTTATGAAGCGTATGGACTAACCGACTCAGAGAAGGCCACGGTGGAGGAGAGTGTAATATGACCCTCTCCAAATCAGACTACATGTTTTTTCTCCGTCACCCAGCATGGCTGTGGCTCAAGAAATTTGATAAAAATAAACTTCCACCCATAGATGATAATCTTCAAGCATTATTCGATGTCGGCAATGAGTTTGAGATCTATGCAAATCAGCTATTTCCACAAGCAACCAGGATTGGTTTCACTAATTACAATGAATACCTGAGTTTGCCTTCTAGAACCTTAGAGGCAATCAAAAGCAATACTCCAACTATCCTCCAAGGTAGACTAGAAGCGCAAAGAATCACCTGTATCTTTGACGTCCTCCAAAAAGTGGGAGATAAAGAATTTGACCTCATTGAAATCAAAAGCAGCACCAAGATCAAGCCAGAGCATGAGTATGATCTTGCTTTCCAGTCACTGGTTTTAGAAAAATCTGGATATTCAGTAAGAAATATATCAGTCATTCACGTCAATAAAGAATATGTCAGAGATGGCCATATAGATCCCAAAGGTATTACGGCCCAGACAGACATCACAGAGAAGGTAAAAGCCTTGAGAGACTTCACACAGGGGCAAGTAGAGGGAGCCTTCAAAGTCTTATCCCAAAAAGAAATGCCAGATCTATCTCCAAGATATGTGAATCAGATTGGTGTTCCTGGGGTGAATTGGTTTGAGGACTGGATGGCTATCTATACATCTCTAAAGCCCAATTTCGATCCATACAGTATTTATAAACTAAGCTATCCAACAGCCGAGCAAATTGGCAAGTTAGAAGATGCTGGGATTACTCAGATAGGAGATATCCCTGAAGAACTAGCGTTACGACCCAAGCAAGTTGCCCAAATCCAAACGACAAAAACTAATCAAAGAATTGTAGATAAAGCAAAAATAAAAGAGTTCATAGAGACTTTCAAGTATCCACTGTATTTCTTTGACTATGAAACCTTATCCTCAGTCATTCCCCAATTTGATGGCTTGAGTCCATACAAAGATTATCCTTTTCAATATTCTTTACATATATTAGAGTCTCCTGATGCAGAATTGAAACATCTAGAATACTTGCACACTGACAATACCAATCCAATGCCAGGATTATTAGCTCAGTTAAAAAAAGATATCAAAGACACTGGCACGATCTTAGCTTGGTACATGAAGTATGAAAAAAAATGCAATGATCGAATGGCTGATATTTATCCTGGATATGCAGAATTTTTGGCAAGTCTAAATGAAAGGATTAATGATCTAATGATTCCATTTGCTAATATGTGGTTTTTTGATAAAGATTTCTTTGGAAGCGCTTCTGTAAAAAAAGTCATGCCGGTGTTAGCACCAGAGTTAAGCTATAATAAGCTCAGTGTTGGGGAGGGGCTACTAGCTAGAAGAGTGTGGACACAGACAGTTATAGAAGGCAAGAATCAGGCAGATAAAGAGAGGATTGTGGATGACTTACGGAAGTACTGTACCCTTGATACTTTTGCTATGGTAAGGATATTAGAAGAGTTGAAAAAATTAATTAATTAATAACAAAATCATATAGAGATGATAAAAGACAAAATACCAAGTTCCAATCCCGATTGTGAATTTTGTGAGTATCGGAAGTTGATGAATAACTATAAAAGATGATATACACAAAACAAATTCATACGGCAATCCAATTTGCCATCAAGGTACATGAAATTGATACAAAGAAAAAGCGCAAAGGGAAAGATATTCCGTATATCACTCATCCGCTTACTGTGGGATTGATACTCGCGCGGGTCACAGAGGATAAAAATACGTTTAAATGTCTAAATGGAGGGCAAATACCTGAGAGAGCTGAAGAATGTGATTATCGTGAGTATGTTGAGGCTGTAAAGAAAAATATCAATATATTGCCTAAACTGTGAAATATTCTCAGGAGAAACTGTTCAAAGAACTAAGTTTGGATAATGATAAAGAGTATGCGCTTAGAAAATGGACAAAACTAATAAAAGAACGTGATATGAATAGTTGTC
>Ga0105051_10005213_pt1 | contig 14652 bp, 9 predicted proteins | sample FRY02_FD_78383 | JGI IMG/M metagenome (GOLD analysis project Ga0105051, IMG submission 78383) | Freshwater microbial communities from Lake Fryxell liftoff mats and glacier meltwater in Antarctica - FRY-02 (megahit assembly) | ecosystem: Environmental > Aquatic > Freshwater > Ice > Glacier... | reverse complement strand
GCAAGACGCGAGATTGGTCATTGGCTCCAGCGGTGTGGTTAAACCCGGAACGTGAGGTCAATTGCAGACTGAATCAAAAGGCTGCGTAAATGGTTCACGCGACAACTACCTTGAAAATCGCCGGAGTCATCATCACATCAAATGGTTAGAGGCCACAGTGGATTGGTGCACATTGACCGCCAGTTCTAACGTCAGCGCAACTACCTCCGCAGCGATTACAGCTTTATGGGCGATCACTATGCCAACCCTAGTTACCAGCCTTCGGGCGCGAAGCAGAACAATATCCTGGTAAATGTTCGCCTGGGTTGGCGCAACAATAATTGGGATGCAGCGATCTGGGTGAAAAATGCAACTGACGAAGCGTATTCACATCTGACCTTAACGCCCGTCACATTTTCAGGTGCCGAGAGAGAGTCTCTCGAGGCACCCCGCACGTGCGGTCTGACTGTGCGATATAGTTTCTGAGCTTTTGCAGGCCACTCCGCGGTATCCTTTCGTTCATTATCGCGGCGGTGTTAATGCTAGCTGCCGAAGAAGTGATGCTGCGCTTTTGGCGATCACTTAGCGCGTTGTTTCATGAACGTAGGCAGCAAGCGCGTCTATTTCTTCCGCACTTAACTGCCCACCAAAGGCCGGCATTACCCCAACCCCGTTTTTGATGGCTCCCTGCAACTGGGAAAGACTGGGTTTCAGTGAGTCCAAATCAGGTCCTACTGCGCCTGTACTGCCAGCATCAGCCAGGCTGTGGCACACACCGCAATCGGGCTGCGTACCGTTCGTATAAAGTGCCTTCCCGGCAAGTGCCGCGGCAGAAAGTTCGACCGTATTGGTTACCGATACAATCGCCGGTTCAAGCGCCCCCGCATCCGTTGTCGTCACAGAGGGCTCAAGTTGCTTTGGCAACTGCTCAACCACGGTGATTGCCAGTGCAGCATCCAGCCAACCGTTGTGGCCATACCCGCGATCATTTTCACTGCGCTCTCTCGGTTGGCTGTCACCATCAGCATCTATTGCACGCGATACAAAGCGCTGTTGGCCTATAGCGAGTTCCACGGGCATGATAAAGGCACGCCAGGCATTGGGACCCAGGTCCGGACCAATAAAGCTAGCTTCGTTCCAACTGCTGCCCTCATCACCCGACACCTCAACCTTGGTAACGCCACGCTCTCCGGAGAACGCGACTCCGTACAATACGGCAGAGCCACGTAACACCGGTTTGCCATCGGCGCCTGGACCATTAAGCCAGGACTTGACCGGCATACGCCACATCGATGGGTCCTTCGAGCTAACTGTTTCGCCGATGGGGCGCAGGCGATAGCCGGACTGTTGTATCCGTGCGCCGGATTGCTCCTGTGTGAGTGCAAGACGCCGCACCCATTTCACATTGTTAACGCCGAAGTAGCCGGGCACGATCAGTCTTAATGGGCCACCGTGCACCAGCGACAGAGGTTGGCCATTCATTTCCCACGCCAGCAAGCAGTCCTGCAGCCCCTTCTTCAGCGGCACTGAGCGTTCTACGGCAACATCCTCCGGGTTAACGCCTGGCGGTAAAACCTCGCCGCCGAGCGCGGTCAAAAAGTTGGCTTCAGTATTTTCGGGGCCGCCCAAATGTTCTATCACAGCGGACACCGGGACACCTGTCCACAATATGCATCCGGCGGCGCCCAACTCCCAAGGTGATCCCGAGGGATTGTGGGCGAAAAACGCGCGGCCATTTCCTGAGCACTGCAATACCGTGGCTACTGAGGCTATATCCAGAGACTTAAGTTCACGAACGCTTAATTTTTCAGTTCTGGTTGTTCCAACTACTTCGAGTTCCCAGTTATCCGGGACATCATTAATAGCGGCGGGGGGCATAGGCAGGTTGTTGCGCACAAAGAGCCGGGAAGTGGACGTAAGTGGTCCGAAACCGAAGCTGGAGCGGCGGGTTTCCAGTGCCAGGGGCAGCTCGCTGTGAAGCAGGAAGTCGCCTGCGAATTTGCCAGCGGGAAGCTCCGGTAATACGCCAGTGGTTGCCGCCCAGCTTGACAGGGGGCGCAGTGCTCCGACGGCGCCGCTCAAGACCATGGCTTTTAACAATGTACGTCGCGGAAAATCTAGCATGGTGTGAGTCCTGATCCACTAAAGAGCTCAGCATAACAACACAATGATACTGAGAAAGTAAGGGGAAGTGCAGGAATCAAGTGACGCAGTTTTACTGCAGGGCATTCCTGGTGTGAATGAAAACCGTGCTGCCACTATGCGCATCCAAGGACAACAATATACGGTAGTGTTAGGATCGCATTTTGAGGCAGCAGTCCGCTTTAGGTACCGCATACACGCTCTTCACAGGAAAACTCAATGAAAAAACCCTCAGCTGCACTGTGTCTGTTACTCATTTTCTCCAGTAGCTTGTGTCTGGCCCAGGATCAGCCGAAAGAGAAAGAAGCCTCGATACGAGAGGTCAGGGCGTCGCAGCAGGCTATGGAAGAGCTAATTCAGGAGCAGGCAACAGACGGCCCTCTGGATATGTCTACGCCCTTGTCTTCATTATTGTTGCTTAAGGCAGCCCTGGATGAAGAGGATTACCAGCGCGCTGGTGAGTTTCTGGATATGCGTTACCTGCCTCCCGAACTCGATGGTATGGATGCGGGGGAGCTATTGCAGCAGTTGCGTTATGTTTGGGCACGCCAGGAGATTCTCAATATTGAAAAAATTTCTGACCACCCAGAAGGTAATCTGAACGATGAACTGCCCAGCTACCGAGATCAGATAGGTGAGGTGGAACTTAAAGATGGCCCGGTCTCTATCACCATGCAGCGTGTTCCAGACGGCAAGGGTGGCAATATTTGGAAAATATCCAATGCCACTGTCGGCCGTATTCCCGAAATGTGGAAGGAACTGGGTTACAGCACCACGGTGACATTTGTCAGGAACGTTTTGCCCGAATTTCGATGGCTGGGTATGGAAAACTGGCAGGTCTTGTTTCTAGTACTGAGTTTTTTGCTGGCGTGGCCGATAGCGTCACTGATTTGCATTTTGTTCGCACATTTTCTGGTGCATCGTCCCGGTCCTTTTCAGGATGCCATTACCAAGTTTCTGACGTTCCAGTTCCGCATTTTTCTTTTTATCGTACTGGTGCGTATCGCGGCCTACAATATTGGTTTGACGCTGCACTCCAAGGCGATTATCCAGTCCAGTGGTGTCGTCTATATCGCACTAGTAATCCTGTTGCTGGGAGTCATTAACCTGATACATGGGTACCAGGCACGGCGGCTGTTATTAGCCGGACACCCACACTACATAGCCATGCTCAAACCCATTGCCACGGTCATCAAAGTGCTGGTTGCGATAGTGGTCGGGCTGATCTGGGCCGATGATGCCGGTTACGATATGTCCACCATCATCGCCGGCCTGGGTGTAGGCAGTTTGGCGATCGCACTAGCGGCGCAAAAAACGCTGGAAAATGTTATCGGAGCAATCACAATTTATACTGCCAGGCCGATCAAACCGGGTGATTTTTGTCGGTTTGGCACCACGGTCGGCACGGTCGAGGAAGTCGGCCTGCGCTCCACCATGATACGCACTCTTAGTCGCACACTTGTGAGTATCCCCAACGCAGTGTTTGCGGCCGACGAGGTAGAAAACTATTCGGAGCGAGATCGTATCCGGTATTTTCGTTACCTGCGCCTGGAGATAGGCGATGCGGAGCGATTACGCGAACTGTTGTCTCGCTTGCGTGAAATATTTGAAGCCGATGATAACGTGCAAAAAGATACAATCAGCGTTCGCTTTGATGAAATTACTGACAATACGGCACATGTGCGGATAGATGCCGGCATCATGACAGACGACTTCCAGATCTATCTGGCGGTGGCCGAGGAACTTAACTTGCAAATTATTGATACGGTACAAGTGCTGGGTGCTCGATTTTCCGGTCCAGGACAGCAGCTCACCGTGCGCCAGAGCACGGGCGGCGATGCGGAAATACTTGATGCCGTTGAGCGTCACTTGGCTGCTCAGATGCAAAATCCAGCGACTTAAACAGCGAAGCTAAAGGCCCGAGTTATTAACTTTTATCAAAATCGGCAACACTTTATATGAATCATAATATCCAGAGGCGAGATCGAGCCAGACAATTGCTGGACAGCGGCAGAATTGCTGAGGCCTTGTCCCTGCTAGAGCAAAATGTAAAAGATTCACCCACAGATATAGATTCACTATATCTATCCGGCATCTGCTGCGCCAGGTCTGGAAACTACGCCTCGGCTGAAAAATACTTCAGTAAAACGGTCAAAATGAACAAGGATTTCTGTCAGGCCTATACAGATTTAGGCGTGTCACAATCCTTCCAACGGAAATTCAGTCAAGCTGTCAGGTCATTCAAGAAATCGTTAAAAATGAACCCGGCATTTGCTCCGGCTCATTCCAATATCGCGCTTGCCTATTTAAAGACCGGGGAGGCAATAAAAGCATTACATCATGCAAAAAAATCAGTTGAAATAGAGCGCCTAAACCCAAGCTATATGAATGTTGAGGCATTGTGCTATCGAAAATTGAATCAGATAGAAAAGGCTATTGATGCGTTTAAGAAAATCAACACTACACACCCGGAATTTTATAGCGCCCATCATAATCTATACGAAACGCACGCGCTTAATCACGATATTCGCAATGCAGAGCAGGTACTTTTTAACGCAAAAAATATTTTTAAAGAGCATGTAACGGTATACGCCTCGCTTGGAAAAATCTATGAAAGAAGTGATCGCGCTGAACAAGCGAGAAATCTCTATGCAGAGGGAATTGCCCACTGCGCCAACAAGCTGGATTTACTGATTTCACTGGGCCGTATAAACAGAATGCTTGGAGATTTCGACGAAGGCCTGAAACAGATCGACAAAGCCCTACGTATCAACAGCGCTTATCAGCCAGCCCTTGCTGAACGCTGCAGCTTTCATATCTTGAAAGGGGAGTACGATCAAGCTTACACGTTATTAGAGAAATTCATATCATCAGAGCGCAACGAGCCTTTAACAGCTGGATTGTCAATGGCCTACGCTCACGCATGCAGACTTACTGATCGGTATGACGAGAGTATTGCCACGTTGCGTATAACGCTCGATACACCTGGACTACCAGATGCAATAGCAGCGGCTGCCCTGTTTTCCATGGGCGAAAGCTACGACAAAATGAAAAATTATGATGAAGCTTTTACCCTGTACAGCAAGGCCAATAGTTTTGAAAAGCAACAATCAGATATAGATCTCTATCTGAAAATATTGAGTGATATTCAGCGCAGCATTAAAGGAGGCTCGCAAGCAAATGCTCTACGCTCAGATATTGATACCAACAAACCCGTATTTATAGTTGGCATGCCGCGATCAGGCACCTCGCTTGTGGAACAGATTATCGCCAGTCACCCTGAAACCTATGGGGCAGGTGAAATAACGGAGCTTTGGAGCATCGGCCAGGATATCTGCGAAAGCGAAGATTATCGAAACTACACCGAAAAGCTCGCGTCAGTGAGCATGGAAGACATCAACAAGTATGCTCACCGCTATCTCAATTTTATAGAAAACCTGGGGCCCAATGCGTTACGGATAACAGACAAACTGCCCCATAACTTTATGCATATAGGCCTTATTAGACAGCTGTTTCCTTCTGCCCACATTATTCACTGCCAGCGCCACCCTTTTGATACATGCTTGTCTATCTACTTCAAAAAATTCAATGACAATCACCTTTACGCACGAAATTTGTCGGAAATCGCTAGCTTCTACACCCAATATACACAGCTGATGCGTCTTTGGGACGGTACAGAGACAATAATCTTGAGTCTGAAATATGAAGATCTTGTGGTAAAGACCGAAGAAATAACACGCAATATCATTAGCCATATAGGATTGGGCTGGGATGACACCTGTCTCCGGCATCATGAGTCAAATCGACTCATTGCAACCCCAAGCTACACCCAGGCAAACAAGGCCATTTATACTGACTCCATCAATCGATGGAAACACTACCGAAGTCATCTGCAGCCACTGATTGACGTGCTGGGAGAGCCTGAGCAATACGAATAGTGATTGAGCGCTCCTTGTTTACATCAACACAGTAGCTGCCAGCGCCAGCACATCACCCGTACCCTCGGAGGTCAGCAGATATTCCTCTGTCACTTTTTTTTGGACAAATGCGCACCCATAATTTCCATCAAGCACCTGCTTTGTCCAGAGCATGAGCCAGATACACCAGCAAAACCGGCGCGCAGATACCGTTATTTTACCGCAAGACGCAGCACGCAGGACCCATGCGTGACCCCCATGCTTGACCCATGCTTGTCCCATGCTTGTCCCATGCTTGACGGATAGCGTAACTATCTGTAGGCTGGGTTTTTGAATATCTATCTATAGGTAGCAAGGCCCGCCCAGATCCTGGCTTTGTCTTGCGCAAGACCATCAAGACCAAACCCGGGTTAGACGCAACGCAGGTCCACCAAGGAAATCTCACGATGACAGTAGCGCAGGCCGTTGACACACAAACGCGTTCTATCAAGCCACGCAGAATGGCGTTCGATATGACACAACTGCGGGAAAAGTACTTTTTTCGTGGCAATCCCATCCTCAGCACATTGATGTACGCAATGTCCGCCTCCTTCCCCGACGGTGAACGGTTCTTTATCGATTCCGTGCGCCACTACCAGAAGGATATCGATGATCCGATTTTATTGGCGCAGATACGGGGCTTCATCGGCCAGGAAGCACATCACAGCCGCGTCCATGAGGAGTTCAACGCCCAGGCAGAAAGCCTCGGCATGGCCATGAAGCACATTGAGAAACGCTTCAAAAAGCGAATCGACACCGCAAAACGCAGGCTGGATCCAGGACGGCAACTGGCGATAACAGCCGCGCTGGAGCATATAACGGCCACCCTGGCCCAGTGGACACTGGAAAACCCCGAAGCTGGCCTGCAGAGCGACAACCACTCTCCTCTGCGGGAAATGCTGGTGTGGCACGCTATGGAAGAAATTGAGCACAAGGCAGTGGCCTTTGACGTCTACCGGGCGGCGGTGAACAAGGAGAAAGAGCGCATCGTGGTCGCGAAGATTATCTTTCGCACATTCTGGATACAAATGGCCATAGCCCAGGTAATTCTGTTGTGGCGTGACCACAAAATTCCCTCTGTGCATCATATCCGTGAGGCCTGGAACTTCATGTGGGGCAAGGGCGGCTTCAGAAGCTGGTCGGCACCGGAATTCAAGCGCTACTTGAAACCAGGATTTCATCCCAACGATGTCGACCAGAGCCATCTCATCGAGCAGTGGCATGACAGCTACCCCGAAGTTGCCGCACTCCAAATCGGCTAGTGGCAGTGACGGCCCAGAAGCAGACCACTACTGGCAAGGAAGCCGGCACTTATCGCATCTCTGAACTGATTGCCGCCTCTGGCGCAACCCGTGACTCGATCAAGTATTACCTGCGAGCAGATCTGTTGCCGCCGGCAAAAAAACCGCGCGCAAATCTTTCTCTGTATACACAGAACCACCTGAAACTGATTGAGCTGATACGAAAATTCCAGGAACAAACCAGGCTGTCGCTGCAAGACATTGCCGATGTCTTCCGGACGGCCGGCTACGATGCAAATGTCATTGAAATCGAACTGCTATCGGCCCGGTATAGCGTGAATGACGATGACAATATCATCCCGCTAAAAAGTCACTTTCAGAATACGCGCAACCTGAGCTTCCCGGCCGAGTTTCTGCAACAGCTGGCAAATTCCTCATTGCTACAAAACGCAGCGCAACCTGAGCAGGACGAAGATCAGCTGATAGGGCTGTTATGGGCTGCTCACAATGCCGGAGTGCCGCTGTCATTTTTTGAAACCGCACGGGGAAAACTCGCCGATTTGGTCGATCTGGAAGTAAAAACACTGATCGCCATAAAGCGACCCGACCTGAGTTTTGACAACATGGTCGACAACGTAACAGACGTGAACCGCATCATCAGCCGATGGATGGCCACAGAAAAGAACCGGCAGATCAGAAACCAGTTTCAACGGGTCATCGACAATTCTGAGCGCGCCATCTCTACGTTAATCGACACGATCTATCGGCCCAGCATTCTTTTTCGCCAACGCCATGGTCTCGACCAACTACTCTCAAACCTCACTGCACAACTGGATACCCGCGCTACACTGCCTGAACACGCCTATGCCCTGTGTTTCGCCGGCCTGCTTCTAGGAGAGTACGAGCACACTATTACCGTCGGCCAGACCGCACTGGCTCTGGCCCCTGGCGAGCCGATCGCTATAGCGGTTCTCGCCCTGGCGCACGGTTTGCAGAATGATGTCGACCTCGCCTTCGAGTATGGTTCGCAGCTGGAAGATTGCGACAATAAACACCCGGTGATCCTGCAAGCACGCATGCTCTCTTCGTTACTAAAAGCGTCAAAACTGAGCGGCGTCACTGACACGGCAGAGCTGATGAGAAATGCGGGTGAAATTTTTCTGGACCTGCTCCAGGGGTCCACGTTGGAAGAACCTGAGGCTATCCTGACCCTCGCCAGGGCCAATATCGCCTTCCCTGATTTCGCCAATAGCCGGCCGCAGGCAATCAATGCACTGCAAACACTGCTGAGGGGGCTTTAAGAAAATACTGTCGAGCTGACCGACCTACTTGGCGCAGAACTGCGGGATGGCCTGCTCATTATCTACCGCACGTGTGCTCTGTACTATTTGGGAGTGCTGCTGGCAATGAACGCCGAGCACGAAAAGGCTGCACACTTTTTCGAGCAGGTGGTACAGCTGGACCCGGCCTCTTATTTTGGCGAGAACGCTTATCTGCAACTGGGGTCATCCCACTAATAGCAGAGGCTCAGTCCACATCTGCGCTGCAACCGGGCGTTTTACAAGCTCGCTGCTGAGGCTATGCTTCGATGAAAATTAAAAAATCTAACGATAAATACCATGGGTAGACACATATGACACACTCTAAAAGGCACTGTAACAAACGAGGGCCCGTCCATCTGATTCTTTCAGCACTGACCTTAGGCGGCACATCAGTGCAGGCGACAGCCCAGGCCAACGCACTGGAGGAAATTATCGTCACCGCCAGTAAACGCAGTGAAAGCCTGCAAGACGTGCCCATGGCTATCACCGCCTTCAGTGAACAAGTGATTCAGGAGGCGGGCATCAACAATGCGGTCGACCTTGCTGTCTTGACGCCGAGCTTGACCATCTCCACCGGCAACCAGCCCTTTACCGCCGCATTTCGAATTCGCGGCATTGGCACGTCGCAAAACGACATCGCGCTGGAGCCGTCCGTTGGCATATTTGTAGACGATGTCTTTCTGGCTCGTTCGGGCCTGGGCATGTCAGATCTGACCGACATAGAACGCATCGAGGTGCTGCAGGGGCCGCAAGGCACCCTCTATGGCAAAAATACCAACGCCGGCGCCATCAGCATCTTTACCAAAGATCCCAATCTAGAGGAATTTGAAGGATATATAGAAACCAGCATCGGCAATTACGATTTAACCAAGCTGACTGCGGCTGCCAGCGGTCCTATCAATGAAACGCTTGCGTATCGCATTACCGGCACCATTGATCAGCGCAACGGCTATTTTGAAAACGGCTCAGGTGACGACCTCAATAGCGCCGATGACTGGAATATCATTGCAAAATTGCTGTACGTACCTTTTGATGACCTGCGGGTCCTGATTAAAGGCGCCCATGTCGATCGAAATGCCAAATGCTGTGCAGCGGATTCGGTGCAAGGTGTTTCCGTCAACAATGAATTAGCGGCGCGTGGCTTGGCCATCGACAAGAACAATCCCTTTGACCACGAAATTGCTGTTAACGTGGATAATGCGTTTAAGAACACTGTCGATAGCGTGTCCGCCGTGATCGATTACGATCAGAAGTGGGGCTCCCTGAAATCCATCACAGCGTGGGGGCAAGCCGATGGCACTACGAGCTATGATGTAGACCGATCGCAGTTGGATGTTATGTCCTATGTTGGCGCTACCAGCGAGGGCGATAATTTCTCACAGGAATTACGCTTCGTCTCGGAAACTGACGGACCGCTGGACTACCAACTGGGTTTATTCTATTTCCAATCCAGTACCACCGGGGGCGATGGTTCACCTTTTGTTTTTGTGGGCGAAGATTTTATCAGCCAGGCCAATCAACAACCGGATATCGCCGCTTTACTCCCCGCGGGCGTACCCGACATTGCCTTTATCGCGCAACCAGGCGATTCCATCAGTGCCGACATCAAACTACAAACCAAGACCTTCGCAGTGTTCGGCCAGACGACCTGGAATATCAGTGAGCGTTGGCGTGTTACCGGCGGGCTGCGCGGGACAAATGAACAAAAAGATGCGGATATTTTAACCGCGATTGAATCCACCGCGTTGTCGGCTCAATTCACCGGATTATCATTTTTGAATGCTGTCACCACGCCGGTCGATCAGGATTTTTCTCGCAGTACGAGTGATGTTAACTGGTTGCTCGACACCAGCTTCGACCTGCTTGATGACACCATGATGTACGCCAGAGCTTCCACAGGTTCTAAATCAGGTGGATTCAACACCGTCAATGGCACACCCGAACAACGTGAGTTTGAGGACGAGTCAACCAGCAGCTATGAACTCGGCGTTAAATCCACCCTGCTGGATGCCCGATTTCGCATCAATGCTGCGGCTTTCTACACGGAGACTGACGACTACCAGTTTCAGCAGCAACAGGAACTCGGCCTGGGCACGTTCGTGTCCAACCTGCCCAGCGTGGAGACGTCGGGCCTGGATGTGAACCTCCAGGCACAACCCCTGCCCAACCTGACACTGACCAGTGGCCTTCTCTATATGCACAAGTATGAAATCACCGACGGCCCCCAAAAGGGCGAAAAACTGCCCTTTACCGCAGAGTACAACGCCACTGCGTCTGCTACATTAGTCTTGCCGCTGGCCGATGGCGGGGTTTACCTTCGCGCAGACTACAGCTATATGGACGAGCACCTGACAACCGACGCTGCCAACGTCCAGGATAAGGATTATCAGGACAGGAGCCTGTTTAACGCCAAACTCGGCTGGCGCAATGATCACTGGGATGTTTCCGTCTGGGGAAAGAACCTTTCAGACAACAAATACGCCGGGCTGACGGCGGCGACATTCCCCATTACCACCATGGACGCCTACTTCCTGGAACCACCCCGTACCTATGGCGCTACCCTGAGATACGATTTCTAATGGAGCAACTATGAATACCACCAGCAACTCAGTAGACGTACTCATTATCGGAGCTGGCCTGTCCGGTATTGGCGGTGCCTGCCAGTTGCGCCGTCACAGCCCCGAGCGCAGCTTTGCCATTCTGGAATCGCGCGCTGCCAGCGGCGGCACCTGGGATCTGTTCCGTTATCCCGGAATTCGCTCCGACAGCGACATGTACACCTTGAGTTACGGCTTCAAACCTTGGCGCAACAAATCCTCGATTGCCGACGGCGGCTCAATTCTCAATTATATTCGCGACGCCGCGCGGGAGTATGACGTGGAGTCGCATATTCGCTATCACCATAAGGTCGTGTCCGCCGACTGGTCAGCCAGCGAGCAGCGCTGGCACGTTACCGCAGAACGTGGGGACACGGGTGAGTCCGTTGCCATCAGTTGTCAGTTCATTCTTAGTTGCAGCGGGTATTACGATTATGACGCGGGCTACACCCCTGAATTCGCCGGGCGCGACGACTTCAAGGGAGAAGTCATCCACCCTCAACACTGGCCCGATGATCTGGACTACAAAGATAAACGCGTCGTCGTCATCGGCAGCGGCGCCACCGCCGTCACGCTGTTGCCTGAGATGTCCAAAGATACTGCCAGCATGACCATGCTGCAACGCTCACCCACCTACATTGCCAGCATACCGGCACGCGACGCCATGGCGGAGATGCTGCGCAAATGGCTGCCCGATTCTGTGGTGTTTCGCCTGACGCGCTGGAAGCGGGTGCTGTTCCAGATGTATGTCTACCAGCTATCGCGCAGGAAGCCGAAACTACTGCGTCGCTTTTTGCTGCAAAGGGTGAGGGAGGAGCTAGGCCCCGACTACGATGTGGCCACTCACTTCACACCCAGCTATAACCCGTGGGACCAGCGCCTGTGCGCCGTGCCCGATGGTGATTTGTTCGCGGCTATCCGCGAGGGACGCGCTGACGTGGTGACCGACCATATCGATTCCTTCAATACCGATGGCATTCGCCTGCAATCAGGCAAACAATTAGACGCCGACATTATCATCATGGCCACTGGCCTTAACCTGAAATTTGCCGGCGGCGTACAGTATAGCGTCGACCAGCAAGCTATCGATTTCACCAAGCACTATGTGTATCGCGGCATGATGTTCTCTGACATCCCCAACCTCGCCTTTGTGGTCGGCTACACCAACTCTTCCTGGACACTCAAGGCCGACCTCACCAGCAAATACATGTGCAGGCTGCTAAACCAGATGTCCGGCAGCGGCTATACAAGCGTCACTCCCCGTGTCAAAGCAGCGGTGGGTGAACAACCCCTGCTCGACTTCGAGGCAGGCTACGTGCTGCGCTCACGCGAGCAGTTCCCCAAGCAGGGCGACCGCTTCCCCTGGAAGGTCTACCAGAATTATATCCGGGACTTTTTCAGCCTCGGGTTTAGCAGCCTGAAAGACGATGAACTGGAGTTCAGATAAGTGAGAGATAAAGGGTGGAGCACGCAGGACGGATCCGAATACTCATTGGAGTATTAGGCTCCTTTGGGCCTCGTCGTAACTCAGCTCGTCTGAACTTGCTAACGCGATAGCCAGTGCACCAGCGGCTCTGTGCTCCGCCAGGGCGCGATTTACCGCAGCCTTGGCACTATTAAAGCTGAACTTCCACTGCTCTTGCGGAAGATTGTCGCGCTGGCACTCCCAGAAGGGTTCGAAGACACAATGGCACCGTGATGTGGCCATTTTACGGCCTTTATATTTCGATATGTAGATCTCCGGGGTTTGTGTTAATAATGCACCTGCTTCAACTTTCGTAGAGCGTGCAGTAGGTAGTCTCTTATTTTGGTTCACATTGGACAAAGGGAATCTCTGTGTCTTGCTTGCAGCGAAGTCTATACCTTCTAACGTGCACATGCGTACTTGCGGCGATAACGGCTTGTGGTGGTGATAGCAATAATGAGTCACAAAATGTGCTGTCGCCGATCATTTTTGTGCCCGGCTACGGAATGGGGGCCCTCCATGTTGAGGTGACGGAGGACAGCGCTGCGAGGGTTAATTTTAATTTTCTGCTACCAGCGATGAATCCGGACGCTATTTTCAAAGCGCCGGTTCAGAGCGCCGCAGATTATGCGCAGCGTAGTGGACTGCCTACTGACGACCTCATTTTGGTGCGCGAATGGCTCAAGTTAGAAATTGCTGAGGACGGGTCGGCGCGAAGTCGTAACGGAGTTAGAGTGCGACCGGTGTCTATTGGAGAAAACTTTTCCGAAGAATGCCCACGCTATGTTGGCATGATGACAACGTTAGCAGCGGATGGCTGGGAGCCCAACAAAAACCTGAAGTGCATTCCTTATGATTACCGGTTTCCTCCAGGGGAAACCGCTTTTGCCAAAGACCTTGAGCGCTTGCTAGCAGAGGCCGTAACGGCAGCGAATGGCACGAAAGCCACGATTGCATGCCACAGCCAGGGGTGTCTTTTGGCTTACCACTTTCTTCGCACGCAAGATCCGGTATGGCTGGAAGAGCATGTTGGCCTCTTTTTCGCTTTTGCGGGCCAATTCTCGGGATGCAGCGATTGTCTGCGCTGGTCATTCCAAAAGGAGTGGAGCTGGAACCCCAATGATAATCTCGCGTCGCCCTCCGATATGACTTGGACCGGTGAACTCGCTCTTAGCCTTCAGACAAGCGTGTATCACGATAATATCCTCTATCAATGGGGGCCAAAGGTATATCGAGCAGCTGATACTCTGACCTTATTGCGCGACGCAGGAGCGCTAGACATCGCTCGCGCTACGCAAAGATATGCGCTCGAAAAACAAGTTTGGTTCCAAAAGGGAGCGCAGCAACATGAACCGCTTTCGGTTCCTACGCGGATGACCTACGGGACTGACCTGCCGACTGAGGTCGGGTTCATTTTCCGCCAGCTTCTCCCCGCGGACCCGACGTGCACCCACCCAACGTGCGGCGAGTTCTATCACCAAGACTATCCAGAAGTGATTGAAGCTGAGGGCGATACCGGTGACAGTGGTTGGATGAATAGGGCACCGCAAGCGTGGCTCGCGGATCCGACCTGTGAAATACGGGAACTTTTGTACGTCGGGCATATGGACATTTTTAATAACGCGGACGCACTGGATTTTCTGGTCACCAGTGCACAAGAAGTTGTTCTCGGGGTGGATCCGTGCTGGTGACGCTTGCCGTTATTAATGCGGCGAGCCTAGTCATTTTTTCTGCTCCAAGCGTCGAGGTGTGTCGACGCGTTGGTCTAGCCCGTTTTGGCCAGTGCTCCATTCACTATGCCTTCAACTATGCCGAAGCACACACGTATCCGCTCCAGCCGAGTTATTGTCAAAAGTGGTGTTTCGCACCTGAGTTAGGCGGCGACCTGGTCAACTGCTTTTATCTCGATTCCATCTTTGAATTTCACTCCAGTAATTACCTGCGCAAGGT